>Ga0181612_182988_pt1 | contig 15778 bp, 10 predicted proteins | sample HoacroProtozoa21_FD_119630 | JGI IMG/M metagenome (GOLD analysis project Ga0181612, IMG submission 119630) | Hoatzin crop microbial communities from Cojedes, Venezuel. Combined Assembly of Gp0051906, Gp0051904, Gp0051908
GTCTTTGAGAAACAACCTGTTAAATGTCGCTTCTTGCTCGGAAGATGATCTACGCATCCTGAAACTAACGTTTATTGAAAATATTGCAGAAAATCCAATGTCTCCTGCCAGTGATATCCAGGGGAGAGTGGCCTGCAGGACACGGGAAGGAAAGCTTTGCTTGACTTTGCTTTGGATTACTGTGGCGGATTTGGAGACTATGGAGAGTGATAATCAAAATGTAGAAAAGAGGGTTGTCAGGGAAGAGTTAACCTAGCAACAAAGGGGATCTGAGAACAGTCATGCAAATACAGTGAAGGGAATAGTTTTTTTTCCCCCGCTTTTGCAGACTGAATTAATATTGCTGTAATGAATGCTGAAGTTGTATGTTCCGTTTCTGATGGCACGGCTGTTAAAGCAGCAGAGTATATTTCCTGGTGAGATCCGTAAGAGCAAGACAGACAGATCTCTCCTGGGAATGATGCAGGTACAGTGGTCCCAAGAAGGGTGGACCAAGGTGTGCCCAGCCAAACTGGGGTCCCAACGTAGGGCTGGGAGTCCTGCTGTCAGCGAGGGTCTGGCCCACCCAGACAGGTGACTGGCATCTGTGAAGGGGAGATGGCAATGCGCCTCCAGCCAAACTTGCAGCCCTCTGTTTGAGATTTTGAACACAGTACACTTAAACGAAGCTCTTTGCAAAAAAGGAAGGCTGGATGGCTCTTACAAATAGATTTTCTTCCCTGACCTCAATGCACTCTGCTGCTCTGCGTGCTCGCTCTTTTAGGTTTGCATGGTTTTATTTTATACTTTTTGCATGCTATCTGTTCCCTGTTTTATTTAGTATTAGTATAACTACCCCAAGTTTAATTCTTAACATTTTTAGGCACATCACGTCTGTGAGGACAATTTTAAAAATCTGGGATCTAAAGCCAAGCTCCTAAGAATATCATCAGAGACCAAAAGCAACCCTAACTTAAATTAGTCAATAGAAAATGCAATTTTTCATTACATCTGAATTTTATAGCATATATTTAGAACATCTTTGGCCAATATGCCCGTTGAAGCAATTCTGGTCTGTTTATTTTAGTGGGTTATAATTTATTTCAAGGCTTTAGTGCATTGTTTTCTTTCTTTTCTTTTTATTTCTTATTAGGGACTTTAATGATAAAAAGAATGTATAGCAGATAAACTTATTTAAGTTTAAAATTTGTACTAGTTGACTTATGATTTCCTATTTATTTTTAAGTACAGTAGGTGAAGAGTTCAAATAGTTTAAATAAATATTCTGAAGTGTACATTGCCATAGGAAAAAATACATATTGTTGGAATGTACATGATCTTCAACATTTAAAACTCTGTCTTTGGTTATGTAGACTGATGTGGCTGGGTGATTTTTGTTGTTTGGCACACACAGAATCACTCTTTAGGTACTGGTCAATTCTCTTTTGAAGATTCTTTGTTTTACCTTGAATTACATCTTTACCTTTTTATTCTCCTTTGTTTAATGTAGCCTGAGATACTTAGGTAAAAGTATAATGTGAAATACGTAATATATACTAATTGCCATTAAGTGTAGATTTGAAGGCTGAACATGAGAATTTCAAGACGTTTTCCTTTCATTCAGCACATGCAACCGTTATGAGTAATTGTGAATATGTGGTGCTACACAGATGTCCAGAGTCTCCTCCTTAATCTAACCTTTCACCTCAACAGGATGTTTGTTTAGGAGAAAGAATCACTGGTGTGAGAAGTATACCTGTCTGTTCAAACCGGAATGCCATGGTCTAGGCTGATTAAAAAGAAAATTAATATTGAGACACATATCCACATCTACTGAACTCTGAAGAGTAGTTAATGTTAACAGAGAGTGAAATGGATAAATATATCATATGCTGAAAATTGCAGCTGCGTTCAGAAAAATAGGGGGTTTTAGGAAAAAAAATTAATGATAACCTTCAAAATAAAAGTCTTTTCTCTGTAAACTTAAGACTGTGAAAGGAAGCCTTGAAAAGAGATTTAAAAATGTGTTGTTGCATTTCTGAGGAGTATGGTACTTCTTGTTAAATGAGTTAGGAAGGATAATATATGCTGGGTGCCTGCTTTGTTAATGTTCAAGCACTTCACTGTTACTGAGTCTATGGATGTTGAGAACAGCAAAGCATCTTCCAACTAATATATTTTCAGGAAAACTTTGTTGTTCTTACACACATAAATCATCATTCTTTTTTACCTGTTCAACAACAGTAAATATTTTTGTAAATAAATTTTGCTGAAGCATAAAAATTAGCGTACAATAACTGTTTATAAAAAATTGTGTCCTGTCTTGAAGGTACTCATTGGACAAGTTCAATGTTCAGTAGGCATTTGAAGAATACTATAAATTTCATCTTCATAGTTGATGCATATTTAAAACTTACTAATTGAAGTTACTTTGGGAAAATAAGGACTATGTTTTATGCCATATTCAGAACGAATTCTGTTCATCTGGCTCAAATGCAGTGATCTAAAAGTGTCTGCAAGCAGGCAATTTGGAAAAGTTTTCAATTTCTGTTTGTTTTTTTTTTTTTCACACCAGGATGTTTTTTTCTTACCAGACACCATAATGGCTATCTTAAAACATGTTTGCAAACTTGTAATTAAATCAATGTGCCTTATAAAAAGCTGGCATCCCTTAAAATTGTTCATTTAGATTTTAATCTTGTCTATGAAGTGGTACGATCTTCTCTATGATTTGAAGGAATGAAGATTTTTTTTAGTTCTTTTCTATTTGTTTACTGAAACAATTTATCTTTGTTTTACATATAACTTGAACTTGATTGAATTAATTTATGTATCATTATAGCCATTTATCATAGATTTAGTTAGGACTCTCTAGTGAACATCCTAGTTTTAGTGTCATGTGTAAAAAGCAAGTAAGTTGAATGTTTTAAAGTTTAAACTGAAGGTAAAAATGTCATTTCTTTACTACAGCAGAATACAGTACAATCCACAGTCCATCAACACCCATTAAAGATTCAGATTCTGATAGATTGCGTCGTAGTTCAGATGGAAAGTCACGTGGACGTGGCAGAAGAAACAATAATCCTTCACCACCACCTGACTCTGATCTAGAGGTACATCGTATTAGATATCTTTGACCTGTTACGGACTCTATTTTTGTCATTATTTTGCACACAGAGTTACTGTTTACACATCAGAAATTAAGTAGCATTGAAGCTCCCTTATGGCTTTTTTAACAGTATTTTTGTAGAAGATAGAGTTTTTCTTCTAAACAACCTTCTTCATGAAGAACACCTACTTTATCTGAAAAATACTGGGGGTTTCTTTCTCCCTTTGATTAAAAAAAAGGAAAAAAAAAAAAAGAAAGAGCAAGCTTGTCCCAAGTCAAAGAAAGGTTTGCATTTGGACAGGAGACACCTCTAGCACAGTAGTGGTTTTTGTTCTCTCATGCTATGCTCACATTCCTCCCAGTGGTCCATGCTTTACGCTGAGAACGCATCTCCAGTGACACACCACAGCTGTGAGTGTCCACACTGCATTACTTTTGCTTTCCAAAAGCTTAGCCCATTTGTCATCATGGGAAATACAGTCTCACCAGGATTTAAAATACTTGTATTTGAACACTTTATTTTTCATTAAAATATCATTTTGTGTGTGGTCAGAGGATGTAATTTAAAACACATATTTTCCATTGGCTGTAAGTGAAAGAATTATTTACTGATGCCATAAATTCTTATACATGCATCATCTAAGTTCATTATTTACATTTGTCAGGTGCCTAAAATGAACATAGATTAAGGGGGTTTAAGTGCTTAGCAGCAATTTGCTTCGTTTTAGAGGTAATTTTCAAGAGCAGTTATATGAACTTTGTTTAGTAAGACTTGCAGAAATACAGATTTAATTTTCAGAGGCTTCTCTTCATTTATTTCAGTTTCTATCTCACATCTGGCTTTAAAAAAATGCATTGTACAATCTCATTTTCTGTGCGTATTTGACAATAGCTATAATTCTCTTCTAATAGAATAATTTGATATAATAGCAGTTGTAGTAAAAAGCTAACAGATTGTATTACCCTATTCTGGAAAAAACTTGTTAGTTCTGAAAATAAATGGCAAGGAAACTATGGTTTTAATATATAACCATTTCAATACAATTTTCTTATTTGTGCGCTTACTGATTCAAATTTTAACTTTCCATTTCAAGTATCAGCTTCACAGAGGAACACATTGATTTGATTCTCTTTTTACAGAGAGTATTCATTTGGGATTTGGATGAGACAATCATCATTTTCCATTCCTTGCTTACAGGGTCCTATGCCAACAGATATGGAAGGGTAAGTATCAAGACACTGATGGAAATTTTCAGTAATGTTTGGGTTTTTTTATGGTTGATACACAAGGAAGACCAGAACATTAGTTGATTTTCTAGGGGCAACTGGTAAAGTAAAGAGTAAAGCTGTTTCACATGTCCATTTTTTGCACTTACTCAGCTCTTATATTCAGTAAATAATTAAATAGCGTTGGGAGTAATACTTTGACCACTTGAGGTTTGGTTTGTAGGTACAGAGTGTCTGTACCTGTTGATATCATCAAAATTTGCAAAGGTTTACCTTCCCTCAGAGAGTGAAGAACTTCCAGGAGTGACTGCTAAAATAAGATTTTAGTTCTGAGCAATTGGCAGTGGACTGTGCTCTGTGTTGAGAAGGCAAGAGGAAGACTGCTTTTGGATACAGACAGATTAGTCTAAAATTTTTTACCTTAACTTTTTTTAATCTACATATTGACTGATGTTTTTGAAAATCTGCTTATGAGTCAAATCTTTCTATTATGCAGTCTATAAATCATAACAGAACTGATGAATATGTCTACAGACTGTGCGTTTCCCTGGTAATTCTCGAAAGAGGAGCACAGTCCTGGGTGAATAAGAACAGTTTATGAATGGAATGTCCTTGTAAGACCAAACCTTGTTTTTCCAGGATTGTATTTGAAAGCTAATGTCTCAGTTGTGCTAAGATCTGTTATGCCATTTCATGTTCACCTCATGGAAAGTATAACTAAAATGTGATTTTCTGGTAACCTTAAAATTTCTACATACAAAGAACAACCAGATAGTTTTGTCTGGCTTCATGTAATCACTGTCTCTTCTTGTAAAGCTTGTATTTATCACTAACACTTTTTACCCTACACCCAGTTGAGTGAAGGGCAAAGCTACTACTGATTCAGTCCATGCCTGGGTCAGGTTCTGAATTCCTCCTAATAGCTTTCTGCATTATAAAAATCTAAAGCAGTACTGCTGTGCAACTTTTCCTGCTTGTTCAGGTGTGCGGTGTATTTTCAGAAGTGTTTGCCATAATAGCAGCTAGCCTGTTTGAGGAATATAGTTAATTTTTTTCATTATGTGTCAGAAAAGCAAGTTAATGCAGCCACCTTGGTTTCCTAGGTGTTATTAGTTGCTATGTAGGTAGGAAAAAGACACTAGAACTTTGAATGTTGCAACAATTATTGTATGGATGCATACAGACAACAGCTTTATAGAGTCTTAAACATTTACCAAAAGTTATTGTACATTTCTCAGACCAAAATCAGCTTTTGCATGGCACCCTAAAATCACCAAGTCCATGACAGTTCAGTTCAGAATGGGGAGAACAAATCCCAGTGCTCACAAAAACACTCAGTGCCGACGGAATCTTACCACTTGCTTTTGGGCAGCAGAGTAGCCCTGGAAAAGCCTAATTAGTCATTGCCGTAGAAGTACTTGTGCGAGCATATTTTTTCCATTTGTTACTAATTCCCTATTGTGGTTTCATTAAGTGGGGCCTGAACATAATCACCTTTGTTGCTGCATACTTGAGGTTGAGGGAAGTGGCTAGTATTCAGCTGCAAAGAGATGTAGATACATATGCTGCAAGGAGGTGGGTGACTCCTGACTGCAGCTCCATCACTGTTGGCACTGTTTACTTGAGATGTGGCTTTCGCCTGGCTGGCTCTGATTGCATGGCGTGTGGCAGAATGCTTCTGCGTTGCTAAATGACAACCGACCATTGATGTTAAGAGGGATGATGGCATTAGGGCTTACGCTGGGGATAAATATGAGATCTTTTTGGCGAGGGGTAGCAACATGCATGGCCTTGGGTCTCAGATGCAGTCATGAAAGTGTGCCATTCTTGCTTTGTTTCCTTCAAATTTCGTTCATATCACAGTTTCTCTTGGCTTATTCACAGCTTCAGACCACAGTTAGTAATTTCCATAGACATTAGAGGAAGTCAGTGTCAAATCTTCAAAGCAAACATGCTAAAACATATATCTGTCATATGAGAATTTTCAGGTTTATTTGCAACAATGGGAGGTGCACATTTGTTTAAAGAGTGTTTCCTAATGATTTCTGGCCTTTAAAATCAGAAATCCAGATCATAGGTCAATCTGAAAAAAAAAAAAAGTATCAAGGGGAATCTTTGTTCTTTTCACTTGTATTCTACTTTTTGAACAATCTGACATCACATTCTATATATTTATGAACTGTGGTGAGGGTTAGAAATGCCCTTTTAAAAATTAAATCTAAGCTGCTCACATAATCATTAAACCACAAAAGCTGGATCTTCAAACAAACAAATATATCCTAATTAAATAATAGGGGATTTGGCAACTTGGCATTCAGCTCTTTTCATAATGCCTGAGTGAGTTTCATGGTGAATGACTATGAATGATGAACAGCCCCGCTGCTGAGGGGGTTGATTTTCTCTTCCTTATTCTCCACCTTGTTCCTCATAACTTCTTGCTTGTGCCGCTCTTTTCTGTATATTCTTACTTTCTCGTCTGTTTTTATCACGTGCTCTCCTTTTGCTGCTGTTGCGCTCTCCTTTCTCCCCGCTTTTGTCCTTCAGCTTTGTTGGAACAAAATAGTACCCTTTTTTTTTTTTAGCAGTTTGTGCAGCCATGATGTAAGCTGTTACAGTTTTGTTGAAGGGTGGTTTGAATTTTATGGATTTCATGGAAATGTATGAAACTAGTATAGGAATATGATTTGTACTTCCAGAAGAAAAGACAAAGAAAGAAAACGAAAGAAAACATTTCCATTTGCTTCTGGATTTTTTTTTTAGTATGTACAGAGAGAGATCTATTGATCAAATATCAAGTTATTGGTTACTTTAATTGACATTAAGGCTTCTTACACCTCAAAACTTCTGTTTTTGAGCCAGATTTCAAGTGATTAAGTTTTGGAATTTGGAAAAGTTGGAGCCTTTCTTTAGTATCTTGGAGCAGGTGGAGATACCTCTCATTATTGGCGCTAGAATACTGTGGTCTTTATGTACATTTCCATTCTCTGTGAAAGCATTTATATTCAGAGGCTTTTAAGGAATTTTCCTTTAAATTATAAGCTATTTTAATGTGGTTTAATATATTTTAGAGATTGAGAAAAACAAAGCCTGGTTTCACTTAACCCTTCATTTGTGACCTGTAGGCTTAAGTGGAAAATAAGCCTTGTACCCAAAGTGAACTTTCCTGTTTTTCAGCTTCTTGTTTCTCCACAAAACAAAGAAATCAAGTGGGCAGAATTTAGAAATGACATACAGACAATGTTTTGGCTCCAATACCAGTATTCAAAACAAGAGGCCTGCTTAAGCAGTTTGACATTGGTATTTCTTTTCTTTAGCTAAACTGTACCTCCCTCAGAGATTTGTACCTGATTTTGACCATACCTGAAAAGACACTCCACCTGAACCTGCAAATCCCAATCGACGAGAAGAGATTGTTAGCTTTCCTCCTCATTGTGTGACACCTCACAATAATTAGTTAGCAATTAGTGGCTTAAAATTGCAAAAGAAGGCTCGGTAGGGGATTATTTTTTTTTCGAACCTTATTCTAGCCTTGTCTTTTTTCAAAGTTTTCAGCCCCCACTGTAAAGTCTGGCATCAGAGTTTAATCTGCTGCAGTGCCTTAAACCAAGACTCTTTGTTTTTTTTACTAGAGCAGTTGCAAGATTGTGACTACACAGATATTTAAAACCCTAATGCAGATAAGGCTTTTGCTTCTGTTAAATATGTGGGTATCCAGAGCTGTAGCTTAATGCAGTTTTTATGCTAAGTGGAACTTTCTGTGGAAAAAGATTGTGTTTAATCAAGGAATTAAGGTTTCTTGGAAAAGCATCCTGGTTTGCTTCTTCTCTTAGCTTTTATGGTATTTAATCTGACATTTTCAGTAGGTGCCAATGATTTTCTTATTTGTTTTTCTCCTAACTAAATTAACCTAATAAATGGTATTATTTTAGTATTACTATAGAGAAATCCCCCTTCTGTTTTGTCTGCCACTTAAAAGTACCTTGGAGTGAAATGGTTCACAGAAAGCTTTACAAAAAGGCATTTTTTCAGACTCAGAAGTGTGATAAAAAGTTAATAACAATGTTTAATTTAAGTCATGCGTACATTGAAACTTAAAATGTATATTCATAGCCATTTGTTTAAAATTAATCGTATGGGTTCATAAGCAATATCATGCTCTGTCTGCCCATTTATTCTGCTTTTCAAAATGGTGTTCCTGTTTATGGATGGAAATTCAGAATGCAATTAGTTCTACACTGTTATGTTAGCAATTGATAATGAAGATGTAGTTAGTGATCTTAATTTGCATGTTAGACCCTTAGTCCATCCAACTTCTCTTAATAACTGGAGCAGACACTTCAGTGGGGTGACTTCTGGTAGTGCTCAGGCACAACAGAAATCCTTATCTGGTTTAAAAAAAAAAGGCTGATGAGCTACGAAGGATGGTGGGGTGGTAACTGGGCACAAAGATAAGCAGGAATGTAAGAGGGAAAAGTAGCCTCGGGCATAGCTAGAGAGAAAATATCACCTGCTTTCCACCTCACGTGCCTACAAAAGTAAAAAAAACGGAAGGCGTAGGTCTACAAATAGAGCAATATTAAAACAGAGGGACAGAATACTTTTGTTCATGTTTTAAAGTCTTTCCATTTGAATTAAGAAGCCAAACATTCTTTTTTTTGGCGGTGCCAGTTTAAATAGAAGGCTTATTTTCAAGGGCAAAGTTCATCAAGATAGCGTGATGCAATTTTTCTTTCCCATTTATAAGGGCTATTTTTTTTTAATACTAGAAAACTTATTTACTCTTCATGTATGTGAGTTCAAGAATAGATGTTTTGTCTGTTCTGTGTAGCTTTGTTTCTCAGTGCTTCTTTCCAAAATTCTTTTTTGGGTTAGTTTTGCTTGTGTTCTGGCATTTGCAGAAGGCAAACAGGCTGCCAGATCACCATTCTTTTCCAACTTGTCGCTACTGACACATTTTGCCTTTTAACCAGTAGTTACAGAAAAATGTTTGAAAGTTCAGAGATCATGCTGAAACACCTATTAATTTGATTGAGAGGTGGGAAAAGAAACTAGGGGCTGCATCTCTTGGTTTTTAACTTGGAGTTGTCATCAGGTTTAGAATATTAACTTATTTTAAGTAAAATATGGGTTGTCACTTCTGCAGTTCTATTTAAAATATAATTCCTAACAAACTAACATTGTTAACAGAGGGTGTCATGAGATAATATAACATGTTTTTTCAAACTCATGCTTCTGTGCACTTGGATGTAGTTGGCATTATAAATGAGAAACTCTATATCAAATGTATATACTAGGCTTTCTTTTCAATTTTTCAGATTGAAAATACATAAAACACAAAAAAAATCAAAACAAGACAAACATCTGTAATGCATTTGGTAACCACAATGCTGAACATGCTTTTTGAGTTTATTAGCTCAGTAAGGAATAAGTTGTTATGGTAATTTCTGTAGAGAACTTAAAGTGTGTTATGTATTAATAACAAACAATAGATTTGTTCACTCTGCATGGGTGGGCTAAACTGAAAGCGTAATTAAAGTATGGTTTTGTGGAGAATCAAGCAGTGGTTTTAAATATAATTGCCATTTGCAAATAAAATATTAATGGTGCTTTGCTTTAAAGTTGCTAGGTATTCCCAAAGGACCAAATCCTTTCACCTGTGACCAGTGAGAATTTATTTTGAGTAACAATAGCATTATCGTGCCCCTGGTTGATCATAAAACTTGTAAACAGTGGTAAAATCTGGAGAAGTTTTAGGTGAAATGGATTTGCCCTTTCTGCATGGAGGGCAGAGAGCCCATGCCAGGGATGCACGAGGGTGACCACAGAGGTCCCGCTGCAGAATCACAGTGTCAGTCGAGTTAAAGTTATAGTACAGGATTAGAGGGTTACTGAAGTTAAAATGAAAAAGCAGATGTTGCATTTAATACGTCAAATAATCTCTCTTGAAAAGCAGTTCCTCCAGTTTGTATTCTGCTATGTATGTTAGGCACGGTATTGATAGTGTACTCGCTTAATTTCCTCTTTAAGGATCCACCCACTTCTGTGTCTCTCGGACTCCGAATGGAAGAGATGATTTTCAATTTGGCGGACACGCATCTATTCTTTAATGATTTAGAAGTAAGTGCTCATTCTTTTAAAGCACATAGAGGTGTTTTAGTATCTGTCTCTTTTTATGTGTTGTTAGATGGTTTGACAATTATTTTGGTTTCGCAGTTTTAATATGGAAACGTTTAGAAAATATCTGTGTCATTTAGTCATTAGGATATATATTAATATCTACACTAAATTTCTGCACTGGCATTCAAAGGTTCCAGTAGTTTAAATGGTATAGTTTTGTCCTCACTGACCTCAGTATTTATGACCGCAGCAGACAAATTCTAGAAGTGGATACACCAGCAGCGTCTATAAACATTAGAATTCAGTAGTCTGCACAGGCCATTAAATATTGAGCTTCAGCTTCTATAAACAGTTAATGGCTGGGTGCAGATTTCTCACTTACGTCCCACTGTGGGCAAGTACTACCTTAAACCTGAGGGAAACGATGTTGTATGCGCTGTCCGTCTCAGTGGGCTGTTACTGGGGGTCTTCTGCCTTCCCCGACGGCAGGTATGATGTGTTACACGCTAGGGTTTCTCTGCCTCTGCCCTGCGGCGTGCGGCGAGGAGCTGGTGTCGGTGTGCCAAGAGCTTTTTCAGCCTACGTGGGCTATGGCTTGGCGACGCTTGTGAGATCATTCTAAAACTAACCGAACTGCTGAAAGGGACTGTCACCATAATGCCTGGCTGTTTCATCTTAAAAGGGAAAAAAGCCACTTCTGATCATATTTTAATAACACGAAAACATGAAAACAGTCAAATCTCTTTCCCGTCATAATGAAGACAGCTGTTTATTTAAAATCCAACTGTTAAGCAAGCTTGTGGTGGGGCTGCCAACACACATTAATCATCAAGTTGTTGTTTTGCTAGATTTTAGAATAGTGTGTTATTCCAGACAGGCAAAAGAATCTAAAAGATTCAAATGCAACTTTTGCTGATCAAAGTTAATTGGCAGCAATTGGCCTTTAAATATTTCCTGATGTTTCCCTTTTCAAAATCAAGCAACATACACCTTATTTAATAGATGAGCCAAAATCATTTGAAAAATGCCAGTGTGTGATAGACCTCAAATGTGGTTTGTCCAACATCTGTCCTATATTTTGATTTCTTTTCATCTAAAAAGAAACCACTCGCAGATGATTTGGCATCTTAGAATGTAATGAAATTATTTAAATGTGCTTTATTTTTTCTTCCATTCCTTAGTGAAGTATTTCTTTTTTATACTTACAATAAAATAGATGATTTCTTTAAATTTTAAAGTAGTGTTTTCTTTCATTAAGGTAGCTATATGTAAAGATATGAGCGTTTTGGATATAAGAAGAACCATTAGTGACTTGCATGTATAGGACTGATTTTTTGGATTTGTAGAAAAGTATAACAACGCTAGTTATTTTCCAAATCTGTTTCTGATTTCTGGTTATATTTCATTTTATCCAGAGCAGAAAGAGAAAGTACTGCTGTATCTTACCAGCATATTCAGTAAAGTTCAGTGTATTTTCATTTGCTGTGCATAGCAAGTAGGCTTGTAACTACTTCTTCATACACAATTGTCAGCATCACTGACTTTAATGGAAGTTTATCAGCCGCATCTTAGGGATAGTAGATTATCTTCTGCTAATTGGCATTTTACAGCATAGCAGTTTATTCACTGAAGAACTTTGAAGTTGTGTATGAGAAAAATACTGGTCCAGGTGGTTTGTGGAAGTGGAGGAGCTCACTGGATGAGCGTGGTTCTTTGTATTTCCCCCCAAGCCAGTTTATCTTAAGTCTCCAAACACAAGTGTAATAATCTGTGTCCATACCCTAGTCTGTCTTCTTCATACACAGAGGAACTTAGAAGTGGGCAGTTGTGTTCATGCCCTTGTACATGAGCTCTAAGTCATTATTTCTGAGGAATATGAGCTCCGATCTGAAAGATCATGCCCTGCCCAAGGGAGTGAAGAGCGTGTCCAGCGTGCAGAGGAGTGGGTTTGTGCTTGTGGATTGCCGTAGGGAAGTCTTCAGTGAAGTACACAGGGAGGGGGCATAAGAGAGCCTGTACTTTGTGGGAAGCAGCACATGAGGTCTAGACCTGGCCACAGTTCACTAGAAATGTCAGGGTTTTTGAAACGTGTTGCAGACACCTGGTGCTATTGAAGGAATGTGTCCTCCTGGAGCCACAGTTTGTCATCCTTGTGAGCGTCACTGTTATTAGCAGAGTCTGCCTGGTTCCCAAGGCGTGCAACCTCAGGACAGATGTCTCGCATCCATCTCCGCAACTCAAAGTCCTTGCTGGGTGATTTTGAAGTTCAGGCTGCCTTACAGCTTGACAGGCTTCCATGAAATCTGCGGGCAATTTGGCTTGGCTGTGCCTCAGGCTTAAAGCATCTATTCTTGCTGATGAAGGACTGAATCTCGAAGATCTAGTGGTGACCCTGCTCAGGCCTAAGCTTTCCAATTCATGTGCACAAGCATCTGGGCTGTTAGGAGCTGAGAAGTTTGTAGGCAGCATTGCCAGCGAACTGGAGAGCTTGGGCATTCTTGCCCAGAAACAGCATGAAGACAGGCAACGCTGGATTTGGAACACATCTAACCCACAGTGTAGACACATCTTTAGGTCTAGGCGTAATTCAAAGTGGGAACGTGAAAGCTGATGCTCTCCGGCTCACCCAGGCTCAGGGGGAACCCTTCCTGGCATATAGAGAGGCTGGGTTTACGGGCAGACAATCATCTGTCATAACTTTGGCCTATGATGCACATTTTTCCAGATACCACAAGTCAATGTTTTTTAACAAAAATCTTCTTTTGATCTGACGCGTTCCAGAAAGCTCTAATCAGAACAGCTCTCTTGTTATCCAAGTTAAGGGGAAAGTATTTTGTCTTCTTATAAGCTGCTGAAGACCGATTTAACATTTTTGAATGCAAAGGGCAGAGTTGCAGCAGTGATCTCTGAAGCACTGCTTGATTTGTGTATGACCTAAGTGGCTTTTCAAAGCTCAACCTAGAAATTTACGTAATGTTATTAGGTTCAATTCTAAACTTCAGAAGTCATTTTTTAGTCTGTATAAAGTGAATCAATGCCAATGTGTATCATAGCAAACTAGTTTATCCATCCTGATTTAGTAGGGTATACAGCCAGGGAAATGAATCATCCCATTTCCTATATGTTGCTCTTTATGTAATAATAACAACGGTATTTGTAATTGGCATTTTTCAAACACAATGAAAAAATTCAGTCAGATCTCACCATCTGTCTCTTAAGTCAATATTCTGTTTATGAATGGCTGAACTACAGTTAGATTAACAGTTAGCTACCGCACCCTCAGTTTGTACTAGTTCTTAGTTTATTGCCATGAGAAAAAGTAAGAGGTGAATGATTTCCTTCACTTTGCATAGATTTATTTGGAGTAATTAATTCATAGCAAATAATTTCAGATCTTGAAGGAACATTTTTTAAACAGCATGTTAAAGGGGTATGACAAGTTTTTCAACATACTGAAAGAAAGATATTAATGTTTGCTAATGTATAATTTGATCTAAGTACCATCATAAACAGTGTTTTCTTGCGTTAATAGTAATTTCATAATGAAATTATGAAAGTATGCTAGGCGAAGCAGTAGAAAATAGTGCAGTGTTTGGATTCCGAAATCTTCGTTTGGGATTCAAAATAGGAAGTTTAGGTTTTCAGTATTTAAAATTTTCATTTAAATATGTTGTACTCTGTTTTATAGTAGAATTTTAATTGCATGCAGGAGGAAGTAACTACATTGATCTACATTGATGCAGTGCTCTCAAGAGAACCAGAGTTATCAGAAGAGTGTGTGATTTTACATGCTGATTATGTTGTGATAGGAATAATAAGGTATAATATTTTAATGGAATATATGGAGCAATTACACATATTAGGTATTTTAGGACGTATGCTCCAGTGTTTTAGGGAAATTAACAACCTGATGGTAGGACTGAAATGTGACATCTATCTGTCTGCATCTTAATGATTGTATATATTTACATGTTTATACTGAGCCTCTTAAAAGATTAGTTTATTCATTTCTTTGGCATATCAAGTGCACATTACAGTTAGATGTGTTAAAGAAATAATCACTGGTAGCAAATGACTATGAACATCTTATTTTAAAAAGTTAGTTCAGTGCTTTGCAAACTGCATTCTATAATGGTACCATCTCATTAGATCTGTTTGTTCCTTTAGAGATATTTCCTGAAGCTGAAAATGTCACTTAAGAAGCCTTTTTTTTTAATCTTGCCTAACACTTTTTTATGAATAAGATACTTCTTTTTTGCACTGTGTTCAATTCTATTGAAGTAATTAAAATCAAATTAATTTGTAGTTTTATTTCACGATTATTATTTTTTTCCTTTAGACTTTTTTTTTCTGTTTGTTCATTTTAGGTTTTTGGTGTGGGCCTTTGTGGGACAGTTCAAAATAACATTATATATGTTATGATACTCTAAAAAAAAATAATTTTGACACCTTTGGGAAACTCAGTAGTGCATAAAGGCACAATAATGGTGATTAGCATTCATTTTTCTGCCATCAGTGAGGGGTATATAACGCACACTCCTGGCTTCACCAGTCACCTTTGTTTGTGGAGTCTCTGTATGCAGAGTCCTGATGTGTGTATGGGAGTCCTGTATAATGAATGGCAGTATGATAGGAGTTTTTCAGCTACGTTAGTTGATGTATTTCTCTTAATGATGAAAGATAAGGGAATGCTACCAGGTATTACTGTAAAGTGGTAACTTTGGTTCTTCAGGATAAAAACAGAAATAGTTAGTTATATTCTAACAATTAGCAATGCTGACCTTGATTGATTTCTCCTCAGATTCTTACTTAAAATCCACCTGGATCTATATTAATGTCTTCCTGATGAGAATTCAGAGCATAGTCTCTTCTGTGTGTCAAAAAGAGCTGCATAACTGCTTTATGATTACAAGTATGGTGCTACTTCAGATTAACGAACCTCTAAGGCACCTCATTAGCATATTGCCATGCACAGACCCCTCGAGTCGCATGCGGTTTCCACAGGACACGGCTCTGTGTGTAGCCGGGCTGGCCGGGGGCTGCTGGGCTCGCTGCCCACCCCCTGGCTAACGGGCACCGCCTCGGCCCCTCCGCCCTGCCCGGCTGCCACCCCCATGGTCGGCCGGGCCTCCGGCGCCCAGGAGCGGCACAACAGCAGCCGTCTGCATTGCTCCAGCTCTCCTGCCTCTACACTCCGTTAAATAAGAGTTAGACTAATACAGAAACATTTTACAAATCCTACACTTCACGCGTATGGGAACGCACCTGGCTCTCATGAAGCATCAAGATACTGGCTCACATAGATGTATCTGTTCACGTTTTAAAGCAAAGAATAAACAGCATTTA
>Ga0181612_117374_pt1 | contig 15777 bp, 7 predicted proteins | sample HoacroProtozoa21_FD_119630 | JGI IMG/M metagenome (GOLD analysis project Ga0181612, IMG submission 119630) | Hoatzin crop microbial communities from Cojedes, Venezuel. Combined Assembly of Gp0051906, Gp0051904, Gp0051908
CGAATGTTTGACAGCATCCAACGTTTACCTGCTGAAAAACGTCTGCCCCTTCATCGTAATCCACTATTGTGAAAAACAGTTTGTTTGAAAAAGCAGACGAATAGCGCCATGAATTAGCCAGCACCTGATATTCTTCGTTAGCTTGCCTGTTAAGGAAAAGAAACAAACATACATCTAATGTGGCATTTGCTGGCAAAAAAGATTCTATAACCTGCTGCAGCGGTTAGATGAATCCCATTTGCAGCATCATTCGCAAGACCCACACTCTCAATTAATACAAGGTTCAAGTTATGTTACTCTTCGCTTCAAACCTGCCTTCTCCAAAATTCGAAAGAATTAGAAAAAAATACATTCTCCCAAGATGACGTTAACCAAAAGTAATGTTTTCCGTATTTAAAAGTCTCAGAAAACAGGAGTGGCCTGAGCGGCAAGCGCCACGCAGATCTGCTGACCGATCCCGGCAAGGAGAGGCTTACGTGGCCCTTGAGGACCACACCAGGATTTACTCGCTAAAGACAACCGCAGGTAAGGAATTCTGAAACTCCTGGAAAAACAGCACAGAAATGTGACAGCAGGCATCTTCCTAAAATAGCAGAGCCACAGAAAGAGCCATGGAAACTGCCAAGCACCGGGGAAATGATACCAACTAAACGAACAGGAGGCTTGCAAGTAGCACAATACGCTCAAGATTATTTCTACAAAACTTGTTTTCAAAGTGATAAAGGACAATTTTGCACAACATATAGGGTTAAATAATCTATCATCACTAGAAAGTCCTATTGCTACTACGCATATTTGTCAGAAAGCCTCTTCTTGGCTTTACGTACGGCTCTGTATTCAGGTGAGGTTTTTTGGCTGGGTGGGTTTTGTTTGTTTGTTGGTGTGTTTCAAAAGCAGAAAAAAAACCAAACCAAACCAAAAAAATAAATAGATTTACACTAAGCAGAAAGGAAAAAAGTAATTCCAGGAGAAGAATTCTGGGATCCTTACCAGCAGAAACATTCTCTAAACACACAGTCACAGAACCATAAAACCACAGGTTCTTCCCCAGGACAAGTCTGTATCAGTGCATAATTCAGGAAGGAAAAAAAAAAAACCCACCCAAAAGGATCCTTGCCAGTAATTTTAGCTTTACAAAGGATCCTTTGCTAATTATTTCCATACTGCTAAGTAATTGTATCTGCTGTAGAGTCCAAACTAAGGCACTACCACTTGGGAATTTATCTTTGCACATGGTAAGATGCATAAGTATAAATAAATGTATTCTGCAGCTTTTCTCAAAACAGTGTTTCTACAAAACCAGCTCCACGTGTCTGAAGGTGCAGAATGCTGTTCATTTAAAAGCTGTAGATGCAAAAAGCTGTGTGTTGCAAAATAAACTCTTCACTAAACGCACATAATATAGCTGGTATTTTGAGAGAGCAAAGAGGGGGAACAGGACAGCAGGACCACAGATGTCACAGGAGCCTCCCCATTTCCTCATAACTGACATCAGCCTTCGGCATGAAATAGATGGCATACAACTCCCGCAGAGGTGTTTTGTATCAAGGAATATACTGTACATGAAAAAAACCTATCATAAAAAAGAAGTTAAAATGAGATTTTATGATCTCTTACCCCTGAAGAATAAACCTCATGCAGCACCACAAAACTAAACTATCACCCTTCTTACCCGAGATGGAGTAAAATGTGCTACTTAACACCCTCACTGGGCAAAGTTTGCAATTATACAAAACCCATGTGATTTAGGCATTAGGCTGGTTAATTCTAGAAACAGACAGTAACATTCAGCAGGCCAACACCTTCGCCGTCATCCTGAAGAGGGCAGTCAGGCAACATCAAAGGAACGCTGTAAAATCTTCAGTAGTATCAGTAGGGCACTGCTCTGTTAAACCTGTTATATTCAAGCTGGACCATTTTTATTATAAGAACAAGATAAAAATCACTTCATCTTGATGCCATCATTCTTCTTAGTCTACCTTTCACTTGTGACGAAACAGTATTTCTGGGAAATTCAGACACTTGAGAGAAGACTCTTGGTTCCCGTTGATCTCCACGCATTTTGCATCTTTGAATTATTTTGAATGAATATAATCAGTGGAGAGGATACTTCAGAAAGTATCATTTTGCAAAAGGTTGTCTTAGCTTTTCTGTAACAGATACAAAGCACAATTCCACCCTCCCGCTGCAGAGAGCAAAGCACTCTGTAACAGCCCCTCGCAGCAGCTGGAGGGGCACGGGGAAGCGAGGGTGAAACAAGGAGGGCAGGAATACAACGCTACGGGATGACCACACACAGACCTGAAGAACATCCCACAGTCCACGATATATAATTTCCTACGGATACAATGCTGATACAGCCACGTTCATAACTTTTTGTGGTGTTGGTTACTGCAAAAAGCATAAGCACTTGGCTGAAAACAATTCAGCCCCCAATTAACATCAGGAAATATCGGTTCCATCACTTCTTACCTACCTATCTCTATCATTAGTTAATATTAATTGTCTCCATTTGTTTCTATGAAGTAATGTTAATTATATAAAATTATTATAATAATTATATGAAATACTATAAAGGCATAGGTAGAACTACACTTGGTATGAACTCATCAGAATAATAACATGTTAGCACTGCTCTTGTTAGTTTGACAGGAGTTTTTGATAGATAAAGAAGATTTAAATGTTACTGCTGCTATAGTCACCTCTTAAGAATTTCATCATAACAGCAACACAGGAATCAGCAACATCAACTGTAATATTAACCAACTACTAGAAAATAGTGGCCAGCTCAACAGGCAATGCTACTATTAGATTTACCTAGGAAATTCAACTTACTGAAAAGTAAGCTGCTAAGCAAATGTTCCACAAAAATGTCTTCCATTACACAAGAGGTGCTCATGAAATATTAAAAGTTTTATTTAAAAAGATTAATTATGTGGGTGTCTATGGCAGATAATCAGATTTGTATAGCTTGAACTATATAAAATTAGATTAGTTTTGTTCTATTAGTCCAACATTATAGTAAGGAAAACACAAATAGAGTATTAGGAAAAGAATAAAAGAGACTGTGGAACTATTTGCAAGAAAGCAGTAAAGCATTATTTTTTGGCACACTATGGACTGTACAAAACACTTACAAACGTACAATTGGCAAAGAATGCACTACCAGGTCACCTATCCGTTCTTGTCTATCCGTTTAAAGTAAACTGTGATCAATGCTGCAATTACCACCTAAACAGATTCCGTTTTTTTATTTGGAATAGCTTTCCCAAAGTGAGGAGAAGGAGCTAAGTGCATATTTTGACTTCTTCTCAGTATCGACAAGATAACAAATTCAGAATGCTTATTTGCTTTCATTTCTGTTTAGGGTGACTCGTAATGTCACAATAAAAAGCACTGAAGAATCTACAAATACGTCCAGAAAATTCACCACACACGACAAAATGACGAGAGTATGGACACTAGTTGAAAACTACGCTGTTTATGCAATCTAGATCTCTGTAATAGTAGAAAGCAAGCTAAAATCCATGTTTTTCTATTTACAGCATCCCATGAAATTTCCAATATTCTGCAGATGAAAAAAAGCTATGACATCACATTTTGTAGAAGTTGCAAAGTAAAAAAGAAAAAAAAATTGTGACCACAGGAAGAATCAGGAGTCTCTTACGATCCAAGTTTAAAATTATTGCCTTGTTAAACAGGACTCATCAATACTTCCATCAAGATCCTGAAGTGCACTGGAAAAGCAACTGAAGAACTTTCAACAGCTCCTTTCCACATTTCCTGTTCCTTCTTTGAACAAAAGTTCAAAAGATAACTCCCTCTCAGCACAGTTAAGAGATCTGTCACTGATTTTCTTGCTACCTGCTGCTGATCAACCAGCAAAAAACTGAAAGGCAGAGGATCCCGTTTCTTCTTTCTGGTGACACCTCCTTGACTGTCAGAATTCTTTCTGCTGTTGACCCACTCTTTGATCAGCTACTTGAAAACAGTTTTCTAAGATATCTCACTGAACAGGGAAACCAGCAGAATGCCTCTCTTTTCTAGATTAAAAACTTCCTCTTGGAGGTCTCATTCATGGGGTAGATGTTAATAAAATTATGTGGAATCTCTTCTCTCATATATTTTGGCATTCCTTCCCATACACTGTGAGTCAACAGGAGAAGGCAGCTACATTCAGAGCCCTTCATGAAACACGTACTACATTAAGCTCAAAACTTGAAAATACACAAACTCTATGTTGAATTACAACTTACCTCTTATATAATTCTGTAAGAACTACAGAAGGAGTATCTTAAGCAGTTGGTTCTGAGCTCATTCTGCAGCAGGCTTTCTGCAGCAACTACAAGCTTGTTCCAATAGACGCCGTTAATAATTTCTGACAGAATTCAGCCTTGTCACTCAAATGAAACAAAAGAAGTTTTTAGAAAAGATGTGCCACACCTGAAAAACTGGCCCATCTCACTCATGTCCTACATATATATTTTATGTATATACTTTATATGTGTATTTACACACATTTAGCTTCAGCTAACTGGAGTAATCAGTGCTCCTTTCAATATAATGAAACTTCTGATGCTTTTAAAAACGTAATAGTCTGGTCAGCATGGGGGTGAAGAAGACTACTGGCTACACAAACTCTGCAGCATTACCAGTCATTTCTAGCTGCTTCTTCATAAATACTGTCTTTGAAAAAACTGCGTTTTCCAAGAATCTGAAAGCAGTTTTGTCACTTCCACAGTAAAATACTATTAAACATTATCCAGAACTCAAACAACACAATTTTCAGTTTGTGCAGTTGACAAGCTTGCCTCCACAAGAGGTTACCTGCCATTACCATAGTCTTCCTCTGCAGCATTTCTTCATTTTTCTCCTGATCATTTCCGATGCTAATTCTAGGCTTTGATCTTGATTTGCAATGATTCAAACAGGCTCAGTTACCTCTTTAAAAGAAACATTTGGGAATTCACAGGCATAAACAAGCATAGTAGACAGCATGCAAAACAAAATCCATTTGTTTCAGGTAGCTTGAAATTCACAGAGATGTACATGTCTAATTTAAATTTTTAACCATTATCACGTAACAAACTAGTGGCACAGGTCAAGGCATAGACCCTGTCCACTGAAACTCCATTATCTTTAGCCTCTGACACTGCTCTGATCTTTTCAAGGAACACTCCTCTAAGGAAAAAAAAAAAAACAACAAAACAAAATATGCATCTTTTTGTTGATGTGCTTCAGCTGTTGGGGAAAAAAAAACCTCAAGTGCCCAGTTTCATTCCTCTGACCCAGATACACCTTTCTAAGTCAAAATACTCCAGCAATGAATTTGTAAAATGAATTAGACAAAAATATGAGCTGTTTGGCAACAAACAAGGCATCTCTGATACGCACCTGTATGCAAAGGAGAGATAGTTGTTTGCCAGCAAGATGAGAGAAGCAGAGCTCAGCAAGTAAAATAAAAGACCTCATATAATTTGCTTATGGAGTGATTAGATGGTACAGCAACAAGCAAAAAAGAACAAGTTAGTGATAACAATGAACGAAGCAGAGGAACAGTCAGCACAACGATGGTTTCAGCAGGCGAGAGCTACAGCCCATGTGCCGCTGAAAATCAAAGCCCCAGCACGCAGACAAGTGTAGCTGGGGGGGCACTGAAGCCTGGCTGGTAAAATGGTGCTGATCCCTTTGCGAAAATGTAGTGATAATAAAATGGGGGAGCAGACTGCAAGAGGCAAGAAGACAAAGGGCAGAGAAGCTGGAAGAGAATTCTCACCCAAAAACGCACTCAAATCTGGCTAGTAGTTACCGTTTGCCTGGATGCAATAGAAAGTACAGGCTGAGAAATCGTCTCTTCATCTCTGTGAAGATGCTCTTGTCAGAGTGACTGTTCTTTTGTTCTCCTTTGTGCATACATACATGATTTTTTTCAGTAGTGTGACTGAATGACATGGGTAACAGAGAGAAGCTACCTAGTTGAGTGAATACCTAAGCACGAAGGTAAAAGGGAAACTGGTTATATTTCCTGAGAAGTCACTGTTTAGAGTTAGATTACTTCTGAGTGTTCATCCAAACCAAAAAAACCCAAACTGATTCATCATCACAGTGCGCCAAAGGGCTTCCAATGTGCTGCTGCAGAGTACAAACACCAAGAATAGTAACAAGATGTAAAGTCTGAAGGCATCAGACGGGTTTCAATAGCTTTTTGGACCAGAAAATTGAAACTTGCTTGTCCACAAAGGTGGATGAAAACGTTGTACTCCAAATTCTGCTTTAGGATAAAGACAGAATTTCCTTGAAAAACATTCTAGAGGCATGACAAGAGGCACCACCAACACGTATACAGAACTGCTGGTTTACAGAAGCCTTCAGGTGTTAGGACTGGATGGATGCAGATAGCCTACGGATATATTTTCCAGTCCACAGTTTGCGAAAATATTTCATTAAGATGAATACAGAACTAATCTCTGTCTCAAAGACAATAAACTGGCAGGTGTCTTTTAGAAACACCTAGAAATCAACCAAATTTGTTCTAGGCATAGAATAAATTCCAATTGGTAATGCAGACATATGATTGCTGACTTTTAAAAGTACATCTTGAAAAGGGATAATGTGAAAAATGAGAAGCAAATTAAGCAAAATTAAGTGAAGGCCAAATATTAAATGCAACAGTATGACCTGTATCAGGAACTAACATGCCTAGCACTGCATGAACAGGTTTCAAACAATTGGCAAACAAAGCATTGAAAAGATTTTTCTAACTCATCTTTCTCAAGATGATACATATGATTATGTATCCATCTCCTGCAACAATAAAGAAACCCTTCTCATTCCATTGGAAAAAAAAAGATCTTATGTTAAGTAACATTTTCTGGAGAACAACTACAAAACACACAACATGCTTTGGTTTAACAGAAAAAAAATCGGCTCCTTTGACTGAAAGGATATTTTTTTACATATAGAAGTTTCATCCAAATACCTGGAATGCCAGGGACTTCTTTGTATTTGGCATTTTAAGAGTACGTTGGTATTGTTTCTGTATACTTTCTCAAATCACTAAAGTGATTTACGTGATCAAAGTTACAACGTCCTTCCTGCTGCGCACAGAAAAGCCTTGGATTCTCCGAGACAAATGTGGTCAGCTTTCCACATGTAGGTCCGTGCTCTATGGATAGGTTAAGACTTCTGTTAAATGCTTAAAGATCATGCCTCCAAGGGTTTTAAGACTTGGTTAAGTTCACCTCAGCCAAGTTTTATCTTAGATTTGGAACTTCTCCGGTGTTAAAAAGGATGGAGGGGACTGGGGGGCAGGAATCCTTCATACCAACATCCAAACATAGACAACATCCAAACTACAGCACTTCTCAGCAATGGATGGGCACAACAGCCCTTAGTCTGACTTTGCATCCACTTTGAAGAGCGCCAAAAGTGACACTGACTTCCTGAATTCAAGAGACCACCTCTCCACCTTTGGCGCCACGATCACTCAAAACACCTACCAGAGAAGTCATACTGATTTTACTGGAAGCAGGGACTCAGTAACAAACATTCGAAACATAACCAAACACAACATCCGATACACAAACAACGTAGTTTATTTCAACAAGACGGGACACGCTTGATCTCTTCAGGCCTCAAATGCGCAAATCTGCAATGGCCTGCTCTAACGACGATGAGCTTTCACTGCTCTCCTCCAGAAGAGGACCACATCTCCTACCATTGCTCCCCATCCTGTTCTCTTTTTTCTGCACAATGCTGTGGTTTTCATGCTTAGCATTTGACATAGCTCTATGGAACAGCAGCACACAAACATCTTTTTTTTTCCCTTTTGAAAATACTGTGCCCCTGTTCTTTATAATCTGGACATTTAGTAGAGAGAAAATACTGAATTGTCAAATCTAGCCACCAAAGGGAAAAGAGAAAACCATTTTTTTTTTAAAATAATTTTGTGGTGCATAAATTAACCAGGCTCAATATTGGGGGAGGGGGGGGGAAGTACTAATTCTTGTGACAAAGTTATTCAAAGACTCCACTCCAAGTGTTTTTTCTATATTTGAAATATGACATTGACTTTTTTGTATAAAATTGTTCTCAAAGTATTTTGACGAGTAACAGTTAACTTAAATCTTGGACAAAGGCATCCTCACAGAACATCACAGATGAAGTTAAAAATCTATTTTTCCTTTAGGCAAAGTGGCTAGTGAATAGCTAACAATAAAGTAATGCATGCATTTCGGTTCTGTACATCCTTTCAGCGCTCCTGTCCATTAATTAGCCATTGATTTGAAAATGTCAATTTTCCTGATAATGGTTTTATGTGCAGTACGATCAACCTCATTAAGTTCCTTTTATTTCACAAGAAAAAGCCGATCGCAACTTCACATTTATTTAAACAAACCAAACAAAGCAGTATGCGGATTTTTTTTCCTTCATTTTATGCTTAAAGATTTTCAGTTGCTTCTGTACATAAATGGCTAGGCTGGGATATTACAGGATGAAGTTTACAAGCTCTTTTTCAATACAGTAAACAATACACAGTTGTAAGCAAAATTAAATTCCTTAATAATGGCAATATTTATGTTGTTTTCACATGCCCTACAAAAGAGTTGTACACAACACAGGGAAAGAATTACGAATACACTGACCCTTCTAAGGCTGAATTTAGTGCATCTTCTGTAGCTTTATCTACTGGCTATGAAAATAAGAAATGATTTTAAAAAAATACTTTCAACTCCTATTTCACCTCCTAAAGTTGAACTCTGGCAACACAAAGAAGAAATAACAGCAATGAAGTGCTGGAAGTTCTAAAGAAAAAAATCCTTTGACTTAAGAACGTTGGAAAGCTTCCATACCTACTCCTTCACCTTCAGTTCAGATGTGACGGGTGAACTCATGGGAATGCAATTTATACACTTCCCCTCCAAACTGACCAACTTCAATGACAAAAGATTAATCTATTAAAAAAACCTGATAAAAACTGTACATGACTACAGGCACACAAGTTAAAAGTTTCTGTTGTAAATGGTGCATTCCAACACCTCAGAAATGTAACAAGCAGCTACGTGTACCAACTTTGTGTATTGTTTAACCTGCACCTCTTTAAAACCAAGAAATAACACTCCTTCATAGACAGCTTATGAATTTCATAGTTCAATGAAGTATTTTTCTGCCTACTGTTTAGAACTCTCCGCACAATAATCCCATCTATTACTAAACACAGTAATTTCTAATGCTAATTTCTAATTTCTTTGGCTGAAGAAGGTTTTATTAGCTCAGTTTCTGATTTAGTAAGGTAATTAAGTGCTTGACTACCTTTCAGTGCCTTGGCCCTATTTCCATGTCTATCATTAGTCATTTTTGGATTAATTTATTGAAGTAGGAACTTGCAGAGAAAGATCTTGAACTCAGAAGAATACCAGAGCCACTCTAATACGTACTCTAAACGGAGCCACCAGAACATACCACAGTACAGTGCCAGGCATTATTCCACAGTAAGCGTGTCCACGTGGAAAAAGGCGCTTGCATGTAAGAACTGTCCAAAGCTGTGAAATCGCAGGGTAACTCACATCTGCATCAGAGCCTTGGACATCTCTTAACTGAAGAAATCAATGAAGTGTCATACTACTAAATGGTAATGAAACTCTTCTGTCACAAAATGTCTTTGGAAAGATCAAGGTCAACTGATAATAAAATAAAGCAGATTTCTTGAAGGGAAAGTCTTCCTCAGCTGTGTAAATTTTATTCAAATGAACTTAATGAAACCCAAAACTAAGAAGACTTCTAAATTCTGACATATAGATTAAAAGGCAGTTGAAAAGATGCTGTGACAAACACAAGGGCCTGTTAAACAGTAAGCAACTGTCCCATGCAGAGAACAATCCTACTCAGAGTACTGCACATTGATTAAAATGTTCACTTGAAAACTGCGGTGAGGAAGATGAAAAAGATCACAAAGGTATAAATTACCTGCAAACAGAGCACTGCCGCTGCGGCTGGAGAGCTGTGAACATCACTACCACAGAGTAGTTACGAGGTGGAGCCTTCACAAATCTTCGGAATTTGTCTCCATTCATGCGGATGACCGAGCGCCTTGAGCTCCACTCCATCAGCTGTTCCACCTTCTCAGCCAAAAGATTCTGCAATTGAGGATAAGGATATGAGGAATGTTGAAGCTTAACCTTCGAGCACTTTGTACCTATATTCTGTCTTTGCATCCTTAGAGCTCCTACAGACTTCAAGCAAGAGCTTGGGGGCATCTCTATAAAGCTTATAGCACATTTTAGTCTTCTATCTAGATTAGTAGATTTTAAGTATTTAAAAAATAACTCAATGTGGTCTTAAAAAGAAAGGATATATAAAATGAAATCAAGCAGGTTGCTACTGAAGGCAAAGGAGTGGAGTAAGGCTGACTGTCTAAATACAAGATACCATTACAGCAATCATTTAACTTTCATTACAGATTGGAAGCTTTATAAAATGCAGCATTATATTTATTCTATTTAGTAAAAATAACAGCAGGATATTGTCTGTCACTCAAATATTAAGACAAAAGAAAAATGTAGCTACAAAGAGATAGAAATAGTTATGTTCGGAATTTCCTTACAAATACGCATAATATTGAAATTAAATTAATATCGTTTTCATATTTTGCTACAGACAGGAATGCGCTATATATAAACCCACCTAGGCACATTCTGTTATGAAATCAGCATTTTTAGTTGCTTTCAAGATTGAGATCCACAAAATATTCTGACTGAAGTAGAAGTGTATCAGAAAAAAAAAAAAAATCGCTTGTGTGTGGCTTTTCTTTTGCATGAAAGCATTCCACCAAATGAATGATCGAAAAGCACACTATGAGACATATCAGAAGACGGCCCTCAAGTTAAATACATTCGTCTAACCATTCCTGTGAAAAAATATTTAATTTTCTTTTTTAATCAAGTAATCCGAAAGTCATACTTGCTCAGCAGAGATTTCTTAGTCGCCTAAGTTACCTAGTTTCAGTGCACTGACCATGCTCTAGGTGGGCTGCTACATCTACAGTGTATCAGGATCAACGCAACAATCCATCTTAAGTCTTCACTCCCTGCTCAAGGACACTGTGGAAGCTGCCTATATCAAGGAAGAGCTAAAAAAAAAAAAAAAGGGGGGAGAAAACTGGAATATTATGACCTGCACAGAAGCCAAGTGATGAGAGAAAGTGGTAAGGACAGATGAAGAAGAAACAGAGACAGAAAGTGAAGAAGGGGCACCAAACAGAAGAGAAATTAAGTTCAGAAAACTGGAAGGTGTGAGACCTCCAATAAAACACAAATGAGTTAGTGAAAGGATGTACAGGCTGATGAGGGTCTGCCGTGGAAGGGAAGAGCAAACAAGCTTAACAAAACATATTGCAATGGGGACATCGAGAAAGAGAACACGATGACAGGCAAGGCACAGATAAAACTCAAATACTGTGCAGAAACAACTGAGCAAGGAGACAAGGTGGCTTTTCCAGGACTTTTTTTAAAAACAGTATGAAATAGAAAAATTAGCTCATCTAGTAACATTTCACAAATCAGTAAGGCTATAAATAAAGTAGAGATAGATGTATGAGGGGAAGGAGGGAGCGAACTACAAGGGCAAAGGAAAAATCACATTTTGCCTGTCAGCTCTTCCATCTTAAAAATTAGCAGAAGATGCCCCTTGGAGGTCCTCATAAGGCACGGCTGCCTATCAGAAGTTTTGAGTCCAAAAGCAGCTTTGATTAGTGAACAGTTCAGAGATAGCCACATTTATTTGACCCTATAATGACTTTAAAAAAAAATCTTTTAGGTTTTCATTCCTATTCTCAGAATTTAGCTGACATTTGTAATCACAAATGTGAAGGAGAGATTACAATTCTGTTCATCATAAGAACACCAATGAATCAATTAAGACTACAATTATTCTTCTGCTTAAAGACATATTATGATTTAGGTAGTTCTATGTCAAAAGATACTACGTAAATTCTTCTATTTAAAAAGAATCATAAAGCAGATTACATAAAAATGAAGCCTAGTCATTCGTAAAGTTTCCTTGGATTAGTAGTGCCTGGATTAAATCTCGGAGTTCATTTCAAAAGATTCACTAGTTTTGCACAAGGTGCTCCAGCTGGTAAAGCGCAAGAAAACACGAGGTAAAAAGGATGTGTACTTGTATTTCCAAAAGTTTTAATAACTGAAGCAAAAAGACAAACCGAAGAGAACTAATAAAAAGACACAACTGGTAAATTAACACAGGAAGGATGCACAATATCCTACTTGGTACAGAAAACCAAAGACTTTTCAGAACAGGCCTTATTCAGAGAAGAGAAACAAGAAACCCATGAAGCATCATTAAGGTTATTAGAGCAACAGCATGATCTTGACAGAAGAAACAGGTGAGAATAAAAACCAGTGCCATTACTGCTACATAATTTGTTTCTACAAAATCATCAGTGGTATCAGAAGATTCTTACTCAGAGAAGGCCCATACAAAGTTTTACTTGGAAGCTGGTTGCCAATATTCAATTGCCTTGATTCCTTCAGCCCATGGTGTTCTCAACCACTTGCATAGGTAAACAGCTAGTAACTAACCTATTTACTACACTAGGTAATCAAGCCAGTAGTACTTCAGGAGTATAAAGTCACTAGGTACAACTTTATTACTCGCTTCGCTGGATTCTGAAGAAATCTGCTTTTTTTAAATAGAAAGTTATCACTGATAAGATTGCAGATAATCACATACATCATGACACATTCTGCTATAGGGTGGGTTCCACTTAGGTAACTGACTGCACTCAAGATATCCTACCACTTTTTAGTCTATTCCAGAAAGTCTCCTTTCGCAGAGTAGTTGACAGAAGAGCCCTTGGGACCGAAAGCTCTAGAATTCACAGTGAAGTCTGTGGAATATCCCCTACTTTACAGCTTTCTGATTTGTAACACTTTACAGACAGATGAAGGTCTAATATTGTTTTGTCATTTATAAAACCTTTGCACAATATATGCGGCTGACTAAATTATCAACCTTTTCTCACCTCATTTAATGATGAAATCCAAGAAATAAATCTAGTGTTAAATGAGTTTCCACTTTAGCTGTGTATTTTACTTTAAGGTTGAGTGCCTATGTTCAGGAACATTTCAACATTCCAACTATCTACTTTAGCTTTGGATCAAAAAGGCACCCACTTTTCAGACTCTACACTCATAAATTTGACCAGTCTGTTAAAAGGGGCAAAAAAATGTATATTTTAAACAAATGTTTAAGCTAGCAGACTGACCTTATGGATTTCATAATTCAGAATGTAACTTTTATTTTTTAATATGAAAATTAAAAGTTATTAAACAAAAAATAAGAACAGATTGTTGAATAAAAGTGCAAGTATGAGCTCTACCTCCAGTCAAAAATTTTCTCCTCTGTAAAAGAACATCATTGAAAAGTGAAGAAAAAATGTCAGAAAACATCTAGAAACAAAAGGCAAAATTCTCCCTATTACCCTAATGGAATAACAATAAACATAATAATCTATTCATACCCAGGAAAGCACTGTTAGAAAAGACAGTGACCTATCCCAAATGATTCTTGCCATGAATGTACCAAAAGTGAACATGCCCGCCAGTATTTTTCTTTTACCATTTACCATCCCACTATACAAACCATAAATAAAACTGTCACCAAAGTGAATCCCCACTAGGATTCTAGACATGTACAAAAAATTTATTAACTCGCCTCTTTCCACCCCCTGGGGAAACTCTTCTGCCAGAGAAAATCTGGAAATAGTAGAGGATGGCTGAATCAGCCCCACCAGACAAAACACATCTTGTGACGACTGAGACATGAACAACCCTTACTCACGTACAGAAAATGAGAAACACTATCTCATTTTTTCTCTAGAGTGCCCATTTTCTGCTCCTTTCCACAGTGTACACAGGTGAAGACCCTACATTTGTTTAAACCCGTTTATTTACAGAACTCCTCTGAGTATTTACTAACTTTATGCTGGTAACTCCAGGGGACTCTTTCAGTTGAAACACTGAAAAAAAAAAAACCAAAACCCACAAGCATAAATCTAAGAGGGAAAATTCTTCCTTTACATAGAAAATTGCAGTTTTTGTCAGTGCAAGGAACTACAAAAGGCTCACCAGATAACAGTCTACTGATAAAAGCATAGAGAACATTTAAATCTATGGGTGAAGAGGCAGCGATGTATCATTTATTTATTTCTATCAGCTGATGCCCCAAGCAGAATAAAAGAACATGTATGATCTATGTGTGGAAACAGCATGAATGCTAGTATCTGTAAAATAAACAGAACTGTAATATTACTTGCTGTTCCTACGCTATTTTGTAACAAGTGAAACCATATGGCACAACAGCATTTTTCCAAAACTAAACAACCCTTAAAAACGTCACCGAGAAAATCCAGAATCCATGAATTCTCTGATGCTACATGGAAAGCAGTTCTTGATTTAGGATAGGGGGTTCTCCACCAAGAGATCACCTATGAAAACTCTTTTTGTTGCTTGGGACAGCAATCCTAAATAATTCTGATTTTGTCCTTGTGGCTAGCAAAAGCTCTTTCCATTCGCAGTCGTCCCTATCACAAGAACAAAGCAAAAGAATAAAGTTCATCTATTACAGATCTCAGTTCCCAGTGATGTGATGAAACAGCCGTGCCACCTGTCAAACACGCAGGCAAACTGTGACAAGTTCTGGACGAGAAGCTGCTGGCAGGCTCACCTTCTGGCATCCGCACCTGAAGCAATTCCCTATTAGGGACCGCTTCCCATTGATCCCCCATTATCTCCTCTCTGCTTCGTAACCCAGCAGAGCTTGGCACCCACAAAAGCCCTCCCTTCCGTACCCTGCGCCGAGCAGATTAGCTACTCAAAACACAGCTTGATTTATTTGCTCTCCCAGGACACAGTGCCTACAAGACAAAGCATAAACAACAACAACCAGTCTGTACACACACATTTTGCCTCACTTGACTGTTAATCTTCCTTGGCTAGCTTTGCTAAACTTCTTCTGGCCAAATAAAACCATCTCTCTCTGGAGAAAAAAAATCACAAAAACTGAAACCAAACAAAAACCACCCAGATTTTCCTAAATGCTGCTTACTCTGTCTGTCCAATGGATGCCACCGACATTTTCCAGACATACCTCTCCTGTTTAAAACAAAAATAATATTTAAGATTTAAACACCTGTCATTCAGTTTTGTTGATCTGGGAAGTACACATCATAGCAAAATAGCTGGAGTATGGAAAAGGGAAGTTTCTCCTTGGTTCTCACAAAAGTTTCATCAGATTGTCTTTATCATGTAAACATCTTTCTAATGGGTTTACACTACCAAATATGTATTTGGAACTAAGTTTCTTCTTTAGACCTACTTTCATTTACTTTGCCTTCAGTCACAACATCACCACACAGGTAACTTAAGGCATAAAGGACTATTAAAAAAAGCAATGAACAAAGTTCCAACAGCACTATCCAACGCTTCAGCGTCCAAACTAGCCTCCTTTCATTTGGAACACCCTGGCTCTACCAGTTTGCTTCTTTCAGGTTTCAGAAAAGGGTTCAGCTCTTCCACAGAATCACAGAATGTTCGGGGTTGGAAGGGACCTCTGTGGGTCACCCAGTCCAGCCCCCCTGCTGAAGCAGGGTCACCCAGAGCAGGCTGCACAGGACCACATCCAGGTGGGGCTTGAATATCTCCAGAGAAGGAGACTCCACAGCCTCCCTGGGCAGCCTGGGCCAGGTCTCCGTCACCCTCA
>Ga0181612_173715_pt1 | contig 15777 bp, 11 predicted proteins | sample HoacroProtozoa21_FD_119630 | JGI IMG/M metagenome (GOLD analysis project Ga0181612, IMG submission 119630) | Hoatzin crop microbial communities from Cojedes, Venezuel. Combined Assembly of Gp0051906, Gp0051904, Gp0051908
ACTTTCATGAAAAAAACGGAAATAAAATGGAACCTAAAACAAAACCACACTCTTCAGTTGAGGAGATTGGTCTGTCTAAACTTCTAATCTCTCCTTTGAAAAGCACCTGCAGTTAGGATTAAGAATCACCCCAAACAGCACCTCCATTACTCTGTTCCACATTGTCTTTACCTCTCTGATCAGTGTAAATCAGTGCTTTAGCACCAAGATGCTTGCAGGTATGACATGCATTAAGATACAAGAGCGCAGGTAAGGCCCACATTGTGATAAAAAGCAAATTTAGAAACAAGGTAACCTAGCATTTCAAACGTACTATTGCCATACAGAACATTTTCAGTAGTACTTGCTAGGTTCTACTTTTTTTTTCTGTAAAAGAAAAAAAAAATGGAATTATTAGGAAAGAGATGAAGAGTTAGATGATATTTTAAAATACATTGAAAAAGCAGAGCGCTTAAAAGAATGAACTATTCACATATTCATTAAGGCCTGCAAAAAAGCTGCGTAAGTACAGCTAAACAGAACACAAGGGGGAAAAAAGCACAATATCAGAAATGAAGACCTATTCAAAATAGAATACATATTTACACAGTATTTTGGTACATATAAATAGCTAGCACTCTCACTATACAAGCCTAGATAAAAAAAAAGTCCATCCAGTTCAGACTTCTGCACTTTTCCCTTCAGGCAATATTATATACAATTCCTCACTTTCTAAGCTGGTGGCAGCTGTTATGAACCAAAATAAATAACCAATCACAAAAATAAACAAACATAAGGACAAAAGCTCAGCCTGAACCAAGTTTTTTGTTTGTTTGTTTTTAAAAGGCCATATACACATATTCCCCCGGTCCTAGAGAGAACACATGCACAAGACACCCATGCAGACATCTACAGTAAGGGAAAAATATAAAAGGTGTTTTAAGTGCTCATCACAATCACAACGGTTGCACTTTTCACAAATTTAAGGAGTACAAGGTAAATGGTGGAAAGCATGCTGCTGACCCAACAGTACATTAAAACAGAACGTGTTCCTTTAGATTTCCTTTTTTTTCTGCATTAATATTTTGACATAAGACTATCTATTTCTTCATTATGAAGAAAAAAGGCTGTGAGCTTAGGCTGTACAAAGAGCTGACCCATAATAGAACCACCAGGATGATCCAGGCTTTCTTGCAGTATTTTATTTTGTATTAATAGCCTGATGAAAAAAACCTGATAAGCTTAAGAGAGCCGTTTAATAGTCTGTGGACTGATTCAAGTCAGGATTGGATTAATAGATTACTTCTAAATAACATCTCTAAAAAATGCTAGTTAAGGAACTATTCAATGGAAGTACCTTATTTGCAGGACCTGCTCTAATTTTCACAAGAAGATCCGAATAACTATCCCAATTGAGTAAAACTTCTGGGCTTCTGGCCATAAAAAGACTGTGCTAGCACTTCTGGCTTTGTGAATAATCCTCTGTTCTTTGTGATGTTAAGTCACTTGTCCTGTTTCTCCTCCAGCCCTGCACTTTTACATAATGCATTTAGAAAGAAGTAGTCTTTTATATTCAACAAGACATTCCAACTCAAAAGGTACGTGTTCTATTCACAAAAAAAAACACACTAATAAAATTAATTTTCTGTTCAGCCAAAACTAATTTTCCCCTCTTCCTAAACTTCCTTTCTAATTTACTCCACTATATATTCCTCATCTCCCTTCTTGAGAGCTTACTAAAAATCAGCTCTATATTCATACACAAGATTAACCTCGTAACACTTAACTCTCAAGTAAAACTAAAATACCTCATTTTCACTGTATTTTTATCAATTTCTATGAGCTCACGGAAATAATTTACCCTGAATTATGTACAGGAATGCATCTTTTTAGCAGAAAAGATGAAGTGACTGTCCTGGGGTAATGGAGCCTGCAGTTCCACTCCAATACCAGCCTGATTGCATGCCCCCTCCACCCCGGCATTCTCCTGCTCTGCCTTCTACCTTCCACACGCTTCCTCCCCCTCAACACCAATACAAAGCTATCTCTCTATGACTGCTACTACATAAAAGCATTTTTCCATCAAATCTCTTGACATATGGAAGCACACCAAATGGGTTAGAGCGCTTTCAGATTTTTTGTAAACTTCAACAAGGTTATAATAAATTACAACAGAAACGTACTTCATATCAAAGCATGTAGTCTATGCTTGCAGTTATAAATTATAGTGACATCTGAAGCCTGTATATAGTTTGAAATTTCAAACTGAAGATCTCAAAAGACATCTGAGAAAGACAGGTCAACATTTATAAAGGATGTTTTAATACGCTTTACTCTGCAGAATTTAACAGTTATTATGAAAATTTGCATACAAAATACCTTGCCCCTTGAAGATCAATCCAAATTCAACTACAATGTTTAAATTCATATTCTAGTAAATTTCTGAGCTAGTGTTGGATTGATGGCCTCAGAAAAGTAAGACAATGAGAAGATTTTAAGCTAATAAATAGGGCTTGTACAAATAAGAAGCTCTTAAAATCAGACTTTTTTTTTTTATTCCAATGTCATCACAGAATGCGTTATCTCAGTTTAAACTACATTGATTTGGGGAATTAATGACACTACTGAGATGAATTAATTTCAAATTACACAACTGCACATATTAAAATCCAAACTGGAATGTATGCCGAAGGATCTATTATTCTGACTTTACTCATACAAAATGTCACCTGCTCAGTCATGTCTCAAAACAGTTCCTTACTGAATAACACATGGGGTTTAATTCTATTAATTTAGTCAGAATAGTTTAGCTTTAGTCAGAATATTTTATCTTTACCTATTATTTTTTTTTCATAAAAGACAGCTAAGTAAAACTAAGCAATGCCATCTGCGTATAGTTTAATTATAGTTGACTGAAAAGAGTTTCTGAACTTTGTAGCTATGAAGGAAAAAAACCCCACAATTATGAAAGGACAGAGTAACAGCCATGCCCTGGCTGTCACATCCAGAATATGTGAAAAAAGCTTTTCATAACAATATGACTTAGTCATAATTTCTATAATAAATCATAATTTTGAATGCTTGAAAAGAGAAATACCTCCAAAAAACCGGTGCTGAAAGTGTAAAGTTATAATATATAGTGTAAAGTTATAATATAGAAGCCTATTAGTGTGATTATTCTTCAAAAACAATAATAAAGCAGAAGCGAAGGCTGTCACACAAACAGAAATGTAACTCTTGTTGCTAATATAACTTTAATATATTTATTTTACAACTTCATTTATTATTCTTTAGCAAGTCCTCACATCACATATAGGTAGACCAGGTTGTATGCACTCACACATGGTGACAGAAAAGATGTTACTCGTCTGAACTGTGAGCTGTACAAATCGTACAAGATGCAAGGCAACAGATGGGAGTTTTAAGAACAAAGCTTAAGACATTAGCAGAATGTCTCAATAACAATATCCATAAATATAACCATGGTTAAATGATGGTTCTAAGCATAGTAAAAAAAAAAGAAAAAAAAATCTGTAGTCCGCAAAATAACTTAACTCGGGCTTAAAAATCCAATCTCTTTATATCAGTAACCAAGAAAACACACTAGAAAACTACCCATGCTTTAAAAAAACACCTTGTACCTGAAAAAAACCTGTCAGAACAGCTTGATTTACTATGAATCCATCACACTATCGGAATATCTGATACACTAAAGACTTAAGACTCCGGAACAAAGTAAGGAAACATCAGCACTACTCAGAGAAAAAAGGAGCACCACACACAACAGCGACCTCAATTTAGAGGATTCTCTCTGCTTCTCTAGAAAATCCATGGATTTCAATCCATGAACACAGTTGCAGCAACTGTTGATTCCTGAGCAGTTCTGAGGATGCTGCTGACTATGAAGGCTTCCATTTCACAGTTCTGACTTGACAAGCCGTAGTGTGGACACTGATGCACCACCACGTGTATAGACTGCTACTAGTAACCATTTATGTATTTAAATGAGACACACATATGCATGGAGCTCTCTTCCCAGCCCTTTCAAGAAGGAAGTGCAATCAGCTCCTGCAAGAGATTTCTAGTATTTGGACATACTTAATTTGTGAAGAAAAGTTGAGACAGAAGGAAAATCAGTTTGTGTGCATGTGGTTTAGTTTTAAATTATGAGACAGTCTCGCTCTAACGGTTTTTCTCTCAGTCACTCTGATCTATTCTGAGCAAGTGTAGAAATGAAGTTTGTTTCAATCAACCAGTCTACATGAACAAATATTAGCAGTTTATATCTCTAGACCTTTTGGAAGAGACTCTCTAAGCAATTAATGAAGCCTAATCTACATATTTGGATTCTATCCCCTGCCACTGCCCACCTGAAGTTGTAAGTGGGGGCATACAGGGTACCATGGAACAAAGTTGTAGGTGGTCTATCACTACAGGACAAGTCATCTATGCAAACCCTAGTGAAGAGTTCACATTTCACTCTTCTTGTTTTCTACCTTAAAATTAAGATAATTGTTTCTGTCAGACCACCATGAAATTAAAGCACCTAGTAGAACTGGCAGCACAGAAAGCACATTTGCCAGGTACACTAGGTAAGCATATTAAGGATTACTTCAAACTACGCATCCTAATCCGCAGTCTTTACCAACCGAGCCCTTAAAGGTTGTTTGTCAAATGAAGTTGACTGAAGGGAGCTGTTTAAAGAGCATTTGCTCTTGCAAGGCCATTTTTCAGGTCATGGTCTAAAAAGTCACACTGTAACCAGTGCTCAGGAGTAATAAGCATGAGAAAGCGTACAGAAAAAGTGCAAAAATTCAAAGATTTGCTTGCAAGTTGTCTAAGAAAACAAAGCCCCCTTACATTTAAGCTAAACACCCTTGGTCCTGATACAATTTCTTTTTTATCTAGAATAGGTAGCAATAAAAGAATTTCATATTCTGTTATATGTAACATTCCCATTTATATTGGAAGTTATTTTGTATAATTTTATTTAAAATCTTTAATTAATAACCTTAAGTTGTATGCACATTTCCCACTCTCATATTGGTGCTACTGATAAGTTTTTGCATCATTTTCTTGTTCATCAACGCATTTTCGAAAGCCTTATTTTAGTAAATCCTTCAGTTTAAGAAAAAAAAATAAAATCTAAGTTTCTCTCTCAAAAGTACTCATAGGAAATACATAATACATAGCATTTTATTTTCTTTTATTTTTAAGGTCAAAGAGAGAACAAGGTCTCATTGTACCAAACCATTAGAGAAGAAGCTGTTTCACTGCATCAAAAAAACTCCTAAGCATAGAGAAAGTAGATAAACTACCATGTAAGTGAACTAACAAGTGGGAAAAGGAAGCTTTACAGATAGACTGATATTAGCTAAACAGGGGTAAATGTCAAGCCTAATGGTAACACCATCAGTCAATGCCCATGACTGCAAAAAATGTTCTAGTTACTGCAAATAATTTTCTAGCTTATATATATATGAAGTTGTTTTGCAGGGGAGAGACTTGGTCTCTGGAGTCCTAATTAAGAGTTGTTTTACTATAGAAAAGTCATGAAAAATAGTGCTAGAGGTTCACGTAGAAACTAATCTTCATTTAAATCAATAGATTTGAGTTTAAGCCAATTTAAAGTGAAAAAGGAAGCAAGCAAATGATTGTTAGCAAGCTGAAAAGCAAGACCCTACAGTGGCATAAAACAGGAGGTGTTTGTGCTATGAAGGATCCCAGGGACCTAAAAATGCTATTTAAGGGTCCCTGGGCTGGATCTTCTGCCTATCCCGGGCAAGAAAGCAGCTACCCTTGCTTGTCTAAATCTAGATAAACAGGTAAGTTTGCAAGGTAAGGAGAGAACATGGAAACAAGTTCACTGAGGAACTGGTACAGCTCCTTCCCATGTCCCACAGTTTCCCTAAAAGCAGGGCACATGCAATGAGCAAGAGAAAAAAAAAAAAAAACCCCGCTATTTAAGGGAAAGGAACAACTACCATTGTCTACAGTTTTTCTTCAGGGACAGGATGGAAAATGAAGCCAAAGGAAAACGAAAAGATGTACAGACAGAACAGTTTTGTAGTGTTAAGTTCAACTATTATTTTCAGAAAAATACGTGAGAGTATGTTGAAGATAAACTTTGTCCAGTGGGTAACAACCATGGTTGCTTTATTTTCAAGGTGAGATCAGAAGGTTCCTGTAGTATTCTAAAGTCTTATAACAACTTTTATTAGTACTTATTTAGCAATTGAGAAAGTAGACTCAAATCTTAAGCCTTTTTGTTACTTTGTAGGTTACATCAACAATAAAGAATTTTAGTCAGACACAGCGTTTTTGTTTTGGATTTGTTTTCAAATCTACATATTAGAGAGGGCAAAGATCTAGGTCTCCAAATATTTTTCCATGTACTTTTCTGGTTTTAATTAATATTAGATGCATATTACATTTCAAGATTACTACAAATACAAGCAAAAATATTTGAGTATAGAGGGTTTTTTTCCTACTATTTCCACTAATAAAATTATTTCCACTATTTAATACAGGCACACACTATGAATGCTTGAGGCTTTCTTTTTAAAGTGTCATTTAAGTTCAGACAATCAAATGTGTATTATCTATGTCAACATCTTTGTGGAGGCTTGGCTGTGGAGAAGGAAATTCTTAAAGAAACATCACCTGTACCTCTGCTAACATGTTGTGCAGAAGACTTGTAATTTTTGTGATTTCCTGAAGTTGTATGACATCTTCTGACCAGTACTGGCCAGCCTCAGTATTAAAATATCTGTCTAAAACAGGAATTGGGTTGACCAAACTACAGCTACATTAGGACTGTTGCTTTCTACCTGCTTTGAAAGCAGAGGATTTAGACATATCACAAGTTTCAAAACAATTGCTACTTTTTTACTATTACTATTAAACAAACCGGCCTTCCAGAATGTTCATTCACTACAGCACAACGTTTATCATTGTCATACTCATTTTCAGCCAAGCATATGGAGTTTTTCCCTTTTTAGGTTAAGTCTTCCATGCCAGATGGCCATATGAAGCCCCAGAGATTACTTGCAAAGCTGCACAGAAAACTGAAATACAGATCGGAGGACAGAATGCTCCCAATGGTTTCTGTTGCAAGGGAACCAATCTACTGAAACAACAAAACTTTCCTATTCACATTTAAGTTTGCATACATCACTGGCATATAAGCAACTGAGAAGGAAAATAAAAGTCTTCAGTGAAAATTAAGCATCCAGAAACACAAAAAATAACAACAACTACTTCCAGGATTTTTGCAGTGATTCCTTACAGATGCCTGTGAGCAGGCCAGAGAACTATTCAGTGTGAAAAGTGAGAAAGATGGGAGAAAGCCCCAATCAGCATTTGGCATTCAGTGATGCACAACCTCTCTCAACAAGAATCTGCTTGCACTTATGGAGTACAAATGATACACCTACACAGCTGTAATTAAATATGATTCCAGATCTTCAGAGAAATTGCAGGACACATTTGAGAACACAAGTTTGCACTCCTGATACTTTTTTAGAAGTGGTTTGTTTTTCCTTAAGGAGAGCAAATCATTGAGAAAGCAGTGTCTTGCTTTGGTGTCTGTTTTTAGAAGGACCTGGAGAAGAACAGAGGCACCAGTAGTGCCTTGCCAGGTGTTGCAAAAGGAGATTTCCACTCCGCCCTCCACCCCACAGGAGGCTTCTCTTCCTCACCCTCAGCATTCATGCACAACTAAAAAGTTAAAGAACTCATTTGTCACTGTATTTTCTTAACTAGATAGCATGCTGCGACATGCATTTTAAGTACACTGGATTGCAAGCATTCTGAATTTTTATGTCTTCTCCTCCAACGTTTATTACAATCTTTTCACCTTTTATATATAGTGAACTATAACATAGTTACTGAAACATTTGCAGTACTCAAGCATACACAATATTAATTGCTCAATCAATCTGCATTGACAGACTGGATTTAACATGCCACATTGAATTACTGATCATTTTTCTAACCTTACCAACTCATTCTGGGGCAGAGACATCTGCAGTTTAGCTGGTGCATTTTTTAAACATGTTTTTCCTTCACTAATGTAGTATCACTAGTCTGAACAGAAGTGCACACATCATACCTTGCACATTTGGTGCCTGACTACACACTTCATAAATATTTCATTAACTCTTCTTCACTCTTTCTGCATTGTATTGGAAACAATAATTTTGCTAGTATACTATATAACGAATTGATCTGTTCTGTACTGAAGTTGCTTTTTCTTTTCAAGAAAACCCACAAATGTGGTATTTTGAGTGTTTTTCTAATACCAAGGAAGAGAACATGTATCAGTACAGACATGCTTAAATCAAATGCTACCATTGCCTTATTAATGTTCCCCATTTTTTTAATTAGAAAAATATATTTTTAAATACACTATCATGGAAGAAGGGCGATATACATCCAACAATCCCCTTTAACTTGATAATACAAAATGTTTAACAATGAAAGTTGAAGTCAATATTAAGCTAAAACTTCTATAATTTTGAAGTTTGTCAGAAAACTGAGATGGTTATTTACAGCATGCTTTCAGCCTTTTATTCCCCCATAACAATATCATAACTGCTACACTGTACTTGTCACACCACTATACAGAACTGTGATTTCTACTATAAAATAAGGATTATTTTGCAAAGAAATTAAAGAATGCAAATATGGTAAAGAGCGTCAAGCATAAATAGCTTCAGCATTTTGCATAAAACTAAGAACAACATTCATCTTTTAAGATGACTACATGGAACTGTAACTTACTGATTAAATGAGATTAACTGATTAACTATTGGACATTATTGTAGCAATAGTGCTTAAGAAGCAACGCAACAGTTCTACTTTACAGCTTATGAACAAAAGGAAAATATTGCTAACTCTTACTATTTCCCTGTTTTGATAGCAGGATGTGCTTTCTATCTCTATGATTTGTCCTTGCCTACCTCATTAAGCCTGTGGCTCTTCACCAAGAAGCAATGAAATACACATCAACTGATTCCAGATTACTTCGTGACAATTAATAACTGAAATAAGCACAGAACTATCTTTAGTAAACACACTGTTACCCTAAAACGTTTAGGAGAGTAGAAGAATAGAGACAAAAGACAACCCAGCTGTGTAAGGCAAGGCTCACCACCTGACAAACTTGCAGAACAACAAAATATTAGTCTGAGTTGTAAATCAGAGCAACATGAACTAGATCTTACCACATTTTTAGAAGTTATTTCTGTTACATTTAGAATCATATTGATTTTATCTTCTTGTCTTACAATACATCTTACAGACAGAAAAACAATGCATGTTACCTTTTGTACTAAATCTTTACAAAAGCATTTATGCTCCAAACTTCAGCACTGTGATAAATACCGTGGATGTAAGATGATGTCAGATCGTTTTATTTCCCTGCCAAGCATTCTGTAGATAAGAAAATGAAAGATTTGTTCCTAAGATTACTTACCCATGAAGTTCAGATAGCTCTCTCCTCCAAGTGCATGAGTAATGAGACGAATCATTTTATGAAGCTGTATTCCACGATCAATAACTGGAGTAAGAGGCGAGAGCACACTCATGTTTGTATACATCTCTGCATCCATCAGTCGGAACGCCAATGTCTTATCACCAACAAGCGCCTAAAACAGTCCAAAAAAAAAGTGGTGAAGAAAACCGTTGGGTGTACTAGAAGTGTTCCTAATGGTTTTTTTAAAGCAGAAGCTCCACATCATAAGTGGACGACTTGGAAGACTGGCGAAGAGTCAAGGACGTGGCTCAGTGTGCACGAGCTACTCCCTGTTGACAAAGAACATCCTTCCACCGCTGAGGATCGCCAGGTCAAAACGACCCTAGTGCTTCTGGTCACTGCAGCTTTGTACTGTGTGACATGTAATCACCTGGGCATGATATATATAAAATCTGCTGTCAGAAAGAAAAATTATCTAAACTGAGGCAGGGACATCCCTGAGCTGAGCCTCGACTGGATCCCAGACCCGACTGCCTGTTTTCCCCTTGCAACCCTCCACATGGTTACTGGGGCTTCCTGCCCCAACAGGAGCGTCAGTGTATGATCAATAAACTAATTTAATAGCTGTCTGACCCCTTTTGTGGTCCTCCATTTCACCTGATGGGATTGAGCCGCACAATTACGTCTGAGAACCTTTCTGCCTACAGATATCAAATGTGAAATGTTAGTGTCAACTCAAAAAGCTACAAGTGACCCACCGCTTTGGAATTTTTATAGGAAAACACAGAAAACATCTCAAGTAAACTTCCTGGGATGTACAAGTAAAGGGCTATTAACAACACTCCTGATTTAGAGATGCAGAGTGAATATGAAACGTTCATTTATATGCAATCAAGAATGTGATTGGTTTGCTGTGATTTCACACAAGAGAAAAAAAAACTAGTAATTCTGTCTAAAAACAGCGACTGAATTGCTAACTTGCTAGTGTTTACTGTTACTTGAGAAAGGCCACACAAATGCTATGTATCAAGGATTATTCTACTATATTAGCATGCAGGGAGCTGAAAATATTTTGGAGCATTTGTATAACAGTTTTTGTTCAATTAGCCCAATATTCATATTATACTCTAGCATGAAAACTCGCTAGATTCCAGATAGACAGAGTTGTAAACAGGTCTAGCTGAAAAGCACTACCATCATTTAGCTTTCCAGCTAACAATATAACAGCATATATAGCTGATTCCATGAAGTTAAAAATATTTTTGAAAAAAAATTCCTATGTAACAATGGCAAGACTGATGACTAATAAACAACTGCAAGGAACAACTCTTCTCTGGACTCAGAATGTGGCATTTGTTAGTGTCATTTATTTAATGTCCCCTAATCTTTCCATTAGAAAAGAAGGTAAGTGTTCCCTATTCATGTTTTCTATGCCAGCCCATGATGTTATAAATTGTTATCCTTCCCCCTACAATGATCTCTTTTCTACCCTGAAGAGTTTTCATCTATTTAGTTTTCTTCTTATGAAAACTAACCCACATTTGCTACTATTCTTACCAACTCTCACAGCATTTTTTCCAGTTCTGCTGTATATCCTTTGAGATACAGGACCAAATCTGCCAATCTGCCTCCAGCATTCAAGATGCATACAAACCATGAAAGACTACCCCAGCATACTAATTTTGGTCTTTGTTCTCCCTTCTGTTCATAATAATCCCAGCACTGTATCTGCTTTTTTGACAGCTATTAGCATCGAATTTTGACACACTTATTGTAACCACGAGGCCCTGTATTCTGAACTGGTACTCATCAGCTCATAGCCCATTATAACATACAAGAAACTAGTATTATTTCAAGCCCCTCATATACTACCACTTCAAGTATGTCTGGACCGAATTTTATCTACATTCCAATTTTGTTTCTCTATCCTACTTTTCATATATCATCCTGGTGTATGGCTTTAATCATCATCTTTTTTTTTTTCTATATTAAAAACAAAAATCATCTTCCATATGTAGTGATATGGAAAACTACTCAACTGATAAAATCCAGCAGGAAATACAGGAACAGCACCAGTAACGTTAGATGTAATGCTTTAGGATGAAGAATCAGCTTTTATAAGTGCAAGTAATCAGAGAATAATACGCATTTCCAAGTAATACCTGAAGTCCTTTACCAGGATTGGGACTCTCGTCTCATTTCCTAAGTGGACGCTGTGTAACAGTCAGAGAAGAATGTAAATAGGTACACAAAATGAAGCTGATAAACTCAGAATTCTCTTTTAAAAAAAAATACAGGCATTTTTTGGACACTTCTGTTAACTTTTATTATAGAAGGTATAGGAAATAGAGTATCAACCTCTATTATGCAGAAGAAAGAGTTGAAGGTAGGTTACTTAAACCTTTTAAAAAAAATCCATTTTCTAAGAAGTTCTAATTTTAAAATTCTCAATCAATGTGTTTTTTGATTCTTCAGAAACAACCATTATAAAGATTGTGGGACGTGAGCATTATCCAAACTCATCATTAGTTTTTCATTTTTCCCCATATACAGAACCATTACAATTGCTGTGTTTTCAACCAAATTGTTGAAGAATATTTCATTTAGATCTCAAAAGAGGATGTCTGCAATCCTTTAGGAGAGGAAGCATTTTCTTTAAGGGAATACAAGAGCTGCAAACACTGATTCAGTGAACAAAGTTGCTGATTTGTGATATTGTTTATGCTTATCATAAATAGTGCTCCAGATTACTTTATGGAAAACAGATTTTCAAAAGCATGGATTAAATGCCTTCCTATGACAGGCAGGCAAATTAAGAAGCTAGTACTCACTTCTTAAAACCAAAATGAAACTGAAAAATAACACCATTCACTGATTCCAGGCAGCGTTCCTTTATTAAAAAGAAGGATCAAAGCAAACAAAAAAAACCCCACAAGAAAATCCAACCCAAAAAATGAGCAGTAGTCCAGATCTACCCATCTCTGAAATTCTTGCCTAGCCTTCTCAACTCTTGCCTCATTTTTAAAAAACAAAACCCACCAAATGTCTAAACCTCATCTTCTACCTACTTCTATATAAACAAACAGATAAAAATACCTGGTCGTGGCTCTCTGCATACGCAATGTATTTTTCTTCGTACCTTCTGTTTGTTAATGTATGCACAATATTGCCCATATTCCAGTCTTCATCTTTTAGCTCCTTAATTATCTGCAGAAATAAAGGAAACATCATTGAAAAGTAATTGCTGTTTCAACTAAAAGCACGTGACTACCTTTCTTCATTATCTTGGAACAGAAATTTCCAAAAGAATTGTGAACAGTATTACTTTAAGTTCTCCTATTCCCAAGTTTCGAAGCTACGAACTTTCACTGATAATCCAAAGAGATTTTTTCTTTTGTATTCCACTACATAAATAAAATAAATAGAACACTTTGTTTCTCCTGTACTTCCACGTGTACGCAAGGATAACAGGACCTGCCATCTGTCGTGAATTCTCTGATGCAACTCCAGTCACATTGCCTGCTGTAAGAAAGCCCTGGACCAAAAACTGGGAAGAAATATGGGGGCACACACCTACCTACAAACAATACTGAAATAAGCCCTGTATTTCAAGCAACCCTGGCACATGGCAGCTGCCAGCTACAGCTTAACCACAGGGCTGCGTGCTGGAGAGTGGATCACTGCAAGATAGCACTAGGCTATTGCCATGAAGCACATAATAATTTCAGATGATGCTTAGCACTGGGAGTTACACGTTCCCCTGATCTATGAACTTCCAGTCAGTCCTAAACCACAGTTTCAATGTCAAAGCTTTGTAATACAAAACAAGCTTTATATTTTTTGCCATGATAGCTCCTGATTTTTAGCAATTTATATTAAATCACATCAACAAAAATTTTCTGCCTCATATGACTATTTTCCTCCCTCTTCTAAGTCTAGTCCAATTTCAGTGTTAGTCCTTTCTTTCTTCTATAGTACTTTATAGGCCTCGATTGATTGCTACAACACATATATGTAAATATATAGACATAAAAATAAAAGCTACAAGAAGGCAGCAATGCCAAGATAGCTGACACAATGCTGTAAAATTTCACGTTCTGACTGTAACTGGCCATGTACTCCTAAACCTTTTTTTCTTTTTCTCTTTTGACTCCATAAATTCTGGCTCTGAACACATTCCAGTCCTTATGCAGCATCACATTATATACTACATCTACCTTTACTCTGAACTAGTAGTACAGCCACTGTTATGACAAACAGCTTATCTTTCTTACTTCTACAGATCCCTCATTTCATGGAACCCTGGAGCTCCTTCAGGTTTAAAATGGATTTTAGGAAGTTGCCTAGAAAACTTGCTATTAACAGGTACATACTCAAAAGCTGAAGAGAAGTGACAGCAAGCAGTCTAGGACAGTTAGATAACAGCTGATAGACTCTGTTTCTAAACTTTTTTCCCTTCCAGTTGTTTCTGCTTTATTTTTGCCTCAACAAATGTGGTAACAAACTATGTGCATCACCTCCTTCTCTAACTTCAGGCCTTCTGTTGTGGTTGCTTATTTGCAGGTAGAAGCTTCTTGCCTGCACTGCCCTATGTTCTTTTGCAATCAACACGTTCCTAAATAACTGGTGTCTGCTGGGAAATAACTTAGACTACCACAGCTGAAGTTATGCCCAACATCCCATCAGCGTGCCAAGCATCCACCTGCTTTCCCATGTTCAGCACACACGCTAGAAGACTTTTTGTCCCGTTAAAGAATGGAACTTCCTGCAGAATAAGCATGTTTTCCCTCTGAGTACTGCAAATCAAAATAAGCAGACCACATCAGAGACTGCTAAATTAGGTTATCCCTCTTTTTTGTCCCTGTGAAATTCTACAGTCTAGTTTTTTTCCTTGTAATATGAACTTGACCACTTGCCTTTTGCTACTTAGGAAATTGCTCATCTTTGCCTGTCCTAAAGCACAGTAAGAAAATTGAAGGTGTAAGGAAAAAAAAAGCCATCGCAACAAAGTGTTTTCTGTTACTACAAATATATGAGCCCTTGTTGCATTCCAGGATCTAAATTACACACTAAAAGTTTAATGATGCTGTCCCTGTTGGAAAAGCAGGCAAGTTTGTCTTCTGAATGAAGAGGTTTGAAAACTGTTTTCCAATCGACCCTCCACCTCCTAGTTACAAAAGTGAAAGATGCTGAAGATAAATTAATTTGCCTTTTATTTTAAGCTACTCATTAGACTTATTGAAGCATTAATGCTCATATACAACATGTATTGTTTTCAGACGACTATGATAGCCTGAGGGATTTGTATGCAATCTTCTAACTGAAAAACATTCTCCTAAACATCAGTAGAAGCCTTTTGAGATCATTTAGTGTTTTCTTCCTCTTATTCTGATTCTTTGTATTAAGCAAAAGGTGATTTAAATCCTTATCGTAGTCAGTGTTTATTAGTGTATTATTGTTCTTGAAGAGCATTTACAGATTTTTATTCGTTTTGTAACATCACTGTGTCATTTGCTGGTGTTAGTATAATTCATTTACGTTTGCTCTGGTTAAACTTTCAGCTCTATGATCAATACCAATTACTATGCCCATTTTCAGGAGGGTTTATTGTATATTTTCAGGTTGTTTTTTTTTTTTTTCAATTGATATGCATATGGTTAACTTGTTATCTACCTAGTCACACTCAATATAGACTACACATTCTACAGTTGTTGTGAAATTAGTCTATGTGTATTGTACAAAGAAAACAAATATCAGCTAGAACGCAAAGAATAGCTCCTAAATTTACTCTTCTTCTGAAACTTACGTGATATCTGACAGCTCTCATTTCACCCACTAATACCTGTGCTCAAACCTGTCAGAATTTATTTCGATAGGACATTAACAGATGAGAGAGTAAAATTAGTCAGTAGGATTCAGAAGTGCTTTTGTGCATGCACAGATAGAGAAACACCCCACTTTGAAGAGTAGAATGTGCTTTTAAAAAAGTTCTCACCTGTATCCACTTATCTGGAATAGCCATGGCTAGTCGATATTCAAAACCCCCTCCTCCCTCTGCAACAGGACGACAAAGAGCTGGCATTCCAGAAACATCCTTAAATAAAAAAAAAAACACAACATAATTTGCATAGCATTGAAATTATTAGTTCAGGATTTCTACCATACAGTAATACTTCTATACAAACACCCTGTAAACAGCTGCACAGATTGACCTGGGTAGGAGGGGGGGGGGGGGGGAAAAAAAAAAAAAACAAACCCGTTTTAAAACCAAAACTAGTCCCCAAAAAAAGAAAAACCACTACGTAAATACACCACGCCCC
>Ga0181612_131566_pt1 | contig 15776 bp, 6 predicted proteins | sample HoacroProtozoa21_FD_119630 | JGI IMG/M metagenome (GOLD analysis project Ga0181612, IMG submission 119630) | Hoatzin crop microbial communities from Cojedes, Venezuel. Combined Assembly of Gp0051906, Gp0051904, Gp0051908
AGGCGGGTCTTGAATATCTCCAGAGAAGGAGACTCCACAACCTCCCTGGGCAGCCTGTTCCAGTGCTCCGTCACCCTCAGAGGGAAGAAGTTCTTCCTCATGTTCAGACGGAACTTCCTGTGCCTCAGTTTGTGCCCATTTCCCCTTGTCCTGTCACTGGGCACCACTGAAAAGAGCTTGTCCCCATCCTCCTGACACCCACCCTTAGAGTAGATATGAATTATGCATCTGGCTTTTCAACAGTGATTTCTCTCTTCAGCAAATCACAAGCCTTGATTTACTTAAAAGAATAATTTGCTGTTGTGTGAAAAACGTTGTAGACTAGATTAAAAGCAGACTGATTCCTTCAGGGTACGGTATCTAGTGCAGCAATTCTCGCCTTTTGACTGAGAGCTATAGGCTCTCTCTAATTAGTAACTGTGGTGAGCCATCTTTGGAGAGGTTAAAGGAAAGTTTCCACTTTCCACTCAAAGCTGCCTTTGAGGCCACAAAACAAACCTGGACTGCAATTTTAAGTGCTAAGCACTGGCATGTGACAGTGAAAGCAGAGTGTTGATCCCAGCTGAACACCGGGCTACTGAGGTGTGTCTCCAAGGCCGAGTGCAGGCATACCAGACTCCCCAAGCTGTATTGCCTTGTTTGAAGGCTGTACTGAGTTGCACTGCACCTGGTTTGTGGGCTGGATTGGGTATCTGTGCACAGTGCTATGCAGCATGTATATGGAAAACATAAGCTTAACATTTAAGGCATTTGTTTAATCTTCAATAGGAAATCCAGCGATGACTCCTGGGTCAGCAATGGAACCTACATGGACCTTAGAAAAGAACCTGGTTTTTCCAAACTGGACAATCCTGTCCTCTGGTGAAAAAGGAGCTAAGCGAAGATATTCTGTGCTGTATTCTTGGATCTGATTTAGAAGAAGTATATATAAAATATATCTCTATATATACACCTATATATATACACACACATATATTATATGTGTGGGGTGTGTGTATGTGTGCAAGTGTGCATATTTCCAGAATTGTGCTTAATTTAGAATCTGATAAGGCATTTGTTTTCTTTACTCTGACTATTGCAGTGATTGAATGTATAAATTCCCTAACTTCTTTTTATATTTAATAAATAGTACTGAATATTAACAGCGAGAGGGAAAAGAGGAGCTTTTACACTACTTATCCAATGTGTAATAATGTAAGTTCTGACTTAACTTATGCCTTATTGAATTCCATTGGAGACAGTAGCAGCAGCATCTCCTAGCTGTGCTGAGAAATCAGAGTGCAAGCCTTAGTAACTCAAACTGTAAGTAGGCTTCCACAGTTCAATGAGTCATTCAGCTGTCTCTGGGCTTGTATAAATTGCAAAAACAGATTGTCGGCTGGTGCTGGAATCTGAGTATGAGCCTTTGCTGCTTGTAGAAAGTATTTAAATAAGCTTTTGTTTCTATTAGCTTTCCTCTGAATGTTATGGAAGAGGTAGTTCTGAGCATATATCAGTGGTTCTACTGCCTTATACATAAACTGTACACGGCTAAATGTAGTGCTAGAAATTCAGGAATCGCCAAAATTTTCCACTGGGAATCTTCAGATTTATAGCCCCCAACAGGGCGAAAGGAGGAGAGCCTTTGTGTATGCTGCTTGAGCACTGACTAGATGAAGCAGCTCTCTTTCCAGTAAGTAAAATCTATACAGAGCACGAAATCTTGTGCTTCCATAGATTCATTTGTTTTTATTAACCTAAAAATGATAACAGTAAGACTTTTTAATAAGTAAGCAAACTGATTGTTTTAAGCTAGAAGTTTTTTCTTAGTATTTTGATATTTTCTACCTCTTAAGAAATAACAGCATATTTAAGATCTTATATTTAAAAATGACCATCTGCCTTATGGAGAAATGTATGGAGTCTTTGATCTTCCTCTGTTTATTTGTTATGTTCAGATAAATATTGAAGTGTCTTGCACTAAATCAATTGCATCTCTTTCCTGTAATTTTATACATATGGCTAGATTTGTGAAACTGCTAAACCATAGGTCAGAAATACAGTAGGAAACAAATGTAGCAGAAGTCGCACTTTTGAATTAAGATTTTAGCAACAGGCAGTATTTTTGTTTTTTCATTCAAATCACAATGCCACAGTCATTAATAGAATAATTTGCATTCCTGCCTACCTGCAGCTCAAGCCTCACCCGTAATTCCTCGAGTCTTTTCTATGTATCTGTGACTCTCTGGCAACAACGCAGTTTTCAAGTTTAGATCTATATCCTGTCACCACCACCGCTCCCTTTTTCTTATATGCCACTTTAATGACGGTAAATAAACCCAAATTTTGTTGCCATATTTAACTGACTTATAACTGGAAAAATTGGACAGTGCATGGGTAAGGAAGACTCCTGGGGGGACTAGTAGCTTAGAAAAGTTTGCACTTTACTGTGTGCTGCATTGTTCTAAAGAAAACCCATTAAAAATGGATCTGTGTATTATAACATGAAGGAAATACTATGAAAGCTTTCATTTTAAACGAAATCTGTGGTGTCAGATTAGATATATATTTGAATTTTTTTGCTTTCTGTTAACTTGGAGCGCCATTGTCTTAGAGGCAGATGAATGCTTTTTCACCATTTTTCACTTTGCCCAGGAACTCTGCCTCATTATCATTTCTGTAATTTATTACCAAAGAAGTTAGCATAGTTCTTTCTATTTAATATGTCTTTTAAAGACTTCACTACCACGCCAGCAGCTTACAACAAGGCAAGGTTCACGTCAATATGAAGACAAAACCTGGGCTTTGATTCCAAAGGAAATCTTAACCTTTGGGGGCTGTTTGGCTTTTCAAGGAAAGTGAGGATCTCTTCATGACTTGTTCTCTTCCTATATCTTATTCTTGTATTAACTGTCAAAACTTGGCACAGAAATGAGTTATTTGTAATTATCCTTGCTGTCGGTAATTACCATTTATACTAAAAATAATCTTCATTTAACAACAGAAGAGGGTAGGAGAAATTGAAAGAAAAAAGCTTTTAAGAAAGGGTGCAAAATCTGTGGAGGATGAATTCAACTTGCTCATCTCGTCATATTTGGCAGCTACTGTGATTACTGTCTGATCTGATTGCTGGGTTTTTATTTTCTGTGTATGGAGGGGATTTCCCCATACTCTGTTATATGACCTAGTAGTTGATAGCATCTGAAATTAAAGGATTAGAGGCCAAAAGGCAAAGTTAAAGAATTGTAATGCATTAAAATCAGCAGGTTTTAAACGAAACCAATCTCATTTTGGGTGTTTGTCATGATTTTTGAGAAATCAGTCTGGCAGTGTTGCCTTGTATCTTATAGTCTAAAATGTCTGAAATACATTTCTTTAATGACAAGAAGTATTGGGCTGAGTAGTGCCTTATATAAAATTTTCTTCGGCAAAATTCCCATTTTAAGAAGGTAACCTTCAAAATTTTACTGTCATCTTCAGAAAAACAATGCCTGAGAATATTCCAAGGCATTTCTTAAATACATGAAGCAAAATCTTTGCACAAGTAATAGCTTCTTTTGTAAATGTCCGATACGCATCTGCAAACCTGTTGTAACCAGTTGTGAATGATCCTCTGACCCCATGTTTCCAGCTGCAGTATGGTTGTTCCTGCTTACTTTTGTATGAAACAATTTGGTTTAGTTGTTAAACTTCTGTCAACTGTATACTAAGAAGTGGAAGAAAATTGTCTTGATTTTACTTCTGTGTATTTCTGCATAAACATATACCAATCATTCACAAACTTTAATATACTCTATATAGATATTCTTGGTAAAATAGGAAACTTTGTTTTTGGTTTTTTTTTTTCCCCCGAAAGCTTTAGATGTGTTAATGGGTGCAAAACTTACATTAGCATTCTGCAATGTAACTAAGACAGCTGTTGTTTTTAATAACTGACACTGAGGGAATTTCTTCCCCCATTTCTACCCTGAATGGTAGAAAGAACATATCAGACAACTTACTGCTTCCTTTCTCACACAACAATGATCCCCAAGCTGTTTAGCTCAATGGATCAGTCTTAAAATTGCCTGATGACTGTTGCCTGCTGCTATAGCTCTCTTATTTGATGAGTTTATAAACATTACTTATTTTGATTGTGGAGGGCAATTTGAGAAGCAGCCATCTAGCACTGCCTTTCTTCGTGTATCCTTTCACAAAGTAAAAAACTTACTATAAACATAGCAAGATGATGGAGCAGGTCAGGCCTTTGGGTGTTAAAACACTATGTCAGTTTTCAAATTACGCAGTAAAGAAAGAAAAAATTCCAGGGAAGTAGTGTTCATGGAAACAGAAACCTACAGCTCTACTTCCAGATTTGCAGACTTGACAGTTTCTGATTTTGGTGCAGCACGAGTTTGGGATTATGAAGCAGCCTAACTTGTTTAGGAAACTACTCTTGATAGCACAAAGTGCTCTTTAGACTGAGTGGAACTGGAGTGCACCATTCATCGTTGCATTCCTTTCTTAATCTCTGTTCCCTGAGACATGCTTTATGTGTTAGTTTGCCAGCACACTGATCTACTTCTTTTAGATGCTTTTTGAAATACAGATCCAGCAAAGTACTTAGGTTCTTTATACAGAGCTTGGAAAATTAGATGTATGGAAGGAAGAGCGAAAGCAGCCAAAATTTTGAGAAGGAAACATCCCAGAGAACTGTTCTTCCACCACCAAGTTTTCTTTGAAGGACCTGAAGCAGGATTGCTGGTTTCTTTTAAAACCTGGCTCCCGAAGGAGGTGGGGGTTGCAAACACAGTCACCTTATTATTTGGCATTATAGTGCTGAAGCCAGATAACTGTACAGATAGGAACATAAAAACATGGGGCCAGAATGTACAACCAGGCACAGCTTTGGGGTTGCGCAAAGGTCCAATACTGGTCTCAAAAAAAAAATACCTAACAAAAACCTCACCCCTTCCCATGCCCCCCACTTTCCCTCAGCTGCTCACAGTCCTGTTTAGGTTTTCTGTGTGGCCCTTCATATATAAAAGTCCTTATTCAGCGTCCCATTTTCTCTTTATGACAAAAGATTCTGAAGAATAGGAAAACAGTCTGTTCTAACAAGCTTTTAAATGACAGGTTATGCCTAAAAGCTGGAGTTAAAACTTTCCCCATAAACATTGTGGCCTACTTCTATATCTTTTCCTTGACTGTGAACAGGATTTTCTTCCCAGTTGCTCTCTGGAGTCAACCACAGCCTGGTAAGGGTAGCGTGCCACGGAAATGTGCAGCTACATCTGCTCAGCATAGTCCTAATTAATGTCCTTCCGTCTGCTTTTGTGTAAATCTCTTCTATCATCTCTCTAGATGATCAGCTTTGCAGAGCAGGAAATTTCCAGCATCTCTAATTTTGTTCACTGCAGCTTTTTTTTTTGTGTACAACTCATACAGAAGGGGCAAGCTGAAGAGGAGTGTGAATCTTAACCCACGGTGCATATATAATAGAAAGCAGGATGAAATCCAGCTTCTCTACACAACTGAATACATCTTGCAAGGGCTAAAGTCAGGTGGTGCTATTCAAAGAGTGAAGTTAAAATGGAATGGCTTTTTTGGTTGTGTGTGTTTTCATTCACAGATTATGCCTACTATAAATAAAATTCACAGTATTCACTAACTCATCCTTTCTATTTTCTGGATAGTGGTGGGTGCAGCTTACTCCAGCAGCTGTGGGTTCATAAGAAACTGCACATTATCGGGCTTATCTGTTGAAACTTAGTAAATGCTGTAACTTATCATCAAATGTATTATTGTACTGCTCAGTTCTTAGATACTGTTCTTGCTGCAGCTTTTGAAAGCAATAAGAGAAATTTTCCACATAAATAGTTGCCATATGTTAAAAAATTATTTTAAGCAGTTCAATTTCTATATAGATTGTGGAATCGGTGTTTTTGTTGTTTTAAAAAAAAGCTGTATTAAAGCTTATAAGAATGGTTGGGAGATTGATCCAACAGAGGTGATGAGCTCCTTCAGCTCCACACCTTTGAGATGATCGGTACCGCTGAGAATCAGGCAGTCTTGTATTTATGTTAACAGAATTCTACTAGTTCCGCTATTGGATAAAGATACCACATGTATGAGGTATGACATACGCAAAGCTGCTAAATGCTGACTCTGTTGTTTGTTTTGATAGGGCATTAGTGATTTCAGAATGAAGAAAGGTATCTTATGTATTGGAATTATCAATGGCTTCCAGATTTTTGAGAAAACTTTCTGTAGTCATGATCATTCCTGTTTTCTGCTTCACTTACTCCAAAAATTTGTAATAATGTTGGAGCACCTTGATGTGCAATCTGATTTATTATTTTTGTCTGTAACCAATTTAGTTGGATGTTAATAAATCATACTTGCAAAAGGTCACAGAGCACCCTGACTTTTTCCCAGGGATTGTAAGCATCTTTCTTCAAAGGTTGTTGGTGACAGCTGAAATAAGTCTAGCTGCTGTAGTAATCTGTGCTTTTTACACTTGCCAAAACGGCAAGTATGAAAGAGCTTCCATCTGCTAGAAGCCTTATTTATCACTCTTACAATCTGTCTTGGTAGTTGTGCAATGCTCCAGTTGTCTACTAGTTACCTGCACACGTGGTACAGCACTGTCGTACAGCTGTTATGCCAGAAACTGGGGCAGGGAAAGGGGTAAGCTGATGGAATTCTCTTACAGCTGGAAGCTGATTCTTAAAAGCAGTTTTTAGTAGACAGATGTGCAGCATAAATGTTATGCTTTAGCGTGAATGTGGAGACCACAAACCACATGTTCTCCATAAAAGAACTTTTAAAACCAAGGAAACATAGTATTTACTGGATAAAATAAACAACTGGAAGGAAACAGTATCAATGTGGTGGTTTTTTCCCTCAGAGATGGCGATTCAGGACAGCTCTGCCAATCAGATCTCAACTATGTCTCACGGTCTCACCATATGTGCCTAAGATGCAATACGGATGGATTAGGATCTTGAAAAATGTGGGAGTACAGTGAGTGTAACTCGTGACCAACATGTAATTCCTGACTGCACTGTGCAGCACTTCCCAGACTTGGCGTGTACAAAGATTTGGTGGGAGGGAGCATGGAGGTTCCAGGAAGAGCTGGGAAAATTGGATCAATAGATCTGTAACCATGCAAAAGATCCTCAGCTGTTGTACATGGCAGAATACGGATACAGGCAAAAGAAAAACAGCTTTTACAGTGGGAAGAACCAGCTCCTGTTGTTTGAAATCCAGTCATTTGGGTTCTGTATTGGGTTAAGAACTTTGGAACTTGCTCATCATGTCGGCGGGAATCACTTCATTCTGATTAATTTCATAGATAATCTAATGTGCTTTAATTGGTACCTGAAATAACTAACATTTGGTTCAAGTTGCTAGCAAAATAGTAGTTTACAGAAGCAGTAATATTTTTGTCATAATTATAAAAGGGAGAGGAGGATGGCGAGGGATCCATGTTATTGGGGCCCTGACGACAAACACCTAGGGCAGTAGAAATGGACATGGAGTGTATTTCTCATGATTGCTCCTTGAGATAACAACACGCCAAGTACCCACGTGTGGTCAGTGCTGACCGGGCAAAACAGGCAGTTCCGCTCTGCAGAAGCGTAAGGTAAACCTGGCTTCTGTAGACCTTGCATCCAATTTGTGTTTAAGCTCAGTTGTCTGTTCATTTACAGTAATCTCTATTTTAAAGTCATTTTGCTTACTGCAAAATGATTCAAACCACCATAGCGTGAGGAAAAACACTGACAGCTGAGCAAAGCTTGCTCTGCATAGTGACTGTGACATCTTGGCTTCTTTTTCTTTCTCTTTTTTTTTCTCTGTTAAATTTCTTTTTTTCATCTTGCAAACATTGCTCCCCATGTGCAATTTGTTGATATTTAACTTAGACCCCCTCTAGTGCAGCAGACACAGAAGAATTTGTAGGGATACTCTGAGCTTTTAAATGGGGTTAAAAGCTGGCCAGATACCAAATTCTGCTGCATACTTATGAATTTCTGTATTTGCCTACTTTGTACCAATGTTTGAAGTAAATCAACATTGCTCTACTGAGCTGAGTATAACTGAGGCTTAAGTGAACTGAGAATTTGACTCTCTGGGTTCATTGATGTAAGTTCTTACAGGCTCTTGGAACAATAATAAATTCCTGGAAGACTAGGTGTTGTGTACGATCGTCAGCTGACATTTCTGACTGTAATTTCATAGACTTCAATAATTACTGGCTTTCTCTAATGGGTTAGGGCACTGTTTCTCTTTGAGGATTTTCTTAGATAATGTTTCACTTGCTGTTTTACTAAGACCAGCTGTTAGAATTTGATAATATGATTTTTTGCTTAGTTAATATTGGGGTTTTTATTAAAATTTCTTTAATAAAAAAATGCTTTCTAAATTACAAATTTCTTTTTAACTTGTGTTGCGGGGGAAAAAAAAAAGCAGCCATGATAAAGGCTGCAATAAATCTCATCTGAATTACTGCAGTACATGCCTTGAAAAATCCTTTCCTCCTTAGGTTTTATGAGGATATGTCTGCGATGCCTAGATTGCTGCCTAGAGCAAAGAAGATTATGTAGATTTATTAGTAGAGGAGAACCTGTCTAATAGCTGAGAGAGATTTACTGTTTTGTTTACTCTTAGGTTTGTTATCATTTCAGCCATTGACAGACTGAAGATGGAGTGAAGGCAAGAGATCATCCTGCTTGTATTCATTGTGTGTTACTTGCACTTCAGTCAGTGAAACAAATCTTGTGAAAGCAACTAGAGCTACATAATAGCTGTATAGGTTTCTTGGTTGGGAAAATCAATTTTCTTATGAAGTTCAAAAATAGTGCACCAAATTGTTAAGCCCTTTCATGGGAAAAACTTCTGCTGAGGACTTTACCTGAGAAAGACCACTGCAAATAGGTCGGTTAGAGCAAGCTTGGCTTTTTCTGAGTTCCCTAGTTACCAGAGGATGGTGGGCCTAGCCTGTCCTTAACCTGTCCCCTTTCATGTTGGAGAGAGAGTAAAACTTTAGTCAAAGCTGATGGAGGGTAGAGAACTCAAGGATATTATATTCTCACCTTTTGTGAATATCAGAAACTAGAAAAGAGATCTGGATGTGCCACGTTGCAAGAAAAGCCATAGTAGGAGATCCACTGCATTTTATCTAGCTGCAGAGCTTCCTAAAGCTGATGCTCATGTGAGTGCTTTGGTCCTGATACTGACAGGAATTGTCTGTTTGAAATGATGGGTGAAAGGACTGAGAGGAAAGAGTACATATTGTTGAAATAAGATTCTCAGTATTGAAGCGTGCAGTCGCAAGGCCCTAGCCAAAAGCATGACTGCAGTGTGTGCTTTCCCAGTCCCCATGGCTCATTGTTTCCTTTCATACAAACACTTCCCCTCAGGACACAGCTGCTCTTCCTTCTCTCTTGGAAATAGCATTGCTCACACCCTGGTGTACTGGCACTGGTGAGGCTGGACAGTAACTGCGGAAGAACCAAATAAGCCCCAGCTCGAGCTGACTGCGACCAGTTCACTAGGGGGGAGTACATTCCCGTCTCCCAGTTGCAAAGAGGGTAGTACTGGCAACGAGAAAGCCATCCACCCAAGGTTACTTGCATCACCCGCTGCAGATGCCACTCACCCAAATCTATGCGTCATTCAGACAGATGAGGGCAATACAAGCAGCAAGGACACCAGTTTCAGTCCTACGACACAGCAAATAAAATAAGCTTTTGATAGCCAGAGAACAGCCAGCACTTTGTTCCATACATGGGTTTTTCTCCAGCCTAGGGAATACCTGGTCTGGATGTGTAACTGCAATATAACAAACGGCGTCAATGACCTGGAGCTGTGCGACTCCAGCCCTAGCCACTGCCTGTACAAATCCGCAGGACACCACTGCTCTGAAGGACAGCTACAGCCTTTTATAACTACCAACCTCTTTCGACCCACAGCACTCCATTTGTGGTACCTTGCTGCCTTTTGGGACAACACTGTTGCATAATACAAAAGGAACTCCCATGCAATTGGCAGCCCACACAGTTCTGAGCTGCTTGCCAGCCCTTGCTCCTCATTTTCAAAGCAGCTGTGTTCTCTTCACCCCGCTTCCCTTTAGTGGGGAACACCCAGGTGCGTCCTTACCCCACCGTCTGTAAGGCACTGAAAAGAAGACCCTTTGCATGCTGAAACAAGGAGGCAGCAACAGCAAGCTGAAAAATGAAATGGCTTTAAAAAGAAACCTTAGTTTTGGTACCCAACAGGGCTGAATTATCTGCCCTGTGCGAAACAGGGTGGGTTTTTTGCCTTTCGTCCTTCCTTGCAGTGTGACTTTCCATAGCAGAAGGCGCAGGGAGCACCTGGCAGCTCCTGCTGCAGAGGCCCCAGGAAGCTGCGGGAGCCCTGACTCGCCCTGTCGTAGCAACGCAGCCTCGCAGCTCCACAGGACCTTCTGCAGCCACTGTGGTCTTCTCTGCAATGCATCGGCTACTTCTGTGGGCCATGGCCTGCTTCAAAGGTCTCTAAGCAAAATTCTCAACTTCTGTCTTTGTGGGAACTTCAAAAATGCATTTACTTTGTTCTCCTGGAGAAGCCCCTTTCAGCTTCCCCTGGAACAGGAATTCCACTCGTGCAGTTCTGAACAAGAGACTGAGCTGACAGTTAACGGGTAATGAGAATGGGGGTTAAGGAGTTGCAAAATAATTGGGAAATATAACAAAGGAGGCACAAAAAACAAAAGGGAGAGACAAAATTTGGTTTAAGTCATAATAAATCTATTGCTACAAATGTTGTAGTAGATGAAAATGTGCATCTGGTGTTATTCAATGAAATATTAACGTTAGCTTCTGAACATTTTCCAAGGTTTGACTATGGCCATGCTCCGGTTCTGCGTCAGCGTAGTACAAACACCATCCGGCCGGCAGCCTTGCGAGGAGCTGCAAGCACATACTGCAGACACTGTGGACAATGCTGCCCGAATCCATTGCTCCCGCAGTCAGAGAGGGACTGTTTCTGAGGGCACTTGCGCATACACATCCATTCAGAGGACGCAAGAGTAATTGTGTGAACCAGGACAAACCTGGGGAGCTGATCAAAGAAAATTGCTCCTTGCAGTCAGCTTTCCTCTCTACAGGCAGCTTCAGTAACAGGCTCTTCCCCACAGATCATTTAACTCCTCTTGTTTTGCCAATTTTCTCCTAAACTTTCTATGTATTCTTTAGATGTGCTTTCCCTAGTTCTTCCACTCACTGTAAGTTTAACATAAATAACAAAGTCAATATGAACTGCACCAATTTTAGAATCATATTTTTTATCGATCTGAAAATGTAACAGTAGAACAATTATGCATGCAAGTACAGTTTATTAAATCAATGCATATTATGTAATGATTTACTACTGTAAATGTTGTACCTGGCTGCCCATAGTACGAGGCACTGTACAACTATGCTTTAAATAGTGCCATGTGCCGTACAGTTACATTTTAAAGAACCCTGCCAGAGTGCTTCCAGTCTGAAAGGAACATGTGTGCAGAGATATGAAGGGCCTCATTTTTTTGAGGCTCAGTGGCAGGGATCCTCTGTTTGCAACGTTTCACTGAAAAAAAAATCCTGATAGTTGTTATTTTAATACAGTTCACCATTTGACTTTGTAGATCCAACTGGCCAAGAACGAAAGATGTAAAAAAAGAAGAAAAATAAAGAAGCATAGGGAATAAGCTTGATTTCACATTTTATTACTGATACATATTTTTGACTTTTGTAGTTTAATGTGGAATAACATGCTTTTAAAATAACTGTTTATATAGGGCCTACATAAATGTTTAGGGCTCCTACACAATAGTTTGATAGCCATTCCTTTTGGCTAATTCATGAGGAAGTCCTGCTACTGAATAGCTTGAACAATATAGCAGCCAGATGGTTTTTGATAAAACATTAATGAGACCAGATGGTTCATAATAAACTATTATGGAAAAAGACTTCTGAGACATGCAAGAAACATTATCTATTCCTAAGTCTTCATTTATCGTTATTGTAAAAGAAATAAATTTCTGTGGCTGCCATCCAATCTACGATTTAAAGTTAGAAGCACTTAGTTCATGCAGCTTCGTGCGAACTCCATGTTACTGTTAGAGACATCACTAGATGACTCCTTAGGTAACCATAATCTATTAGACATGACCCTACCCTACTCTTTCTGACAATTTTCTCAAAATCATGGGAAGATCATCAAATAATCACAAGGTTCTCATAGGCAGGTCTTGAGAAAGTTACAGCTACCCTAAAACACAGTCACCGGGGGGCAAAGAGAGCTTTTACAGTGACAGAGGGGAGCCCTGTGCCGCAGCGTGTTTACCACAGACAGCTGGATTCGGCACCGTTTCCCCCCATGCCAACACCAATTCTCGAGACACCGAGACCTGACTGAGTTACAGCGAATGGGCTGGACTGAGTTACACTGGACACGTCTGCCTCCTCCTGCGTCTCAGCGTGGCACCCTCCAGTCACCCTGCCAAGGGACTAAATGATCCAGTAGTGAATTCTTTTTTTCCTCATATACGTCCCTAAAGGTAGCAGAGTGGAACCTGACAATGAAGCAGTGGCCAAACTGATCTCACGAGCAAAATCTGCTGGTTGAAGATGCCACCTTCTCACCGCTGCATTCACAAGCCGAACAGGTAGGGAAGTGCAGCAGAGTGGATTCTGGCTCCTTTGAACTCAGGTAGTCCGTCCTGGCTTACTGCGCCCTCGCACCGCTCTCCCCGAAGCAGGACACAGTAACTTGCTGTTTGCTAAGCCTGTCACTCGCTGCTGGTGCTGCGGAAAGGCTGATGGCAGCCAGACCAGCAGGAGAGCGAAGAAGCTGTTGTCTGCAACAAGGAATGCTTTGGAGAGCTGAATGGTAGAGGCGAAAACTACAGAGCACCCCACCAAAACAGGAGATGAATTTCAATGTGAAATACAAGAAAAGGCTGCTTAGTTGATTTGAAAGAAACAAACAAACAAAAAACCTGCTCAGATCTTTTATTCTTGCAAAAGGAAATGGGGGAAAAAGAAGTTCACTCTTTTGCTGGTGATTTGGCTTGTGTTGCTGGACACCTTTAAAAAGATCTGCTACCCCAAATATCCTTCTTTTCTAAATGGAAGCCCAAAATAGTTTCAAGCTTTCTTCCCATTTCCTCCACAGAACTGAAGCCAGCAGACCCTTGTGCGGCCAGTGTGAGGGTTTAAAGAAATCCTAGCACACAGTAACAGAGAGCTTTGGACGACCTCCTGACGCATCAATACACAGGCTGAATTTCAGTGAATGCTTCCTAGCCAGGCTGGATGTGGCCTGAAACAACTCGCTGATGGCTACAAGGCATTATATACCATTAGCACTGCTGTTAATGCCACCCCGTCAAAGCATTTAGAAAAGTTTTTAAGATAGAGACCGAAAAAAAGAGCCATTTAAGAAATTCCCCTTTTCAGCCATTTTTGGAGCTTCTGATCCTGAGTATCCTGATGTCAATGGTTGGAAAATATAAGGCCAGATTATATCATCGTACAGAAAAAAAAGAAAAAAAAAATCTAATGCCAAACCCTTACGGAATGTGAAGACCTTTTCTGCACCCGGTAGGAATAACCATTCTGCAATGCTGACATCTTGTGGTGGCCCACTCAAGGAGTTCTCCTCTTAACGCCTGAGGAATTTCACAGGGGTGTTCAAAGAGCACACAACTGTTGTGTTGGGGTTTCTTTTTTCCTTTCAGGCTACTATCTTTTGTGCTATTACTCACGTATTATGTGTATTACTCATTTTTAAGTTGTGGCTGTGAAGTTCTCGTGTCGATTGCCTTATTTATTTAAATGAGGTAGCCATATCTTGTCCTGTACCGAAAGCAGTTTGTCCCAGAGGCAAAAGTTTCTGGTTTTCTCCTTCTGCTCTTTCTGCAAGAGGGTCTTTTCATGCAGGAGTAATGCGGAAGGATCTTCTAACGCAGAAGTGACGCACTTCACGCTTCAGCTCAGGAGACGCCGTGCTTGGCAGACAGATCCCAACGCAGACCACACTCACAGGGTGAATTTCCCTGATCCCATGTTCTCCCTACTGGCATCCCAGTCGAGGGTTGGTGGGTCGGTCATGAAGTAACCCCGTGCCGTGAGTTCTGACTGTGCAGTGCACCCAAAGAGCACTTCCATGAAGGCTCAAGGCGGGTGTTCAATCCTAAATGTCTCCTATTTGCAGCCAGTTTTTATAACAATTTTAGAAGCCTTTAAGTGAAATGCTGCATAGCCCAAAACCTGTTTGGTAACACTCAGACCTGTTTTGCTGTCTCTTCTAATTAAGCAGAAGCATCTGAAAACTCTCCTATATCGGCTTGTGTCTTTGAAGCAGATAGAAGATTTCTGCTCAAAGTTTTTTCTTGAAAAGATGGAAATATTCCTGGTATGGGCACCCCTTATTTGGTGTGCAGGCAACTGCCAGTAACATCCTTAAAAATGACTAGCAAGTTTCACTGTTTGTATTTGTGTCCTCCCTCCCCAGTGAATATTTCCATGGTAATGTGGTTCAGTGCAACTTCCTGGCTTGATTTCTAAAAATACGCTTCAGCAGACACTTGCATTTGAAATGAATCACACATTGCCACTCCCTGGAAAAACACATGATAGCTGATGAAACGTGGGCTATTACTGGCCACTGTGGGAGATTATTGCTGGAGCTAGTGATTCTGCAGCACGGTGCTGGTCCTAAAAAGAGATCTCCTGAGGATGTGTGGGTGCTTTTCCTCAGGATGAGGCTCTAAGAATGGAGCTTTATATTATTTTTTTTATTAGTGCATAAAAAGTAAATTGTCACAAACGCAGATACTTGCTTAGTTTCACTCAGGCTATTTGTTCAACTTTCTGTAAACAGGTGCAACCCCAGAAGGAAAATATATTGATCATTGTCAAGGATATCACCTGGGGGAATCAGAAAGGGGCGATGGATTAAAATCTGCTGAAATTAACTAGGAGTTTTGGATAACGTACGTAGTTAAACAGAAGAAAAGGATGACACTTCAGCTATATGCATTAACCTGTCACCTGGGACTGTTCACTTAGGGACATGCCTTTGTTCCAAAGCCCAGGTGTTACTCCATTAAGACCTGGTGATGCGACACTTGTGACTATACCCCTAAGCCTCAAATGCTCGTTCTTCAAACCACAAGCAAAGGACCTAACCTGTCGCACAGTTCACTTGGGAAATATTTCTTTGATGTTTATTATCTTGGAAATACAAGTCCTTGGGTTTCTGCAGACTCAGCTGCTTCTCACTGGATCAGCCCTTTGGTATCGTAAAGGATAAAGTTGTTTTGCTCCGGTGTTGCGTTGTTTTCAAAGCGCTGAGCTACGGTGACGGAGCTCAGTATTTCACACTGCAGTTGATGCACCTGCCCCCTGTGCTCCACTGACCACACTTATCATTTTCTGCAGTGCTGCTGTTGGAGGTCCCCAGGCTGGGAACTTGGGAGCTCCCATTCCAACCGCTGTGACTTCGCAAGGCTAACAGTGCCAACCCCAGAGCTGCGAACCCGCAGCCAAAGATGCGGCAGGGCTGTTGCTTCCAGCAGATTTCACCGCTGATGCTCTTCATTTCTGATCATGGGTGATCCGAGCCGGATTTGAGAGGACATCACAAAAACTCCCTTTTTAATTGTGTCACAAAACATCACTCTCAGGCAATTAACAGTAGGGAAAAGAAGCTGCTGGTGTTAACCTGAAAAAGTTCATCAAGGGCAAGTGCAGGGTCCTGCACTTGGGGAGGAACAAACCTATTCA
>Ga0181612_177798_pt1 | contig 15774 bp, 7 predicted proteins | sample HoacroProtozoa21_FD_119630 | JGI IMG/M metagenome (GOLD analysis project Ga0181612, IMG submission 119630) | Hoatzin crop microbial communities from Cojedes, Venezuel. Combined Assembly of Gp0051906, Gp0051904, Gp0051908
AGGCATTTATAAGGTCCCCTCGCAGCCTTCTCTTCTTCAGGCTGAACAAGCCCAGTTCCCTCAGCCTCTCCTCGTAGGAGAGATGCTCCAGTCCCCTCATCATCATTGCATTCAAGTGAACAGACTAGAATGGTTAACTACGGATTGCTCCTTAATATAGTTCCAGCATCATCAGAAAGCAAGATCACATGTAAAGAATTACTGTCAGCAGTGGTGGGGCTGGATCTCAGCTTCAGATAAATGTTCAGTTTTGCCTCTACTTTATAAAACAATGTACGAAAACTGTATCAAATGTTAATGGAGCTTTCCAAGTTTAGTAACATAGGTTTCAACCCAAATCCAATTAAATATATATGTTCACCTGAAGTATACACACATGAATACATAGGCATACACAGTAAAAAACATATACATAAATGCGTAAACATAAACCCATATACATACAGGGCTTCCATTAAAAAACAAAAGAAAACCAAACCCAGCTACTGAACAAAGAAGTAATGACAACACAAAACACAGTGGGAGGGGGGAGGCCAGTTTCAATTTACATATACTGAAACAAAAGTTTATTTTTCAAAAACTTGTTTGTCCTTTTGTTGAAATGCAGATATTTGAAAACGAATATTGTCTAAAGTAGAGAAGCATAACAGTTTGTTCAGTTAATGTGCTGATAATTGACACACAAGATTTAATGGGTCACATATATCACACAAAAGAAGAAAAAAATTTAACGGAGATTTTTTGTTTGTATTTCTCTGAGTTGCTTGTAGCTTTTTGTGTGAGATCCATTTTGAGAATAATCAACTTCAATTAACTGCTTTTTGTAGAGGTGCTGAAATACTCAATTTCTAATGTTCTGTTCAGCTACTGTGCCTCTGTGTGTTCCAGAAAACTCACTCTATTTTGAAAATATGGATGATGATATCTGTTACGACATAGCTTAATATTTCCTAAGAATTAAGCTCTACTCTGCAACTATTACTATTGTCGCAATCAGGCAATGAAAGGACAACATTTTTAAGGACTTTCGTACAGAAAGTCACTGCTATAGAGGCTGAGAAGAGGTCATTAACACCGACTCATTCAGGACAAGGAACTGTCCTGACAGGGTGACAAAGCAGTGGAAGAGGCTGCCCAGAGGGGTTGGGGAGTCTCCTTCTCTGGAGATATTCAAAACCTGCCTGGACACGGTCTTGTGCAGCCTGCTCTAGGTGAACCTGCTATGGCAGGGGGCTGGACAAGATGATTCCCAGAGGTCCCTTCCAACCCCTAACATTCTGTGATTCTTTGATTTAGGATGATTTTGTAAAGTTGTTCTTGAGGAGAAAATTGTGCCTAGAAAAAGTTAATTTTTAAAAGGGCAAAATCTAATAATGTCACATGTCTGTTGAGACTGTACAACCATTAATTCCTTTTCTGAGTCATTGTAGTAATTTGTGTTACCTGCTACAGTGTTTAGAAACATCAGGTATTCAAAGTTGGAAATTTCTCGATGTTGCCATCGCTGGGTCATATTGGAAGCTTTGAAAATCTGTCGTGGACTAGCCAAAGAAATGCGTCTGGAAAACAAATTGGAAAAAATAATGAGAAAAACTCGTGGGTCTATCATTTTACCTATCTGAATTTTACTGTCAGCTGTACATATTCTTTTTACTAGTTATATACTAGATTTCTCTGGAGATCAAATTGCTATTTTGGATGCTTGAAGTTCATTTTTAAAAGTTTCATAATCTATTAAGAACAAAAGACTTAAAACATCTGACAGATGGACATGTCATGATTTGAAAGCTTTCAAACAGAAACCTTTGCAGCTGTGCAAATTCAGCTGTTCCATGAAGGCTTGATGTATTACAGAAATATGTTACCGTTGATTTAGAGTGATGGTAGACCATTAAATAAGAAAACTCCATGAGCTTTAGAATTTCACATAAGAATAAAGTCATCTTTTAGGAGAGGTTTATAAATCCCTTGAGAACACAGGAAAATAATGTAAGATGATAGAACTTCATTATGAAGTCCATCCTCTTGAGATTTAAATTCTGGGCAGTGTTGGCGAGTCAGTCATACATAACTGAATTAAATTTTCAGAATTTAATGCCAGATTTCCTAATGTTTGTGTAAGAATACCATAGAGTCATTCCTTGCAGTGATAAATCAAGCAGAGAAGAGCTTATCATACAATTCTCAAGACTCTTTTGTTCACAATAAAAACATCTGCAAATACCAGAGCCACATCATTTAGGGGTAAAAAAAATCTAGATGTAGTTTTATTAACAAATCTTTACAGGCATTAGTAAACAACTAAAGAAACGGGTACAATAACTGAGTTTTTTTATTTTAATAAACTGCATTATATTGTAAACAAATTTATTAGTATAAATTGATGTGAAAATTTGAACAAATATGTCTACACTTTCACATATATTTAAAAATTTTCACACATAATTTGCTTTTGTGAATAGAATTACTTAAGTTCTTAGAGAGTGGCTATAATTGCAATTCAAGAAATTTTTTTCTGGAATTGATTAAAAAAAAAACCCTACAAGACACAACAGAAAACATCCCCAACTATTTTAATGCCATTTCTGTGCACAGAAATCTTTAAAAAATAAAAATTTAAAATAACAACAATCAAAATATTCCTTAAAGGTTGCCATTTCTTCGAAAAATTTATAAATTTATCTACTTAAAAGTAGTTTATAGTTCATGAAAATACAAGAGGGAACCAACCCAGCTAGAGATGGGGTGTACCTCAGAAACTTCTATTTCCATCAGCCTCAGTGAACACTGAACTCTGCTGCTATGTTTTGTCCAGAACATACCTGGTAATCAAGCCCTAACCTTCTGCTAAAAAAGATGTAGCAAACTGAATCGTATTCTTCAGTTTTAAGAACCAAACACACAGCTGCACATTGCAATACTCATTTCTCAGCATGTAAAATTTGAACAATGTCTTCCAGAGCTAATGGGCAAGCACACGATAACAATCTTTCACATGCTGTTCAGCTTATATTGTTCTACACATCACTACAATATCCTTCTGATGAGGAACGATCATTTTTCGTCTATGTTTAAGTACTACAGATGATTCAAGGATGTTACAGTCAAGCTAATATAATTCAACACTGCCATAAAAGCTAATCAGTCCTACAACCAGTCTTGAATCAGCCTTAAATTTTAGTAAGTTGGCAAGCATAAGGAAACCTATTTTCCTTAAGTAGGGCAACTGATTGAGTCTCACTGCCAAAAAGAAGCTATCTTCCCTATAAGAGACAGAAACCAGAAAAAAATCTCAAATCCAAAAGTTTTTATTGTACAAACACAACATAAATACCATGCAGAAGTGATAGACTGAGGATGTGCATGTTTTGTAAAACAGGGGGTGTAAAAAACCATCAAACCATCGAGGCTGGTCTGATGAAAAAAGAACTCTTAGAACAGATAAAATTAGCTCAAATTATAAAATACCTGGTCTGAGGTAGTCCAAAGATAGTACCAATACCAACCCGAGGTAGACAGTTAACCACTTTCTTTACTGTTGCTTGATCAGGAAAGTTGAACATGACACCCACTGCGAACACAAGAGTTGAAATATGCCATGATTTTACACCTTTTATTTTAGGCATTCTGGCCCAATAAAATTTAACCCTAAGCTTAGGTGCTGAACAGGTAAAAAATTAGACATGTTTCCTTCAATTTACTATAGATACATTTTTTTATAATTTCCAGAGCTGCTTTGATTTACCACTAACAGGAGTTACAACAGAAGTTGTTGCTGTTACAAATCTTACAAGGTCTACCTTTGTTTTCCTTTCTGAATAGAGTTTAAACCTATATGCACAGATTGACTGTCTAGAACTGATAAAAAAAGGGTTTATATATTAATTGCATCACACATTTACTAGTTTACTTTCTAAATATTTTCAAGATGTATTATTCAAAATATTATCTTCATATTTTGTTTGAAACATTCAACGACACTGATGAAATAGCAACCTCAAAATGTAAACAACAATCTAATTATGATATCACCAGTGGACATTTCTGACTTCACAGACTACAACGACAGGCTCCACTACAAAATATGGAAGTGTTTATGCACATGACTAATATTGTTGGACAATATGCACTTCAGAGATGCACAGCAATGCTCTGCAAAATACATTTCTGAATACTTACCAGCCATGTTCAAGATTAGAGACCATTTTAAGCTTGAACAAAACCTTTTCAACTAGCATACTAATGCATAAAACATGTTATCCCATGAAACATTCACTGATTTCAGGACAACAACGTTTCACATCATCAACAAAACAATGTTTTACATTTTAAAAGTGTCACCTTAAGACCTACTTTATTTTGTATCTTTGTATACAGTTTTCAAAATTTGTTTTTCAAAATTTCATTATCAGCATAAAAGCACTAAAAGTGCCTGAAGAATCTAAATTTAAAGTGGAAAGACATCATATAACTGGTTTAAAATAAAATTTAGGGGGAGAAAATAGCAGAAGAACATTCTTCAAGTCTCAATGCACTTGAGACATTTTGAGTGACTTGTAACAGAACACGTGTGTCTGAAAAACGAACGGAAGAAAGGGGAGGCTGAAAAAAGGGTTCATAAACAGGGTAAAGCCACATTTATTTCTTAGAGTTGCACTAGGGTCTAACTTAAAGAAATTATTACTAGAAATAAGGCATGAAGGTATACCACTCACTGGTCCAACCTGGTAGTGAAGTTCTTTCATTATGTTGTTCGTGGTGTACATAACTTACAACTATTAAGCCTCCAAAGGGACAGAGAAAACCCCTTCATGCATAACAGATCAGAGGTAGGTATGCCTTAAGCAAGAGTTTCCAGAGAATGCGAAAAAAACATGTGGATATAAATGAAAGTGAGGTATTCCTAATTCCCAGTTATCATGTTTGATCATAATTACTCACTGGAAAAAAAAAAAAAAAGGAGAAACTAAATTGCAAAAATATAACAACTTAAATTTTGGGACACTTAATCCAAGCCCTTCTACTATCTACACAAATCCATACCAAAAAAGACATGACTAAACAGCCAAACAGAATGCACATGTCCCCAGATCAACACTTGCCATTCCTCTAAACTCACAGTACCTCTATTTGCCATGAATATCTCCAGTGCTGTATTTTGCAAAAGATAACGTCGGGAAAAGATAGATCGAATCTCTGAAAAGAGCCATTTTCCATGGAGTCCTTCTGTATATGCCAGAATCTAGTAGAAAGACACAGAGAGAGAATGTTTGAAATTTGTTGTCAGTATAGGTAATATCTTGCAAAAGAGAAGCTGGTTGAATCACAGACATGGATTCTACCAATTACGAGCAAAACCTGCAGCAAAATTAAAATATGCTCAATCTTCAAATCATGCTATGAACCTATAGTGGATTTTCTGAAGTTCTAAATTCAACTACTAATGTCAAGGTCTTTAAAAATTTGCTTGTATTTTTTCCTTTAAAGAAAACTCCCTATCTTCCATAACCAAGGGCGTTTCAGAAACATTATGAAATTTTTGGCACTTCAACAAAGCATAAAAACATATTCTGAAATGTATTACTAGTGCCATTACATGTATCTGCACTCACTTTAGCATTGTAATAACAGGCCTGTGGCAAATAAGCAAGAAAAATGTCTTTACAGAAAAAAATGTTCCTTACATTTATCGTTAAGGCAACACTCATTAATTCTGGAACTATAAAGGTTAACTGTATAAGAGGTTAAGTATCATTTTGTCAGCTAAGGTTAAACACAAACCTGCAAATGAACTCAGCATAATCTCTCTATGGAGTAAGCGGTTGTCAAAGTAACTTGTTACAATTCCTGTCATCCCATCTGACAGACAGAGATGCTTAGTCTGCCTTCACAATTCAAACTAATCCCATTTTCGGTCCTCAGCCACTTTGTTTCTTTGTTGCTTCACTTCTTCCTTTTCATTTCAAAGCTTAATTATGTAAGTGTTAAGGGACAGCAAGATTCGGCACTTCTCTGCCTCACATTAAGAAACCATAAGCAAAGGAAAATCTGAGATTTGTCAATTTTAGCAAATACAAAAGCACTTAGAAATCCATCACAGATAAGGAGATTCAGATATAATCCTGGTTAACATCACTTACTACAATTTCACTTGAGCAATACATTGTGTATAAAAAAATACAAAGTGAAATTCAAGCCTTTAACATAACAAAGATTGTTAATGAACCCAACCACTTGTTTATAGATTTCTAACAAAGGAGGATTTTGCCTCACATATAGCACACATTCACACATAACCTGCATTTTTTTAGCACAGAGCAGAAGCACCATTATAAAAGCACTACACAACACAGTATAAAATACTGTACCACCTTTGTGAATTAAAAGCAAAGACGACTAGCAAACCAAAAGCAGATAGCACATAAGATCAGAATGTTTAAAGCAAACCATCTCCCACACCTTCTTTCTTTTCACTTAATGGCTTATCTGCCCCTCAGTACAAGTGCCACAGACAATTTCTTTCCCAAGGCTCTCCCACACACAGAAAGAGAAGGAAAGAAAGAATAATTCTTCCAATACAAAAATCCAGAAATGTGATGAAAGGACCAGAGATTATCAATGGTTGCTAATCATTTCTGGAACTGGGAAACTAACAGATTTGGGCCTCGCTGACACTTTCCATACCACATCCATAACACATTCACACTAATTGGCAGATTTGTATAATTCTGTGGGGCTATTCAGAACCACTGCAGTTGGCTTTTGTCACATGCATATAAATATCCTTTAAAGAGCACAACATCAAAAGAGGTAACAAAGGACACAAAGTTGCCATGCTTGTGTACAAAAATCTCATAGTACTTTTGCTGGTATTCATCCACTTTACGATCTTTAAATTGGAGCTTGTAATTTCAATGATTAATTTTTGAGACAGGAAGGTGATGACCTCCGCTTTTCTGCAGTAACAAATAAAACACAACAGCCTGCTTGTCACTATCAGTCTGTGCATTGCAAATTCAAACACTTACTACATGGATACTAGGAGTAAAACCAGGAAGTCAAATAATTATTACTTTTACCCTGTGAAGTGAGCATTTTTTTCTGACAGTGGAAACCCTGCACATGGCCAAAAGCTTGCTGCATACAACTTCTTCAAAACTGGAAGGAAAAGCACCAGCTTGAAAATAGCAGAGGTGGTTTACATTGTGCACCTTGTACAGCTATGATGAAGTTATTGAATTCAGTATAACAGCATTTACAGCAGAAACACTACCAGTCACCACTATAACAATTCCTTAAACCACTCATTAACAGAAGTTATCAGGAGTGAAAGGCAGCTGAAGCCTAGCTGAGTAAGGCCTTCATTTCAAGTTGGAATAGTGTCTGCCTGGTCTGCAGCTTCACTTCAAAGTCTCTGGAGTTCAATTAAAACTGGATTAGGTGGAAGCAGACCGTCTTTGGGACACTCTGTTCTCTGAAACTCCAGGCACGCTGACAGCACCCTAGACAGAGGTCTAGCCCGCCAAGGAACCAGTTGCTATGGAAACTGCATCATTATCACTGCTCCGCGCTCATCACACCACCTATAGTAGATGAAAGATCCAGAAGACAAACACATTTCTTTCATGTGTATTGCTAAGTATTCCTTATGAAAATCCAATCCAACCTTTTATTCCCTGTCAAATATTTGATTTTAATAGAACTTCCTCGTTGCAGAAACTGAGTCATACTTCAAATTAAATTCAGCATTTTTATTCTGGCAAAGGGATTTTTTCTTTAATTTTTTTAATAGGTGTTTCCACTTCTGATATTATCAGAATCACAACTTTCAAAAACTATTTTTGCACTTGCCTGTTTTCACCCATAAGCCACCCAACACAGAATTCTACTTAAGAATTTAAGAACAACTATCTTATTCATACTACTGCACAACATTCTGAATTTATAAATGACTCCTTTCTTTCCATCTTTTGTCACCACCAGTTTTGGAACAATTCTTGGAGCAAAGACTAATGAGAGTATACAATCTAATCTAATCTGCACAAATAGTACCACCTTCCCAACATGAAAAAGTGCTTATAGAATTTCAGTTGATTCAACACATCAGACTGAAGTTTAATCTACTGCACATTTCATTTATTTCAAAAGATACTGCACCTTACAGGAGGAAAGACAAATTATACAGTTTACCATTTAATTTTAAAATACTTCAAATAAACAAAAGATCCAATTGTAAAGTTCTACAGTTCCAAAAATCTTATTAGACAAACTCTTCTGTGATTAGACTTTGGCAACACCAGATGAACAGACGGCATGACAACACTACTAAAAATGCAAAATGGCTTCCACCTTTGCATGAAGTGCCTTCTTTCCTTCAATAGAAATGAAGATCTAAACTTGTAATCAGTCCTCACACTCATGCTGCAGGCCCCAATGCTGCACAGCTGGAAGAAACTCCCCAAGCAACTAGTAAGTAAAGAATATCCATTTCCACTTTGAAGAGATTTTGAAACAAGAGTTTCATGAAAACACAGGTAGCACGGTGCCGATCACAAGTTAAGATGATACATAAGGAAGTCCTCTCTTCATAATCCACAGTTGTGTATCAGCTAATTTCCCAACATTAAAATGCTTACTCGGAAGCTATTCTGACATTTTATGGGTTTGAAAACAAATGTCCCACCCTACCTTTTCTTCAAAACCTTCCTTGAATGTTGATCATAAACAAAGTCTCTTGTAAAAGATTACACGCAACAGTTAGAAGATACCATCACTACAGCTGCTTCCTATATTAGAAAAGTAGTATTTTACTGAAGACTAAACAAACATTTTGCTTTACCTTTTAAGCAAACCAATCAGCTATCATATACTTTATTTTACTTTAGAGAAAAGTACTATCGATCTTGAAAATGTGAGTAGGCTGGAATTAATTAAGTCTGCAAATGGGTTACAGAACTGAAACAGTAATTGAATAATTATATTACTTTAATGTGCCAGCCAATTTAACTGCCACAAGTAAACTAAAAACTAAATAGCTTATTTAAAAATCCGATGTACTTTTATATATTTAAAAAAAAAAGTTATGATGTACTAGACAAACAAGCCCCAAAGCAAATATCACCAAATAAAAAAAATAAAGCATTTAATTTGCGCTTAAATTTGATTGCAGTTGAGAGATAAAATCGATAAATACATTCTTCTAGCAGCAGAATTGGTCATTTTTGTTCAGGAAGGCAAAATTACAGCACTTGGCGATTACAAATCCTGATTCTGTTCATGAGGAATCTGGATCTCCACCACAATCTCAGCCCTGCAACTGAGGGTCGTCAGATCCTACTGTCCAGGTACTTTTAGTTCCTGGCTGCCGGATTCACACTGAAAGGGTCTTACTCTGCTCTTCGTTTAAATACATCCAAGTACAGCTAAACTAATAGGGAATTAGATCAGATTACTAATAATTTTAAATATCCAAATGTTCTTCAATAAATCATAGTGCTTACAAGTTTGTTTTAGCTTTCTCAAGAGAACAACGAACAAGATGTTCATTTTAAATCTCAGATATTTATACAATCAGCCACCGAAACCCACAGGCAAACAGTAGCAGGTCTCCCATCCAGTCCCTCCTGTGAGTCTGCTACACAATGCTGTTCAGCATTTTCATGTGTGACAAACTCAATTAAACATATTCATTACTTTAATGTTCCACTAGACAGTTTTACACAACAGAAAAAATTTAAATAAATAAATAAATACTCTGTGACCTTTGTATCGATCAGAGCAAAATGGCTTATGCCTGGGTGTGGGTGGTGAAGGGACTGGGGAGGGGGTTGGTTAAGGACTCTAATGTTTTCTCTTCCAATTACTAGAGGAGATGATAAAACCACAGCAAATGATGTATCAGCTCATTTTATCTTATCGCTTTGGGGCTAGGTGACAATGAAGTTCATATTTCACTTGTTCCCATTGAAGATTGTGAAAATTACTTGCCCTTATGACCTGAAATTTCAGTGGAAGACAGAAATTTCTCTTCTGCAAAGTAATGCAATTTTTCAGATGTCAACCTTTAGCCCAGCTTTAAAAATTAATTTCATTTATATTAACCAATGATATTGATATTTTCACAGAATGCTCTTTGATACATGAACCACTGACTAGCAAATTGATGTGCTCTAGAAGGATAAAATTATTTCATCTGAAGCTGCCGGGGACAGACAGATTTACCACAAACTGAAATTCGTAGCCTCATATACCATAAGGCCTCTGGACCTGTAAATAGTTTAATATTTAGTTAGGACTTAGTTTTGTTTACAGATCTATTCAGTTTTGAAATAATTTCTGTGTACGTGATATACAAATCAAAACATCATTTGTTTGGAAATTAATAAAGTCTCACTGTCACAGACCACAGATCAGTACACATGCGATGACATGAAAAATACTTCCCAGATGATTAAGAAAGAGGAATGCACAACTATATTTTCTCTCTTTATCCTGATACTAAAGCTGTATTTCAAAGCGAAAAAAGCATGCAATGCAGATTTTCTGAAAGTGGTCTTCTGCTAACTACAGATAACCTTCTCCCTGATCATCAAGATCTCACTTGGGGAAAAAAAAAAAATCTATGAGGGGAACCCATATTCAGAACATTTCTGATTTGACTATGAGGTTCTAAACACCTCACGTGGACTAACAAAACTGCGAAGAACGTTAACAAAGTTAGTACCAACTATCTTAATCTTTTCTACTGCATCCAGTATTTCACAAACATTTTTTTCCCTTTTGATTAACCTTGCTGACTCTTAGAGAGCAGGAGTTCATTACCACTGACAGACAATATTTAATCAAAGAACAAGAAGACGTGATTGCTAAAGATATGTATGTAAGTTAAATTATGCAGCATACAAAGCGGAAGTTCAAAAGGAAGAAAATGAATACAGGTTTGGGTGGCTGTCCAAGCCCTGCAAGGTTAAGGATGTAAAGTTATGCCTTTCTTTGGAAAATAAGACAGCAGGCTTATTTATGACAAAAAGGATCCAGAATTGCAAAAAATCAGATTCTTGTAAGAGTTGACTGATGTCTTGGTTTAGTGAGCCTGTTACGTTCTGATTTAAGAGTCAGTAGAATCTACTCATCAGAGGTATATACAAAAGGCTCATCCAGCTGTTTACATCATCTGGGACAGTTTGCCTGCAGGAATTAACTGTAACAATACAAATGATTCAGCTCGCACTTTCTGAAACGGGTTATTTCAGCTTATGTGTCCATCCTCAGGTTCTATCAGTAACTCGAGAACAGGCTAAGTAAACTGTGATCAACGAGTTGTTCATTGACATGTGCGAAACAAATGGATAGTCTCAGTACGTTTCCAATAAACAAGCATGCAAATTACAACTATCAATTCCTGAGATGCAAAATGCTGCAAAGTAAGAATTAGCAATAATTTATTACCGAGACTACCAAGGGCAGCCTTTCTAAAGCAATTTTCCATAACATATCTCAGACTCACTAAAAAAGCAGTGTGGCTACCAACCCAGCCCGCAAACCATGCACTCAAGAAATGTCAATGCAACACCTGCAAGCAGCAAAAAGGTATGTAAGAAAACAAATATTCATGACAGGGGTTTTTTTGATGTGATGTCAGGTCTCCAGACAATCATCCTCTTTTCATTTGCTTCAGTAATTTCTGGTTTGTTTATAATACATTTACAATGCAATTTTGCAAAACAGTGTTGCAAAAAAATCCACCACATATAACAACACTTCTACATCATATGAAGATCATAAAGAGAAAAGTACATGCATTAGCCTGAAAGTTCGCTAGTCCAACTTTTATTTATTTATGGCAGTATTAATATTGCATATACATAAAGAAGGAGAACAGTGACAATTTTTACTCTATCGAGGTTACTGGTTTATGCTATTTGCTATAGCATTGATGTTAATACCTATACAGATTTCATATACCTTGTAAGTAAAAAGTTACAGACAACAAATCATAACTAAGATATCTTTTAATCGTACAGAAATAACTTAGAATAGTGATAAGCATAAATTGTATAAAGGAACCTCTGAGATGTGCATTGTGCCTTCCACGTTGAAGTGTGAATCACTCTTCCTTTGTGCCTCGTGAGTGGTTCTGTATGGATCTAGATTTGCTTACCATCTTTGCTTAAATTATCTAATATTGTAGATACTCTTATGAAAGTGCATTGATACATACACATACAGTCATGTGTGTGTATATAAGTGCACATATTAAAAAATGAGTGAGAGACTACATAAAAGCATAACATATAGTTACGCACAGTGGGTAAACAGAATATTTTTGTCATTTTTTCCTTCATTAGAATGTAAGTTTTAAAATTTGGAGGGTGTTTTTAATCCATTCTTATTAATAAGTACAATTCTGGCTAGTCTTGATGTCCACACAGATTGACAGATTCCATAACCCCTTTGTGAACTGCATTAAATTATACACCCTCATGATTTCATGTGTCAATGAATTCTGTCACTAAAATATACACAGTGTAAATATGAAAAAAGCTAGTTTTGTTGATTCCATTTTGTATACATTGAAAAAATGACATTACCTGCAAAATCTCAAGAAGACAGCTTAAGCATCACTGAGCAAAACTCAATGAAACAATTTCTCACTGTGCAGAAGCTGTCAAAGAGGCTGATTACATTAAGTCATGGAATTTGGATCAAAAATGCTGGAATAAAGTATTATTAATATGAAACCTCTGTAGCAATGAATGGGGCAGTGGTGCATTCCATGATAGCTACCCTACACGAGACAGGATTTTTAAAAACTAGGTGGGGAGACTCCATTTGCTATTGTTTTGCCTGTGCAACTGAGGAGCATACAGAGGCCTCTTTCAAAAATTCCTCACAACTCTCTTATTTTGGTGCTAGCCATATAACTTCGTATCAACACAAATGTTGCTACCTTGATACTTAGCTCACTTTCAAGTTTATTAATACAAAAAACTAATAGAACTTTCAGATGTTCCAAATTTTGCCTTTGTGAAAACTAATCATTTAATTTGTCTTCCTGTCTCCTTGCAAGTTAACAAAAAATGAATATTCAGATTGTGATCATCTCAAAGTGATCTTTAGGGAAATGTTTTATGATTGGACTTAAGGTTATAAAACAAAGACTTTTTAAAAACTTAACCTCAAAGGTTTTTAGCATACTCCCTAGCACTGGGACTGTTTTTTAACAAAAAACAAATGTATGTTTTTGAGGTGGTAAGTATGACCATGGTCCAAATTTTGCCACTGTACTTTAAACATAATCATACACAAGGCTTCCTAATAGAAGACAATACAGAACTCATTCAGCTTCAGTTTATGATGAAGATACTCAGGTGTGTGTTTCCGAAATAAGTGAGTTAAAAATACTCTTGAAGAATACCAGCAAGGACTGTTATTAACCATTCTGCCTCTGAACTCTCCAGAACAGGATACCTTTGAAGGGTCTCAAAAGCAGGTTTCTTCCTGGAAAGATTTTACGCAATGAAAGGCAGCAATTCTTTTTGTTCCTTGTATAAGATAACTGAAGCAAAATTAGAGAAAGCAAGTGGCAGGGATATGGCCTCATAATTTACGATTTATCACAGATGCTGAGGCAGTTTGAGTCCTCAGTCTGGTTTTCAAACAATCAAAACTGATTTGTGGGAATTACTGTCTTCTTATTCGCTCCTACACCATCAGACCTAAATCTCTTTGGACAGGCCCCTCTTTTCAAAATTCTGAGGAAAAAGCCTTTTTTTGCTTGCCTATCAGAAGCATCTTCTAATGTTTGGCAAACTTGTAACAATTCAAATTACAGCACTTAGCAGAGGACTTTGTTAGTTTCCAATTTTGAACAGATTATGCCGTTGTGCTTTGTTTGTCATTTCTCCTAGTGGTTCAAATCTATGCCATGATTTTGTAACACTATTGCAATAAAAAGCATCTCTAAACTATTTAAGGGATTTCAAAACAAGCCCTAAAAGCTTTCTCTTGCTTAAAAGATGGAAGAACCTGAGAAAATCAGAAAAGGACTCAATCAGAGACTCTTTTTTTATGACAAGAAGGTATTACCATGTTGTGGATGGTGGGTTTTTTTTTTTACGTTTAAAGTTCTGGTTGGTCCCTCTTCTCTTATAAAAATCCTAGTGCAGAAAAGCCTTGGAGATAATCTTTATCAGACTGTATTGGTTGATGTCTAAGAAGTACAGAGTCTGAAAACGAGGACGATTGCCAGACTAATGACTCACAGCAGTTCATATCTACAGCAGTATAACGAGACCTGGTGAAAGGTAATATACAGGAGCAACGTATCTCAAAAGCAGAGCACAGAAAACAATGTAGAAGCTATCTTTGTTTTGTTGTCTCTTAAAGTTACTTAGCCATTGTGGGTTTTTTGGTAAAATAAGGTTCATGTTCCCTGTAACTGTCTCTTCAAATTCCTATTTTGAATAGTAAATCAGAATAATCATGTTAGATTTCCCATTGCTGTGCCCTGCACCTGCCTATTTCACCACTTTCCGGATGTGACTTCTCCCAAGGGCTGCTTCTCTATGTATCCAGCAAAGGCCTATCCAGCCAGAGCACATGCAAGTGGAAGCAGCAACTACAACCAAGAAAGAAGGGAGCTAATGCACCTGCAATACTGGCAGTTGTCCAGTGTCTGCCATTTTAATCTGATCTTGAAGAAGATGGGTGAGGAGAGCAAAGCAAACGGGCAATGAAAAAGTAAGTTTCAATGCCAGAAACAAGGATTTTTTTAAATTGATGACCTGTAAGCTGACCTTCATATCCCTTCACAAGAAACAAAACAAAAACAAAAATCATCCCCACACATTGGCGTGAAGCTACAGTACCAGTCATCATGAAAGACTGCATCTGATCAACTCATTAATGGGAACGAAGCCCATACACAGAAGAACAGATGTGCCTCTTGAAGGCAAAGAGGAAAGTCAGACTCCAGAGCTGCCAGTCCAGCAGTTTACATTAAAAGATTCTGTGCTATGTTTTATGAGAGATATGGCACAGAAGGTGCAGCTTGCAAAGGGATGGGAATGTAAAAATGGCTTAATGACACCTTTGTGCTGCACAGACTCTAGACTGCTGCAGGAACCAAATCCCCTTTGAGTAAACCAGAGCAGCTGCAGGGGCTGCTGTGTAATTACATACATTTGTCTCATTTGGGATGCCTGGTGGCTGCCCCATAGCCCAGGACTGTACACTACTCAATGCTATAGAAATTTTCCCTCCTTCTCTCCGTAGTTGGGGCAGAAGATAGCACAGTGCAAGTAATAAACCCTCCACTGCTCGAGCACTTCTCCACTCACTGCCAGTTCATTTACTGTAAACCAGAACAGAATACAGGTACAACAACAACGTAGAGAAATTGTTCTTAGTTATCAAAGGACGCGTACCCTACATGCACTTTTTTAATCAAGAACCACCCCACATGAGTATAACTCATGTTCCGTATCTGTATTCTTACAGTTATCTTATAGTCCTGTAAAAGTAGATTAATTTCTCAGGTAAAGGAATTCACTATAATCAGTCAATGACAAAGGTTTTGCTATGGCCTTTGACTGCAAAGGAGAATCTCTTCTTTTAAGATCATCCATAGAAATAATTTCATAGAATCATAGAATGGTAATGGTTGGAAGGGACTTTAAAGATCATCTAGTTCCAACCCCCCTGCCATGAGCAGGGACACCTTCCACTAGACCAGATTGCTCAGAGCTCCATCCAACCTGGCCTTGAACACTG
>Ga0181612_166570_pt1 | contig 15771 bp, 16 predicted proteins | sample HoacroProtozoa21_FD_119630 | JGI IMG/M metagenome (GOLD analysis project Ga0181612, IMG submission 119630) | Hoatzin crop microbial communities from Cojedes, Venezuel. Combined Assembly of Gp0051906, Gp0051904, Gp0051908
GGAGAGCCTGGGACTGGCAGGGCAAGGCAGAGAGAGATGGTCTGACCAGGAACATCTTCTCTGAGAGTCCTGCCCAATGGACCCCAACAGACCCTGTGACAAGTGGAAAGCTGTCCCCGTCCCACTGCCTCCGCGGCCAGAGCTGGCCCCAGGGCCAGGAGCTGACACCGTGCTGATGTGGCACAATTTCAGCTTAGAATAAAATCACTTTTACACAAATGGAAGCACGATCCCCAAGCACTGTTTAATTGGACCCACTAAAAGCCCTATCAATTAGATGCCATTTTGACAAAGCGGTTAGAAAATGCATCTACATGGCTATTCCTTACTGAGACACAAAGTCAAAGCAATGCTCTCTCCATAATCACTGCAAAGCTGGCTTACAAATCTTTTGTAACTTATGTAGACAACTACAAGGATTGGATCCACTAAGATCAGACCAAGGGACAAATTTCTGAACCTGCAGTTTGATTTACTTTGCCCATCTCTTCACATCTGTTGCTACTGGACCTGTGAGTCGAACAGTGACTAAACCTGTTTGTTCTGATGAAGCTCAAATTTTGCTCGGAGCTTCCCAGTGGCAAAGCAGCCTGGTGCACCTCCGTGCCCTGAAACCGGGGCAGCTGATCCTCTGCCAAAGGCTCGCACAGCCTGGGACACAGGAGGAATAAATCCGCACATGGCTCTCCCTAGACAGAGCTCGAACCCGGGCTGTCACTTTTTCCTCATTGTTTATTTTCTAGTTATGCCAAATTGGGCTTTGTTTTTATTTTTCTGTCATGACCAAGGGGCTTGACAAGCAATTTACTGCTGCTTTCCCTTTGTTGGAACTGAGGAGCTGCTTGGTCAACCGATTCCTCCCCAAGCCTGTTGCTGGGATTTGATCAGATCTGGGATTTTCATTACTCGCTTTGTAATCAAGGCCAAACTAGCGCCAGTGTCAGAGCAGAACAACAGCAATGCAAGAAGATTATTATGTCATTAATTCTCTCTTTGTTAATCGGGTAATCCAATAATTCACACACATGGAGCAGACAAAAAGTATTGTCCTCTCCTCCTTTGTCAGCAAGGATGCGAAAGGGGGGGGCTTTCAGCACTGAAGTTTTTCTGGTACCGAGACCCTGTTAATTTTATAAAATTTATTCCAGAGTGTTTAACAGTGCATCGCCCAAGTATGATTCTAAATAATTAAAAGGCAGCAATAATTGCCACAATGATGATCAAAGCATCCCATAGCGTGGGGTCTTTAGCTGACCTGCCTCTACTGTCATGACAGAGCTAAATCCCTCGACTGAGAGCGCGCAAGTTCCCAGTTTCTTTGCAGCTCCAGCTAATTCAAAAAATGCGATCCTTTCACATTTTCTACGAGGTTTATTTAAGAAAAGGAGCTAAATGGAGAAGCCTGAAGCCATTTAATAAAAATGTTAACTAAGCACTCCCTAAGTCGATTCCTCACGTAAGTGATAGAAGATGGAGGGTTAATGGACATTTTATTTTAATAACCAGCAGCTGTTCTAGGAAAATTACTTACCAGACCCCACCAGAGTGCATCGGCGTATGTATCAAAGTGCTCATTTTCTCCTTTCTCAGCCAAGTATACCAGGAAAGAGGCCAGAATGAGGCACAGGAAGCCAATATACCAGGCAGTAATCAGCTCCTGCAAGATCGTTAAGGGAGAGAAGAGAATAATTGCAACCCTGGTGCGCATCTCCAAAAGCTGAGTTACTCGTTCGTGGTTGGCCTCAGATCTGAACTTTCCCTGCATTTGTTCTGGCTTTGGGGCTGCGGCTGGAGATCAGTAGTGCCACTTTTTGAGACAGGACCACTTACTGGTGATGGCCCCGCCACGCACACGGGGCAATCCCTGTCCTGAAAATGCCAGTGTCCAAACACATAGAGCAAACGGAGTATTAATAGCTCCATTATTTCAAGATGTGGAATTGAGACTAAAAAAAATAATATACCCAGTTTGCACAGGGAAGTGGGGTTAAAACTGAAACAGAAATCCCCATATCTTCTTAGGGCAGGTCCCTTCCGCTACCTGGAGAGGAGCTGCAAAGCTGGGGTCTGGATACAATATCCTCCAATTTCAGGGAAGTTTAAATTCAGGATTCACAGGAGTGATTGTTTTTGGATTGAGTTAATACAAGGGTGGACAAAAGACCCACAAACTCCCTATGATTTTTACATAGTTCTGGACAAGCTGGCTAAGTTCTTCAATGGAAAAAGTGCAGGAAAGAGGAGAAAAATTAAATTCATAATTCAGCAGCAAGTCAAACAAATTATCAACAAACTCTTCCCAAACCAGAGAAAGGCCAAGGTGTGTTACACCAGGGATCATCTCCGTGACTGGTATGTGATCTCACGTTGGGAAGAGGAACCCAGCACAGTAATTGTGTCTGCCAGAAGCTGCTGCTTGCAGGATGCGCTTTCAGAAACACGTCCTCTTTGAAATGTGCATCCTAGACAAAGAGCTCCCAACACCACCTGTGCTTAATGAGGCTGCTGGCTAATTGCTAACTCTTTGAAATGAGCTGTGCCAGTGGGCAGGTGCTCATTACGTTCAAGATATTCCCTGCAAACATCTAAACAACCCTCCTTTCTCTCTTCTACTGCTTGGAGAGCTTCATCAGACCTTGTGTCTCTGACTGCATTGCTCGCTGTGTTGCTCTACGGTGACTTTCCAACCTCCCCAGGCCTGGGAGATATTTGGGGTGGAGAACTAACCAAAGTTGTGTCTCTGGTGGGGAGAAACACGAAAAGCGACTCAATATCTTCACTCGGTGCTTGCTCACCTTACTGTGTGCGTAGACCACAGAGCCCAGGAGCTTCCAGGTGCCGCCCCGCCGGTCCATGCGGATCATGCGCAGGATCTGCAGGAACCGCAAGCTCCTGAGCGCCGAGGTGGCAAAGACGTTCCCTTGGGACCCTGCCGCCAGCACAGCGATGGACGCGATCAGCACCATGATGTCTGCGTGAACAGAGGGCATTGAAAGCTGAAGAAACGCTGCTGAACCCCGACCAAATGGGACGGCACTCCTGCTGCCACCGGCAGCAGAAGGCTGCGTGTGAAAGGGGTATTCTGTCACTTGTATCTTGTGCTGGAAGGACACGGCAGAAATCATAACCTGGATGAAAGGAGCCACCACACCCCTTATGGAAACATCCTAGTTTCCTTCTCCACGCTCATTCTTCCCATAGAAAATGTGTTAAATACTGCAAAGCCCGAATTCTGATATGATTCAGTGTTAACACCGCTAAACTGCAGTAAATCCTTGCAAAATAAATGCCCTTTTTTAATCAGCCGCATCTGCCTGTTACACAGAGCTGTCTAGAGGTGTGAATTCCCCCATCTAAATCGGGAATGAAAATCTCAAGGTCCACCATAGCAATCCTAGGGTGCTTGTGGACAAAGGAAGGCCAGGAAAAAAAGCCTTGCTCTACATATTTCCGATTCAAGGATCTTGAAAACCTCCCTCTTCCCTGGTTTTCTATGCAAATTTTATAGAAGTGCTATTCTGTGGAATAAGCTAAAATCCTGCCTATGACCATTCCCAGCTCCCGGGCGTTTGAAAGCAGGCTGCATGGCGAATGGCACGGCCTCTCTGCCCACTCCTTATCCCAGTAAAAATAACTGCGTGCACAGATGGCCCCTTTCTCAAGAGGATCGCCGAGTACTTTACAAACAAGAATTAATTAAGTCTCATAACTCCCTTGTGAGGCAGCTCATCAGCACCAAGGAAGGGGAAGTCAGACAGAGAGTTTCAATGACTTGTGAGCGATTTGGTGTTGAGGTTGGACACAGGATAACAGGATCCCAGCTCCTCCGCCCAGCTTCTCCCAGCTGAACCCCATTTCTGTGGCTGTGGGTGGCTGTCAGCAATGCCTACAGTACCCAACGGGATGGCTCCCAGGTCTGCAGAAAACAGGGGGGACCTCATGCAGAATAACAAAAACCGTGTCCACGGATTAGGACTTTGGCCTTTGTGCTCTTTCTCTGCTCAAGGTGACCATGAAGCAGCTGAGGATCAGCCCCCAAAATGCATGTCAGAAACCGGAGCACCATGGAAGCAAGAGCTTGCAACAGCCGTTTTGGTTTGGGAAATCCCATGCAGGGAGGCCGGTCTTACCGATGACGCAGAAAGGCTTGCGGGCAAATTTTAACCTTCCCCTCCAGCCCCGGTATCGGCAGCAGCAGCCGGCCGCCCAGATCCTCACAAAGTACTCGACTCCAAACACCACGATGGTGACGATTTCCTGCAAGGGAGACAACGCCGTTAATCCAGAAAGCAGCGTGATGGAGAGCATGCTCCAGAATCAAGTACAAACCCATAACCTAAACTCTGCACACCCCAGAAAACGTATCACAGAGCTGTCTGCATCACTAAATGGAGAGCCCAAGCTTGAAAGGTTGTCAGATCTTTGCTGTTGTGTCTTCCCTCGCCTCTCCCCTGGGGTGGTGAGAGGTACTGCACGTTGTAGCCATGAACTAGTTTAACACCTTCTCGTATTGTGTTTGTGTCTCTCATCACAGGACTGATGAGTACTGCTTCTCTCCCTACCATCAGTCTCCAGGACTTGACTAGGACAGTGCTGAGCAGCTCAGGGCAGACCAGAGATGGGAATCACCAGCTACTCCATCCTAGGACTCTTCACAGGGGATTTAAGCTTTTTCCCTAAAAAATTGAACTGGGTTGTCTCTGTGTGCTGGGCTATCCAGTGCAGGGGCGGTGGAGAGCCTCTATCCCTCGACGCCAGGCGAGCACACCGATGCCGTGCATCGCAGCTCTTCCCATCGCCACCCCAACACCCTGCGCACGTTCCCTTCCCTCTGGTTTCTTCACAAGTGGCCCTTGCCTCGGCTTCCTCACATATCAAACCTGACGAAGCCCCAGTTAGTCTGCAGCACCTTTTGATGTCGGTGTAGGGCAGGGACTGGGGACCAGGAAGAAAGACAAAAGGAAAGGAGACGCCTGAACGTGGCAGTCCCGCGACGCGGCGGTGCACGCAGCATCTCAGCTGGATCCTCATCGACAGAAGCCACATTGCAAGGGATGCTGGGCTATCTGAGGAACAAAACTCTGCAGCTTGATGTCAGATCAAATAGTTGCAGGGATGTTACAGCGTGGGAGAGGAGGCAGCTACACGGGCGGCTCCCTACACAGCACATCCACAGCTTTAAACGCTGGGAGCTGTTGGACATCCAACTGCTTTTCAGTTGGGATCAGTCTTGCTACTGTGTTTTGCAAGTGAAGATACATGCAGAAAAAGAAAAAGTTTATGAAGAAGGGTTTTAAAGGATCCTTAAAAACATTTTTAGTTTATTCCAGATACAGATTTCTCCTTTCCACATTTTCCCTGTTTCTTACCTGCAGGTCCCAGGATTCCTTTTCTCACAAGCGACAGTTTAAATTCTTGCCCCAGTTCAACACCCCCAGACTCAGGTTTTTTGTGTGTGTTTGACTTTGTTTTAATGCCTCACTGATGGCTTCATTTGCAGCCCCCCACTTACCAGGATGTAAAGGGCCCCTTCTGAGCTGTTCTGGTACTCATCAATGGTCGAAAAGACAGACAGCACCAGGCAGGAGAAAACTAGTAGAAAACTATATAACACAAAAGTAATAAAAGAAAAAAGAGAGAAAAAGAATGTCAGTCTTCAGCACAGGAATTTTTCAGACTTCCTCATTGTAGTCCAGAGAGCATTTTTGGACACATTTCTCCAGGAGTATTTACTGTGCTGCTGCTACAACACCACGTAAAAAGAGAAAGTAGAGTCCCTGATTTTACTGACCGGAAGGATTGTCAATGGACCCACTGGACTGCTCCCAGTTTGGCCATTGCCAACTCCATTTCCTCTCCCAGCTGGCGACCCTGATCACCTCTGACATTATTTCCCCAAGGAACTGTCAGCTCTGACTGCAACAGGCTTTCAACAAGCATGCAAACAAGCAGGGAAATCTATTAATGTGATTAATCAGGTGACCAGACTGGCTGATGAGCAGGAGCACAGGCTGAACACAAACCCAGAGAAAACTCCACGGATGCTCCGCTTCTGCATTTGTGTCTACAAAATCTTACACAGGAGTGGGACTGCATTTCCCATCCTTGCCAGGGAAGAACGTTTTTGGGTGGTTTTAATGTTCTTTTCTTAGGCGGGTACTCCAGACTAACTCCTTACTGCCTGGAAAGGCTGGCGACGTTTCAGATTTGTGGTAGCATCACTGGGAGGTGGATGGTTGTGCTTTGGCTGTTCTGTGGCCAGACATGGGACACAGCAGGCTTTGATCCAGCCCAAGGGACATGATCTTGGTGCTGTTAGCACTTCAGTATGAAGCCAGAGACACCCTGCCACTGGGGAGGGAGCTGGGCTGGTGTCTCTGTCCCAGCCCTGCAGGGACACACAGAAGCCCCATCCTGCCGGGAGCTTGGGGGACCCAGCTTTGATATCAGCTCGCTCCATCTCTTTTGTTTGCCACAAAAATGATCGAGGAGATTCTGAAAACCCCCTAACAGTACGCGTCCGGGTCTCATTGACATCGCCTTCTATGGGCTGTCCCAAAGCAGCCTCAGAAGTGCCACACCACCCTGTCACCCACAGGCTGTCCCCACCAAAACTGCCCGCCCTGCGCTTTTCGTTTTGCTGGATGTACTAATGCAAATCAAAAGGCACGAGATGAATTACAAGAGCTCAGCCCTCTTCTGACACTTCATGCCTGATTCTGCAGCTACAGAGGTGTCCTGGCATCTGCTCATGGACGGAGAAGGTTTCCACCAGCCCACGATGCCCACTGCTTGCTCAAACAAAAGGAGGGAAATGAATTTACTAAAGATCGATTTACTGATACAATAAAGTAGGCCAGCGCAAGGAGAAACTAAAAGCTGCATTCTTTAAAAGCATTAAATAATTCATCTGTCTGGCTTTGTCTCACATTCCTACAAACTGCATACTGAATATTTATAAGGTACGGTTCAGCTGGTGGGTGCTGTTCCTTTTTGTTGTATAAAGAAAAGGAGTTTCACACCACTGGGTCTTGCTTGTGGCTTTGCAATGACCATTAATGTCACAGTAACAAGTAAAACGGGTGGATTTGCAAGTATTTATTTGAACCACAGGCTGAAACGTCCCTGCCTGCTGGAGGTAAGGGACCTTCAGAGCCATCTCAGCAAAGGCTGAGCTTTGTCAGCAACAAGATTAATTCAGTGCAGACCAGAGAAGGACAATTGCCTGATTTCTCACTGCAAATTTCCTCTTCTCATACTAGCTCTGGTACCCAGAGACTTAAAACACGCTAAAGAGAGTAAGAAAACATCCCTTGCAATACCATTCGTGATGTCCCTTAATGTCTTCTCTGTGCCTTACTTCAAATTTTTTCTCCCCAGGTTGGTCTTTCAAAACCCTTGCTGTAAACAAGCCGACCACAACCTGCCCTGCAGCCAAATGGGATCCATCCATCCATCCATCCATCCATCCATCCATCCCTCCCTCCCTCCCTCCGAGCAGCCTGGGCCAGGCGGGGGGAGCTGGAGACGGGACCCTGCTGCTGCCCGCAGTGTGGCAGGGCAAGCAGAGCCCCACGCCGCAGGGGGAAGGAGCTGCAACTGGGTCAGGCAGCCCTGCTCCCGGGGTGCCCCAGATTTTGCTGCAAACTCCTATGTTGGAGTGAGAAACAAATGAATAATCAATGAAAGAAGAAAGAAGAGAGGAAAACAAAAAAAGATAACGGAAAGGGATCAGGGGGAAAAGAAAATCCTGCATTTTCTGATTAAAGCTGTAGAATGTGGGTTGGATTTTTGTGACCAAACACCACAGTAAAATGCCTGAGGAGGTGCTGAAAGCAAAGTGCTAACATCAACGCGGACTTGCACACTGTGTTTGCTCAGGTGACCAGCTCAGACAGATCCAGGATGAAGCCACACTCAAATGATGAGTTCTGGCAGGGACAAACACCACGAGAAAGAGGATTCCTGTATGTTAAATTTGTCACTAGACATATATCAATAGAGTAGAAAAAAAGAAAGGAAAAAAAATCGTTTTATCACTTCAAGTCCCAAGGATGGACTGTGCAAGCAGTGCTCAAGCGGGGCGAGATGGAGCAGCTCGGGTGCTGCTTCTTCCCCAGCACATGGCTGCAGCCTTGTCCCTGGCCTCTCCATCCCCTCATCTCCTGGGGCCAGCTCAGTGCCGCTGTAATTTCGGCTCTGTGCTCCCCTGGGCTCTCATTGCCGGGGAGACCTGATGCAGATCACGCTTGCACGGCCAGCTTTAATTACAGCACTGCCGAGCATGGGAGGCAACAGGGAAGGCGCCAGCTTCTTCAACGAAGCTTGAGAGCTCCACGGCCAAACCCCACATGGACCAAAAGCTCTCCCTGTCTCAGTCCCAATGGGGACGTTCAGCCCCGATGTGAGGAACGGTCCCACCAGCAAGGGATGCAGGCACTGGCTCATCAGAGGTTGAGCCGCACAAGCATCCCAACACAGCTCCACAGCGATGCACAGCAGCTCTGCTTGACCTTGTGGTCCACGAACCTCTGGGAGGCTGTAAAAAGAGACTAAAGGAATGAAACCTTTCTGCAAGGAAACTGAATTCAGGGGGTTGGGGTCTGTATGGCTCCTGGGAGGCTCTGAAGGATCTGTAGACCCCTTACGAACAGGGGGTGGAAGAAGAAAGCTGAGAGGTTATGTCCACACCAGAGATGGTGTAAATCCTCTGAGCTCCAACGGAGAGAGGCCAGCGGGGAACCGGAAGGCTGACTCTGCTTTAATTTCACCTAATCTACCCAGACAGCACAGGCAAGGGCTCCAGATCATAATGGATAGCTAGGGAAAGGGAAACAGGCCAATAAATAGTGTAGAGGTTGGGATTAATTTAATTTTTAAAGCTACATATCTAATCAAAGAAAATGATGTCTGCAGCCTGACTCTGGGTAACGTTAATGTGCAATAAGGAACGTTAATTATGTCCCATCTAATGATTTTTATATTTAAGATGCCAATTCTACTTAGAGCTTTGGAGAAGACAACATCCTCCTCCCAAGCAGACAGGAGCTGGGTCCTACATGAGGCAAGGCTGGAGCCAGCACCAGCCTCTCCCAAACCCAGGTCTGGACCACTGTCTCCTCTGTGGAGTGATGGCACAGAGGAAGCCGGCTCCAGTCTCCCGGAGCCACTGGAGATGGACACGTCACATCACTGCATCTTCTCACCCACCACCCATTACGACGGGCACCCGGCACCTCCTGCTCCTCCAGGACCCCCCACGCCTGTTGCTTGGATCTTCAAGCTCAGCTAAGACTCAGTTGTGCAAACCTGACTGCTGCTAATATTAATAAATCCAAAGCCCTCCAAAGTCTGTCTGTACTTCCAAAGGTTATGTTGACTTAAAACACCCGTGCAAGCTTCTTATTACAGTTTATAAATCCCAGAACAAAATCTGCATATCCAGGTTTCATATCCACTGTGCTTTAGGTTAGCAATGAAAAGAGAAAATAGTAAACTCCCCCTCGGAAAAAAAAAAATACTTAAAATTACTTGAAACGGGAAAGAATGTCCTCTTTTTTTTTCTCCCTCTCACTAAAAGCATAATACGGAATCATCATAAATCTTTTCAGGTTAATCATCTAATTTGCCTTCCAAAAGAAACCCTCATGGAATCTACACAGCCATTTACAAGAATTTTAAGAGACCTTTAAATTTATTCCTGAAATACTTGTATTCAAATAACACTTGCCAACATGCAAAAACATTGGGCATCCTCTGATGGAGCACCAAGAATTGGCAGCTGGATTCCTGGATGCGATGGAGATGGATACAACGCAAGGAGGTGGCACAAGCTTGTAACAAGCCACTGTGCTTGTTACATGCTTTGCTGGCTTTCCCTGGAATTGGGAAAGGGAATTAACAATTTGTTTAATTAGAAAGGGCAAAGCTGGAAAGGAGGGAATATTTTACTACAGGCTTTTGAGAGCTGCACAATGGAAGACAACTGAAAACATTTAAAACATTTAAAAATTACTTTGGGGATGCAAACAAGGCGCTGATAATTGTGCTAAAATACAACCAAAATGCTCACGGGCAATCCACCTGTAATCCCAGCAACCCATTCGCTGTGGTCTCTGTAAAACACTGGCTTTCAACTATCTAAAACTTTAATGTAAAATCAAAGGCCATGAAAATGCAGAAAGGACAATAAACCAAGGTGAAAGAACCTCCACACCGAAGAGAAACAGAGATGATCCAACGCCTTTCAACGCTCAGAGCGCCTCGTAATCAGAACAGGACTATTTACAGCTCCTCTTAACTCTCCAGTGAACCAGAAGAAAACTCTGATAATGTCATGACTTTTCCAGGGCTAAAGACGTCGTAGTATTACACCTACTCTTAGCCAGGAGCATCCATCATCTTTATTCATGCGGGCAGTCCTGCCACGGTTTGCAACCCAGCTATTCATTTACAGGGCTGAACACGAGCCTCAGTGCCTCACTCCGGCTTCCTGCATCCCTCAGGCTTGGCCAAAATCAGCTCTCCCAAGGCGACTTCTGTCACCAGCCGAGCCGAAAATAGAAGCAGGGAGTCCTACCTTTTGGTCTTGCGCCTTAAGAAACGCTCTCCTTTCCAAAAATAACTCCTCAGGGTGTCTCATTCCCCGCAGGTTCAGCCATGCCCAGCTCCATCCTCGCACCCGAGCCCAGCCCAGAGCTTGCTCCTCAGAGGAGGCTGGAGGATCCCCGGGCTCCCATGCGAGTAGAAAACATTGTTTATGGGCAACACGCAGGCTGGCTCCAAGGCAGGGTTTCTCACGGTTTATAAACTTTTTAATAAATCTTTAGCAAAGGCCTCTCTGGGACAATGTTAATAGCTCCTGTGCCTTCTCGGTGCGCTGAGACGATGGCTGAACAGCCCTGGTAAGCACCCTGGTTGTACAAAGCCATAAAGTGCACTGAAGACAGTGGTGTGCAATGGAGCATCTCCAGAGGACCAAAAGCAGCATCCCAGCGGAGGCTGCGGTGTGGATGGCAAGGCTGCATTAAGCGACGCTCCAAGAGGCAGGCAATAATACAGGGACCTAAGCAGACTACAGAGAAGCAGGTCTTGGAGACCCCAAACCTTGTTATAATGGCGGTACTGGGATGGGAAGGAAAATGAGAGGGTTTATTTTCACATTCAGCCCTATTGCTCCACCACCTGCAAGCCCCCAGGACACGTTCCCCAGCCCCTGCGCATGGATGCAGCAAACCTGCTCTCCTCGCTGCGTGACAGCAGCGTGGCAAAACCAGGAGGTGATTTTCCAGCAGATCAGGTTTTCTGAGGTCTTCCCCGGGCGCGTGCCCGGGCGCGGGAACGCTGCTGGCTGAGCACAGTGCCCTGCTCCCGGGCTTCGGCTGCCCTTGCAGCTATCGAAACACGCCCACACATTTACATCCCAGGGAAGTAAAGGGGGATGAGATCTCCCTTGCATCAGGTTTTTGGGGAAGGTTGTTTTCTGCTTTACAGGCAGATAAGGAGCATTCACAAATCCATCACAGCAAACTAAGGAAAAAGGAATAGGTGTCCATAGCTTCACTGTACAGGCACAAGTCACAAAACTCCTCTTCCCTGCCTTCCCTCTATTCAGGCAGCACATTAGTCAGTTGGAAAAAGGGCAAGACATGGGTACACACATATTTTCTCCTTCAACATCGCCCATTTTTGAGATCAGTTCCCACTTCAAGAACTCCTCCAGCCTTTCTCTCTTGCTTATAACTGAGTCAGGGAGCAGAAATGGCACCATCTGCCCTAGTACCCAGAGCCCCGACCTGAACCCATGAATTGCAGAAATTTGAGTAGAAAAGGGTTTTGCATGACATATCTTATCCCTAGTCCAGCAAAGCATTATGTATTTCCACACTTACAAGCAAGAGTGAGCTTAAGAGCTTTCCTGGACTGAAGCCTCAAAGACCAAAAGCCACCTGGAAATGACGGGGAACGGAGATGGAGATCTGAACATCTACAGCAGAAGTAGGGGTTGAATTGCAGGAATCGGTTGTTTGTTTCACAGGCTGGCTCTAATCATTTAACTTACTCAACTCAGAGTAAAAGCCTTATTAATAATAATTGCCGCATGCAAGGTTCTAGCTCAAATGTTCCTCTTGCTCCTCACCTAACATGAATCACTGGGAAATGCTTGCCTGCGTGTTCTCCTCGCCCCGCGCGCGCAGCCTCAGAGGAGCCAGATGTCTGGAGGAAAACCCAAAGTATTAATCAAGCCCGTCCGCCTGCCAGCAGAGCCTGTCTGCTGCGATTCTGCGCTGCCGGGCTGAGGTGGTCTTTGAAAAACTTGCTGGGGAGAAATACATCCACGCAGCTGCAGAAACACTTCACAGGAGAGGATCCTAAAGACCACGGCGTAATTATGGTGCACTGGGAGGTAGATTGTGAGTATAAAATACCGGACATTTAAGTAATTCTCAAAACGTCTGCGTAGGCATTTATTCAGAGCACGTTCATTGATTTTAATGCGAGGGAAAGCTGCTGTCTCATGCCATACCCGTATTCTCCAGATTGAAATCTGAGCTCTGCCTCCGTTTCATCCCACAGGGTATTCCCCTAAAAGAGCCTCTGCTTCCTCCCTACCTCTGAGAAATCATTCTTCGTGAGTACAGGAACACAGGCCTCCCTAATCCAACCTTTATCTGTATATGAAGATTGAGTTCTTTCTGCCTCTTAAGGGGAAAGCGCTGCTTTTCCGCAACACCTCAAGAAAAAAAAAAAATGAAAGCAATTTAAGAAGCCAAGGGCTATGCTGTGTGATTGGAGCATGCAGGAAGAAAAAAATCCTCTTGCAGAGGTCAAGCTTCTCTGACTGACCTGGGCAAGTCGCTTGACCTGACTTAACTGAGCTCTAAAACTGGGTTAAAAGCAAGATGTCCCTGTAAAATGTAATGCTGCATCTCCTCTAAACATTCCTCGAGGGAATGGGGTATACAAAAATAGGCTCTGGTCTAATTGCAGATAGGAAGATTGTCTCCAAATGTGCAGGGCTGGTTCCTGCTGCAGACAGGAATAGTAGCCGGTTTCTCAAAGGTTTGTCCCAGAATCAGCGATTCAGCAGGAGCCTGAGGTTTCCTACCCGTGAAGGACAAGCTCTGTCTTGCTGAGCTCCTTTGGCTTCACTTCCCCGTCTCTGGCTTTGCGCTAGTTTCATGGCACCAAGAATTACAGCACCTCAAAAACGAGCATCCTCTCCAAGAGCATCCGCAGGGAGCTGCCGACACGGAGGCTCGGCAGCTCCCAGCATCCCCATGAACCATCCTGAACCCACCGCAGGCAACTAAATTGATCAAAATCCTCATGTTGACTTTAAAAATTGCACTTTTCCCTATGCCTCAGCCCAAGGTTTATACTTCTGTAAAGGCCGGACCCCAGAGCCGTGCTCTCAGGCTCCCTCCCAGCTAACAGCCAAGAAGGACAGCTGAGATTTTGGGTCCAGCCCCAGCTTTGCGCTTCGATAATGAGAAGACAAGAATGTGTTTTCTTGGAGCCAGAGGCTAACAGATAATGCCGAAGCGTAAAACATAAGCCTTACCAAAGCACTGCTAATTTCATTTGCTCATCAGTTTATTTAATTGAGTCTTTGGGAAAAAGAGAGAAGTATTTGCAAACTGCCCATATAATATGTCTCGGAGTTGGTAATTTTGCCATCTGTTTAATTTCACTTCTCTTGTCCCAGCTTGTGACTAGGAAGGAGCTCAGAGCCAAGAAGCAGGAGAGCTGGTTCACAGCCTTTTGATTTTAGTCCCTAGAAGACCATGACCCCCAAGCTGGATAAAAAAAAAACATACCCAGAGGAATAACGGGAGTGCTACAATCAGCAGGACCACGTTCCCACTCCGCAGCTCTTCCCAACTCTCACCGGTGCAAATCAGGAATAACCCCATGAAAGCCACAGGCACTGCGCTACCTCGGCTCAGCCAGGTCTGAACCCTGAGACACCCGAGTTTGGCACCCAGAAAACCAGAGGATTAGGTCCAGCAACGTGAAATAAAAGGCCAGTGGCCAGTTTTGGAGCTCTGCTTCCTTTCCCCGTATCAGCAGGACAGCATGCTCTTCCTCAGCAATGGCAGCAGACTACGGCCCCGGTGCTTTTCATGTCCATGAAGCTGCTCGGGGTGAAGGCATGCAAAACAAACTCTGATCTCCAGAGAGCTCAGGCTTAAAAAGGCAGCGCTCTTCAGCCCTAAAAACCTGCTGAAACAGCCAGTTCTGCCGCAGGGAGGGGAAAGCATCGCAACAGCTGCCAGTCAAGCACCGTTTAACTTCACCACTAATCAAACTATTTTGGGTCTTCCAGGAGCTTCAAAGTCCCTTTCCGTCCAGCTCCCCTCTGCAGCAGTGGTTTCCCCGAGCTGCAGCCAGCTCTGCCGCAGCCAGGCTGATCCCCAGGAGCGATCCTCCTGCCACCACCCACGTCGGTGCCTCCTTTGCTCATGGCAGAGAATGGCCAGCTCGTGACACCAGCTCCAACAGGAGCGGGGCAGCCCCATCTGCACAGACAGCACCAGGTCCGCCAGGGCACAGCCTCTCCTTCCACCTGATAAATTAATCCCCAGAGCCAAAGGGCAATTAATCACTTCTGTTCTCTCTTGCTTCTTCTCCAGCATACATCAAGCAGCAAGTGGATGGCCAGGTGTGGCTGGGTGAGTGGGGGGCAGCGCCCCATCATCGAGAGCCCTTTGCCGAGGGACAGCCTGCCCAGAGAGGAGAGGAAAGCGATGGTCCTGACAGCAGAAATAAAGACAACCTCAGCTGCAAGGCAGATTCCTTTTTAGAACCTTTCAGGTTGGGCAGCTGTGGGGGTCTCATTGCAGTCAGGGCTGAGGGGTGAGAACCAGCATGTGCAGATCAGGGCTTTTGGGCTCACCTGGACATTTGCAAAGGCAGCGGCATCGCCTCATCCATAGCTCCCCAAAATCCTCCATCGGTGGGAGAGGGGAGGAGTGGTGCGTGTCCGCCCAGTCCCTGCAGCGCAGACATTCGCAGCCCAGCACCAGGCTTTCATCCCATTTAAGGCCACCCTACCCAGCCGGTTCCCAAGCCCTGTGCCTATCCCTCGCTGCTGCTCACAGCTACGACCCAGCCAGGCACCGGCAGCTGAGCACCAGCCCCAGCACCGCTCAGGTGCACGGATAGACCTCTCCAGCTATCCCGCTTCTTAAGGCAATGAAGCTCATACAATCGCCCTGTCTGGCTGCCCCGCTGTCCCTAGCCAATATTTGGACCCATCGGCCAATTTTCACCAAATTTTCCAAAGCACAGAGACCCAGTGACAGGTAACAATGAGAGGGGAGCACCCTGGCTTTGCCCCTCGGAGGAGGCTGCCATGTGGGGCTGCCTCATGGGAGAGCCACGAGCTTGCAGAAAACAACTCCCCCAAGTTCCCCTGCTTAGCAAATGACAGGTTTGTTCCCTCTCCCATTTCCCCATGCCAGTAAACACAACAATAAATAGCAATCTGCAGGAGGCAGATGATTGTGTGGTGAAAGGTGGAAAACATCTAAAAATGATTTAAAGCAGAGAGGAGAATAGGAATAGAGGGCTGCGGATTCTATTCTCCAAGGAGGAGGAGCTGTTTGGCTGGTGAAAGGCAGCAGAGGCAGGGAAGGTTTTCCTGCCCACCCCACAGCTCCTTGCTCCGTGTGATGCTTAGGTCCCCAGACCCAGCCCTGACACGGGAGCCCACCAGCTCCAGCCCCGGGATGGTCTGAGAGCAAGGCCAGCGCCGCAGGGGCTGGA
>Ga0181612_155798_pt1 | contig 15770 bp, 21 predicted proteins | sample HoacroProtozoa21_FD_119630 | JGI IMG/M metagenome (GOLD analysis project Ga0181612, IMG submission 119630) | Hoatzin crop microbial communities from Cojedes, Venezuel. Combined Assembly of Gp0051906, Gp0051904, Gp0051908
CTCTATTTTTCAGACGGGAGCTGAATGTTCGTCCTGAGCCTGTGGTTTCCTGCAGCTAAAGAAACCCTTCTGCTTTTTGGCAAGGTGTTTGCGCAGAGGTTTACTCATACCGACGGGCAACCATTGCCACGACTCATGTGCGTGGTAGTGCAACTGTCATCATGCTTTCACTGCTGTAGTTTCATCATCCGAGGGTGGGTTGAGTTTTCTGTAGACCGCCCATCCAAATGCACAACTCAGATGAATATATAGTAATCCTGGTTCCTTTTCTTCTTCTTTCTATTTTTCTTTTTTTCCCTCCCGTTTTATACAAAATCAGCACAGTCACAGTTTCCACTTCATTTATGACTGATTTGAAAAAAACGCACCCCGTAAAACATGCACAGCTGTAGTGACCAAGTTAGATTCAATTCTGGGTTTATATTGAGTTGACATGCAGCCAGCTTTTTTCCATACATCATCTGTGGTTGCAGTTAAGTATGAAATACTGTTTTAATTCTTACACCAAATGTGGGGGTTTTTTTCCGAAGAAATAAAGACATAAAAATGTTAAGATGGGCCATAAAAATCATTAAATTTTCACACAGAGTACAACCAAGAGGTGAATAAGTTGGCTGTTAAAGCTCAAAAGACCCGGAGAAAAAGTCCCAGTTGTTATTCTTTTGTTGTTAACCTTCGCCTTTGAATGGAGATATCCAGGCAGAGAGCAAAGACCCGGTACATCGGCAGTCGAGGGCTATTTTGCCACTTGCTTCCCTAGAGAAGGGTTTCCCCTGGCTTTTTGCAGGCGAGGAGCTGTTGCTGCCTACCGGAGCTGCTGCTCTCTGCCGCTGTCCGAGGACGGTGCCTTGGGAGGGTGATGAGGCAGGATGAACATCCAGCCACGTCACTGGCCGAGTTTGCTTCTCTACATCCCAATTCCTTTCTTGGGTGACCTGGGAAATAGTGGCTGAAAGGGCACAGTCACCTGGACCGAGCCTGTCCCACGGCACGCGTTGTCCCACGGCCGCTCTCGGGACTGATGCTGGCGAGGTGAACGCAGCAGAAACGCAATGACACATTATATATATATATATATACACACATATATATATATGTCTCCCCTGGATATATATTTCTTCACTTCAAGGTTTAGTGTCTGGAAGGTCCAACTTTTCTTCCCTTTGGCTGTTGATTTTGCTAGTAACATTGTTAGCTGATGCGGTATTCTAATGGTATTTTTATTAACTGATTTCTTTTAAATTAATCTATTTTATACCAGCTCCAAAAAAACCACACACACTTATTTGCCGTGTTTCAACCATTAAAAGAATTAATGTACCTTCAGTGCTGTTGGAGTTCATTGTAGGAAATACCTCTTTAGACAAGTTTTTAAAAGCCTATTACTTACCTGAAAGGTTATAATGCCCTAGGAGTAGCTTTCATTGGCTGCAATTAAAAACTACCTATATTTAAAAAAAAAAATCTATGGTATTCCCCCAAAGCTTTATGCTGTCTGCAAAGAGATTTTTAAGAGCTAATCCTTTTTGTTTGGTCAGGTAAATGTTGAAACATGCATTTCCTACTTAACAGACAGTTACTGCTGTCTTTGAGGTGTTATTGTTTTTCTTCTTCAACCTTGAATGTACACAGTAAAAATATGATTCAAAAAAGCTGGTTTATATGCACAGTAGCTGCCTGTGCAATGCAGACTGCCTTGCCTGTGTGGTTTTTTTACCATAAGCTAAACTTTTCAGTGCTGATTAAGGTACTTGCACACGTAGATCCTTTTAAAATGAAGAGGAATTTGGTGTGCAAATCCCATAGGTGACTTTGAAAAAGCCAACCTGCATTTTTTATTGAAAGAGGGAGGGGAAAACCTTATATTTAAGGCTAGGTCTGTCGCCCTGCGATTTGCGTTTCTGCTGTCTGAGAGCTGATCCTGAGACACGCCGTGCGTTGGCTCCTCTGTGACTTCGGTGGCAGTGGTTCAACTTCAATGCTGGCCTCAGTTCGGGGGTGTTATTTGGTTGGCAGAGAGTGTGGCTTGGGTAAATTATTATGAATTTGATATTATCTATTAATTTGCACTGCAGCAATGCCTAAGTCTGCTGATTAAAAGAAACCCAGTAAAATGGGGAAACTGAGGGGTGGAGTTTTTGTGGAGAGTTCAAAGTACACTCAGATGTGCTCCCAGCTTTGGTTTCAGTGCACTTGGGACCAGAAACAGAGAGGCTGGATGCACGGGCTTGAGGGAAATGCCCATACAATGAGGCAAACATCCTTAATCTAAAGCAGTGGGAAATGTACCACTTGCCGTGTTTTCTTCAGCGTACGCAGATCAGTTTTATTAGATTATCTGCACTAGCCTTGGATTGTTAAAAACTGATTTAAAAGATTTGTTCTCATGGTTGAGACTCCTGGCAGTTTATTATGGTGTCTCAATCCACAATATTCCTGCTGGCAGAAAAGTTCTGCTCCTTCTGGGCTTTAACCCTGGGAAGTGCCTGGTCCAGCATCCCCTCGTACCCGCTGGTGGCAGTGGTGGCAGTCGGTCATTGGCACCACTTGCGGCTCATCTGTTTTCTGCAGGTGCCTGTGCTGAACATGCATTTTTCTCCATCATCTCCACGCTGTCTGCCCCATGGTGAGCTGTGCCAAAGGTCTAATCTAGAGCTTTGCTGCTGCCCTGGTGCAGGCAGCGCTGTGGGTCAGAAAGCAAGCGGTGGTGCTGCCCAGGGATGGGCACATTGGAGGTGACCATCAACCTTGGGCTTGGTCCCCCATTGTCGTGCTCATCCCACGTGCATGGTGGATGAAGAGAGAAGCAGGGGTGCAATTTTCAGCTGATGCTTTCTAACTGTTGAAACGCTGCTGTCTTTATTTAACATGCTGAGTGATAATCTCGTGTTTGTCCGTACAGCTCGGATCTGTATCGGTGCTGGTAGACATCACCGCTCCTAAACAGACTGCTTTTAAATTGCACCCGTAGATCTTCCTTGCACCAAAACATTCCTGCTCCGGTATTTAGTGATGCCTGAAGTTATGTCTCCACATCAAATTAAGTAACTGTGCTATCAATAAGGAGGAGTAATGTGGTGTATTCCCTTCTGGATGTCTCCTTGTCCCTCATTTGTTTGCTGCTCCTGATTAAGACGGATAATGAGCTATCGGTAATTTTCTAACCACGGTGCAAAGCAACGAGGATTAAATCAGTCTGTGTCACTGGGAGGCAGGTCATAATTTAGGGATCTTGAGTGGGCCCCCTGCATTCATTAGACTCCAAGGCAGCGGGTGCCTGGGGTTGTCTGAGCAAAGCCCAGATGATGTGAACATCTCTACATAGGGAGAGCCAGAAGGTGACGTGGGGCCACCAGGAGATCCCTGTCCCGCTGGGCTGGTTGAGAGCTGCAAATGTGTTTTGTCTCATTTATTGTGCTGGTTTCATAGCTGGTGAAAGTCAGCAGAAAGGCTCCCGTTGCCCTGAATTTAGCTTTTCAGCTCAATCTTGCCTTTTTAATGCACTCCTTTTAATGATGTAGGGCTTGCTTAGAGTGAGCAACTTGGATTTAGATTGGAGAAGGATACTGCAGATTTTTTTTTTTTTTAATGCAGAGATTATATAATTTTCAGGCATCTGCAGGCACCCAGCAATGTGAATTATGGCTGGAAGAATCGCTCATGTAAATAGGCAGTGCTTGAGAAGGGCTGTTAGCATCGTCTTGTGAGGAATGAAATATGCAGGATGGATGGAAAAGAGCTGCAGATCGGCTTTGGAGATTAATGCTTTGGAGCAACGGTGCAGAAGATTGCAACCTTGTGGATGGCTAGGAGATGCCACCAGTTGACTCCAGGGAGCTTTTAGCCAGAGCCAGGAGGGTTTGTCCACAGATTAAAAAAGAAGAGGCTCTCATTTTGCAGTGTTCTAGACCACAGAGTGAAACTGGGGGCATTTATTGGAGGTGCCATCTCTCCATGAGAGAGACAGCAAAGGAAGAGCAAACCTTCCACCTTGGGGTCACCTCGAGGAGATGACACATTACCACGGCTAAGAGCCATCTTCATAAGATACTTTGCCTAAAAGTAGAAACATCCCAGGTAGAAGGTGGCCTTGTCACAGAAACTTGATGTGGTCTGTCTATGTGGTCCATCATTGCATGTAGCTATATTTTGGTTCCTTTCAACTGAGAGCACAGGAGGGACATACCCACCTCACTGGGAGCTCTTTACAGATAAGCAAATACTTTCTGCACTGTTGAATGAAGTCGAGAGTAGGCTAAGATTTGGTGCAGAAGCTTGCACAAACCTTCTGCCTTTCCTGGAAGACACTGGCTGAAGGCAAAAGAACAACAAAAAAAAGGCTGTGGGAAATGTGTTTTTTAACATTACTTGGCTTTGCTTGTATGTATATAGACACACACATTCATACCTACGTAATTCAGGTCTGTGCAAGGCTTTCTTTCAGGACTTTAAGACATCAACAGCAACAAAAAAATGAGGCATAGAGGAATTCCTGAGCTTTTGAATGGCAGAGGGGCCAGGGGGCTGCTGGGGCCACCACTAGCCTTGTGCTCACTCACATCTCCCTGAAACTTTCTGTGCCTGCCTTGGTTTCCATCCCTCAACTCGTGGGAGAGAATGGGATGAAACCTGCAGTGATTTCATCCCGGCATCCGCTCGTTCGTGGGCCTGTTGCCAAAAAACTGGCGCTGCTTTTGCCTTCCTTCCCTGCCATTCGCCGTCTGCCCCGCTGCGAGATGGAGCCTCCTCGCCTGCCAGATGGAGAAGTCGCCTTCCTGGCTGGGTAGGGCTTCCTTGCACCCGCAGGATGTGGTTGCCATCCAACAGGTCTGCATCGGCGCAGGAGGGGATTAGCAGACGATGGCTTGTTTGTGCTGGTGACCAACTTTCACCTACCCACGCTGAAAACATTGACGCGCTCCAGCGCACAGCACTTTCAAACTGTGATGTGCAGCCAATTAGCATTTGGGGTGGCAGATGGCTCTGCAAAGTGTTTTGCTTACAGTGGTGAGGATTGACACCTCCAGCATCCCCCGCCTGCCCGCTGTAGGGATCTTTAATTTGTGGAGCTGAGCTCAGCACTTGGTGCCTCCCAAAGACAGAGTAGCATCCAGATTTTATTGGGGTGGTGCCTGAGACGTTGATGCAGCGTCTGCCTTTGGGTGCAGGCAGATTAGGAGAGCTTGTCTGCTGTCCGAGAGGGTGAGCGGGCTGGAAAGGAGCTTTGAAAGTCTCGCTGGTGGTCTGGATGGGGCACTGACATGAAATGGGGCTGTTTTCAGGAGCCTTTGTGCAGGTTGGGTGGGGATGGACTTGGGCTATAGGGGAGGCCAGGGGAGTATTTTCACCTGGTGTATGAACTGGGAACACGCGGGATGAACAGATGTCCTCTAATCTGCAAAGAGCTGTGTCCTCCGCAGCCTGGGGGACAAGGACATCACCTCCAGGAGCAAAGAGGAGGCAGAGCCGTGGTGTACTTCTCTCCCTCCTGCCACCACCAAGAAGCAACCAGCCACAGACCAGGGATCAGACCTGGGTGTTATTAGGGCATAAGCTCCCCCCCCCCCATGCCATGGTTGCGGCTGCCCCATTTCCGATGCACCCTCGGGCTTCAGCCATGCATTAAGCCAGGATCTTTGCCTTCAGCCTCTTCATAACCAAAAAGAGCTCCAGGGTTGCTATCATTTGGTGGGGTTTTCAGCCCCTCCCTGTAGAGTATCACCAAATTTAATTTTCAGTAAGGCAAAGCTCAGCATCGGCAGCTGACTTCTTTATGTCTCACCTCCAGCTTCACCCGCTGCCTTCTCCTCCCCCCGGGGAGAGGGGGGGGCAGGCGGTCTTGATACCAGGCGGCAAAAACAAGACTTCTTCCCTCCTCGATTCGTTAATTAAAGCCACAAATTGAGCTCTTTTCTTGCAATCCGAAGTGATCACATAAATAGCATTGACAGCGCTAAAGGAACATTTGAAAAGATCCTGCAGGATCAGCAGAGAGGAGCTGTGTTAACCTCCAGAAACGGGGGCTGTCATTAAAGACAAGATGCTGTTTTTTAATTCCTCCTGAGCACAGAGTTCATTGTGGATGTGGAGAAAGACTCAAAGTGAAGGCAGCCGGTGATTTCAGCTCTCCGTGCTGGTGTGTTTTGCCTCTTTCTCTGTCGGGGAGTTGTCCATGAGCATCCTTGTGCGGGTTTCTGGGTGTAATCCTCACCTGGTTGTTGCTTTGTGACTGGATGTTTCAGCCAAGTGATGCCGGGACTGCTGGATGCTAGCACTGGAGACCGCATGGCTTATGAAGTGGGATGGTCATGGTGGAGACTATGAGATGCCTGTTTTGTGGAGACATGCAGACAAATCTGCCTTCCCACTGAGAAGACACTTGGCCACATTCATTGGAGATTGCTCCCCCACTTTGGCACCACTTGCCAGCAGTAAATTCCCACACCCTGTTGTATTCATGGTTGAGCTCCAACAGCAAAGTCGTCAAGACTCATTCAGCTGAATGAGCATCCATGGGGATGTTTTCAGGCTGTATCTATTCCTAAATACTGTCAGAAAACCACCATCTTCTGCTTATCCCTTGCAACTTTAATTGTGGGGCACATCACAGGAGCCTAAGGGATGGCTGGCTAAATTGAGTTGCTGTTTAGCAGCTATCTAAACTACTGGTGTGAGGTAGATAAGCGTAGCCATCAGCACCTCTTTCCTTGATGACTGTCATCCATTGACTGAATAAGCTAAATTCTCTTGGAGTCAGCCTTAATATTTCCTAAAAGGAAGGCAGGCTGTTAAAGGCGTGGCAGAATACGTAGGATTATCATCAGAAAATATTCAGCTAAGAGGAAAATACCACTCCTTGCTGAAACAGGGCATTGTACCATGAGAAGTTCCAGTGAAGGTGACGAGCTTCGCTTGGTGCAAGATGCTATTCAGGGCCAATCTGTATATCACAGTTGGCCTGAAGTGATTCGTGCCTGCTCACAGTGCTTAGCATTTGATTTCATTTTATTGCTTCTGTGCACACATGAAGCTAAAATTCAGAGTTGCTGTAAGCCGTGGGCAAAGCTATTCAGTTCAGTAAAACCCACCCGAGAAGCAACTGGGAGCAGCCTGCAGCCCCCAGGATCCGGGCTGGTGTTGGCACCGAGCAGCTCCAAATCATCAGTGTTACACTCTATGCTCGTGGCGTTGGAAAGCATCTGCGCCCCAGAAAACCCCAAACAGCTTCTGCTATTTCCAGCTTTAACTCAGCATCTGTGCGGGGTGCTCTTGAATTCACGTTTTCCTCCGCATCCCCACAGCGCTGTGGTGGGGACCGTGCAGAAGACATAGTGTGCTGGAGAGCTTGGGTGGCTGCTCCTCTTGTGTTTGGGATGTGAGTTTTTTCCAGCATTATAAGGAGCATCAGATCCAGGGGCTTTTGAGGTGCTTTTAGGCCTCACCATGCCACTGAGTCCCAGGAGGACTTCATCTCACACCCTTGGGTGTCATTGCATGATGTATCAGGCCTGCATTAATGCCCACACATGGGATTAGGTGTAGTCCCTCCGTACCGGTGGTGCAGTTTAGTATCACAACATGGGTTGTCACCCAGGTACCTGGTCTTACACGTACAGTTGTGAAATTTGCCATCACTCTTCCCAAACAACAAACCATATGTGACTTTTCTCTTTGCGCTACATCTCTGCCATCAAAAGAGCATCTGAATGTCTTTAATATATCTCCATAAAAATCTTCACAGTTGTTCTCGCAAACAGCCCGGAGTGCTGTGGTCTTTTATGAGTATTAATTATGCTAAGCAAAGCAAGTCTCACAATTACATTATCCGTGGGAGCAGCAAACTTCTCCCATCAGTCTCCCTGAGCAAGGCAAAAAGGGTGATTACTGTCCTGTTTCCATTGCAGTCGCGGGTAAAGATGCTTTTACAAAGACCAGGACGACAAGCCTTGCCCAAAGCAGCTTCTTGTTCCTACTGCTATTATCATGAGTAACTTTCTTGATGTGCTTGACATGTCTAGTGTTCCTGAGCAGCATCTTCCTTTGAAAAACAATAAAAAAAACATGTTACTCTGCTGTTCTGTCCCATTCTTTGTGATTTTTTCACATCAGTTTGGCAGATCCTGGTCTCAGCCTGCTCCTCCGAGGAGCACAAAGCCACGGTGGGAAAAGCTCAGGACAGTCCCCAGCAGTGTGGATTTGGGGCACTCAGCTTTTGAAATGTTAGGAGGGTGATCTAAGGGAGGGAAAAAAAGTATTACAGAACTTAAAGGAATCTGGTTAGCTCTGCTGTGAATTGAAAAAAGGATTTTGTTTCTTGCTGTGGGATGCAGTCATGGCCTCATGGCTCCTCCAAGGCACATCGCAAAGCCACATCGCATCCCCGGTGCTGGATGTTGTCTCCAGCAGTGCCGGCTCTGTAAAACCCAAGGTCGCTGGAGAACTCCCTGGTGGCTGTGTGTTGCATAGAAAATGCCACTTGTCTGGGACATATTTTCCACTAAATTTTAGCAGTGCAGTGTCCCTCTCCAAGTGCATCTTTCTCCGGTGCAATGCTCACTGCCTCCCATTTTGGACCAACAGGATCCACTTTTCCATTATAAAGGTGGGAGAAGCTTAGATGGGAAAAAGGGGGCTGGCTGACAGCGATTGTGCTGGAAAATTGGATTTCAGTGATTCCAGTCAGTGGGAGTTTAAGTTGAATTATCAGAAATGGAGTGTGGAAATTTTGCCTTCCATTTGAAATCCACATTTCTATAGGGGTGGGGATAGCAGAGGATGCAAAAATGCTCCATCCAGCTTGCTGCGATGTGCGAAAGGAAATATTTCACTTTGGCAATGCAGAGGTGGCTATTTTGAGAGAGCTCTGGGGGAAAAGAAAGGGTCCAGAGCAGTGTGTTGGCCTAAATTAAAAGTACTAAGGTCTGACAGGAGAGATGGATCTTCCGAAACGGCAGTAAAATATCTCATAAGAGGGCAGATGTCAGTAGAGCCCAAAGCCAGGTTTTCATCCATTTTGCTAAAAGCCAATAGAAAGGAAAACAAACCTACTTGTAATTTTTCCCTCAGTTCAGCCTCCGAATACATCGCCTGCCTTAGGTGTGCTGAGGTGATGTTTAGCTGGCCAGCCCAGGGATCCTCGGTGCTGCTTCAGCGAGGGCTGGTTTGGCTATCCCACGATGCTCCTCCCAGCCTGCAGTCCCTGCAATTTATCCAAAATAGGCATAATTTTTTCCTCTTTCCTTCAGCCAGACTTTTTGTTGGGGGGATGGCAGCATCCCAAGGATTTTCTGTTAGTTGCGGAGGCGCTTGCCAGGTCCTTCCTGGCTCAATAGATGCCAGAGATCAGAGAGGCAGATTACTAGTGTTTAATTACTATTTTGTAGAGCTGCCCTGTGTCCTTTGCTGGGGCAGGGATGCTGCTGCTGGGTTACTGTCCCCAAAAATGAGTGATCCCCTCTCTGCTGGGGACCTCAAGGGCGTGGGCGGTGTTTTCAGTACATCCCCCTCATCCATCTCCTCTTTTCATCGTGGTGTCTGCTTTCTGCTTCTCAGCTCTGGGATGGGGACATTCATGGTGTTTAATGATTTTTTTTCTCCAAATGACCCGTCCCAGGAGAGCCCAAGAGGGAGAAGGGACCTGGGGCTGCTCCTGGGAGGAGAGGGAAGGGCAGCTGTGGCTGTGATGGAGCAGCTATGAGATGGACAGATAAGCAGCATGCAATGAAAAATAAGCTTTTCCTCAGTTTGCAGTTCCCCATCGGCCAGTCCCAACTCACTCACCCTTGGTGCTATAAATCTGCCGTTGTTCAGCGCCTGGAGAAGGCTGTGTCTGGAGACGCGTGTGGGTGGCGAGGCAGTACTGGCTTCTCAAATCAGATGATTAACAGGCAGCCACAGAGCAACAAGCCTCCCCTCTCCTTGCCACCCTAATCTCCAGAGGAAGCTTTTTGGTTTTTTTGCCCTGGGAGTGTGGAGCGTGGAGCACGATGTTTTGTGGAGGCTGCCCCATCCTGGGCATCCCCGACAGCAGCAGGCAATCAGAGCATCCTATGCAAGAGGGACAGGTGCTTACCTCAACTTTAAATATGACAAGCTACAGTTATTGGCATTTTCTCTGCATTTAAACCCTGGACTTTTAACAGCAGCAAATGAGCAGACCTGATGGCAAAGCCCGTGCTGGCTGTCATCACACACCAACACCCACCACACGTGATGAAGCAGAGGACTAAAATCTGTGATGAAGAGCACAGGCAGCGGCATGGCTAGCGCAGGGACCTGAAGGCCATGGGAAGATGTGACAACTTCAGTGGGTTGACAGAGAAATACCGCAGTGGGGATCGCAGCCTTTCCAACTGGGATCGTGTGTTCCGGAGAGATGCCAACTTTGTCAATTTTCAGCTCGTGACCGAAACGGGTCATGACTTTTTCAACCACATGCATGTAAAGAAAAACATAGTATATATATATGTGTGCATGTACGTAGAGTTTGGCTTTTCTGTATCGCTGCGTGTCCTTGACTGGTAACTCCTGGCTTTGAAGTTCTTTGCACTGTGGAATGACTGAGGTTGAAGGGGACCTTTGGAGGTTGTCCAGCCCAAAGCCCAGCTCAAAGCAGAGTTAAAATATTCCCCCACCCAGTGCACTGGTGGTGCGCTCCAGTGCCAGCAGACCAGCGTAGCCTCAACTCTAGCTCAACAAGTAATGTTGAATTTCCTTGTTTGGAGCAAAAGCCTGCTTCTTCCTGGCGTTCTGACAGATTCATGTGCTGGCCAGGCGAAGGAGGAGGCATCACCCCCCTTTCACGGAGAGACACAGACCTTCCCAGCGCCACAGCCTGCCTTCCCAGGTGCTGCCTGTGGAAGGAAGCAGTAGCCCTGGGGTACACCCAGTCACCCCAAATTCTGGTACCAGAGCCATCAGAGGCACCTTTCTCCGGCCCTTCTGCTGTGGCTTCATTAAGACGGATGTGAAAATTTGCTGTAGAGCTGATCGGCATTTGAAGAGGCCTTTAGTAAAGGCGGGAGAGCGCTTAAACACAAACCACATTCAGACACCTGAATTGCCAACGTCTGGTTAAGCCCAGCCTTGTCAAACTCATGGCCTGTTGAGCTTAAGCGTAGCGTCCCAAGGAGCATCTTAAAGTCAGAGTACTCATAAATCAGTGAGATGGAATGAATAGTTCTCCGAGACTATAAAACTTGAGACACTTGTGTAGGTTGGCTACAGCTCAGCCTGTTTCCAGCCACGCAGGGACCCCGTTTTCCCTTTTAAACAGTCTTAAGCCTTATTTTAAGCACTAAGGACTTGCCTGCTGTTTCACGTCTGTACACACTCTCATCTTCTGAATGCGCCTTGTGCACTGGAAGCATAGATTAAAATCAGTGGCCAGCCAAGGGGTGACATTTCGGAGCAGCACTCGAGCCATGAGACACTTTTCAAATGTCTTCACACTTCCCTGATGCCACGGATGCGACCACCCCAATTTTTTTTTTCCGTGTGCTGCTGGCTTTGACATTAATTCCCAGCATTAACTGATGCAGGAGCCAGAGGGAAGGAGGATAGTGTTTGCAGAGGGACGGCTGAGCAATGGGTTGTTCTGGGGGTTTTATGAAAAGGAGGAAAACAAGATCCTTGCTGACTTGCTGCTCAGCTTTGATATGGTGTAATAAAGAAGCCCCCAAATTACCAATAATTAGCAGATTAAAGGAATTGCCCTTGAGAAAAAAACTGATTTTATCAGAAAGCTAATTTGGGAAGTGAATGATTTTTGTTAATCTGATGCCATCAATCATTTATGCTTAACAGCCCCGAACTGGGAGGGCTCCCGGGGTTACTGGGCATTTGGGCACGGCTGCTGTCGTCCTGGGGGATGAATCAGCTCTGGTCCCTGCAGCTCAGCACAGGCTCACCGGGCTAAAGCAGCAAAGGCTGGGCAGTATCCTGGTGCTTGTCCTCATTGTCTTGTCTGTCTTGCAGCCAGATCTTAGGAGAAAGCAATAATAAATTAGTGGGCAACTGAGTAGAAAAAGCTGGGTGCATCGACACCATTTCTACAAGTGGTTGGGTACAGAAACAGGAGGAGGAAACTTTCAAGGCATATATTTTTTTCTTTAGTGCCTGAGGGCACTGAAAAAAAAAACCCGAGACAAATGGTCGCCGTGGGGCAAAGCTGGGAGGGTTGCAGCCAGAGCACAGTGAGGGGCTGGGGCTCAGCACCTGCCTGCTCCCGAGTGCTTCTAGCAGAGCTGCTGTCGTTTTTTAACGACAAAAAAGGGTATTTATTTCTGTTACCCCCGTGTGTTTTTGCAGGTCCGAACTGCTTTGCAGGAACCACGATAATTCCCGCCGGCATCGAAGTGAAGGTGGACGACTGCAACATCTGCCACTGCCACAACGGGGACTGGTGGAAGCCGGCGCAGTGCTCCAAGCGCGAGTGCCAGGGCAAGCAGGCTCTGTAGCGGCAACCCCCCCTGCCAGCGGCAAACCACCTGCCGATGATGACGATGATGATGGTGCAGGGACAGCTTCGATGCTGCACATGTGTCTGACCTCCTGCGAGCTGCAACAGGGTCACCAGCAAAACCTGCGAGGGTTTCAGACAAGCAGAGATTTTTACACGTGGGGAAGGGTCTCCCTCTCCCCCCTCTCCTGCTCTTCTCTCGCTTTACACACTATGTAACCGGTATCTAGGTATCTACTCTGCTTTTGTAATTATCAGTGCTTGGTAGGGATGTGGTGGTCAGATTTCGGGAGGAAAAAGCAAAAATAGCCCCCACAGTTCTTGGACTGGTGACACCTCTGAGCTGCTGATCAATTCACCTCTCACCTGTGGATCGCAGGGTTTTCACATTTATTTATTTAAGATCTTTTTGCTATTGTGGTTTTTATTTTCTTAAAGCCTCTTCCTAAGCTGGGATCATTGGGGAAATACAGCTACGAGTGAAGCGATGGATCATTTTTGTGATGTCTGGGGTGGGGGGCTGGTAAGGACAGGAGGGAGATAGAAATTAAAAGGGGAGGAAGGGGTTTAAAAGAAACCCAGCTGGAATGTAATGTGCAGAAGGGCCGAGCTAGATGCACAGGTATACGACCGGACACCCAAGACACCAGCTGTATCTGTGTTACACTTTCTCCACTGAGTGAGGACAATAAAGTCGAAGACACCTACACAGTCACCGTGACCTTGAGCGGAGCACGAGCCAGCGTCGTTGGAAAGGCACCAAGAAAGCAACGCCTTCTCTGGGCTGTCTCTGTGTGACACCCAGCCGGGGCGTCGGTGGGGGAGCAGAGGCAGGACGGTCCCCACCATCCCCGCCAGCAGCCGAGGGTCCTCTTCGGGCTTTTCGGCACCGACACCTCTTGGTTTCCCAGGCTGCGGCTTCCAAGCGATACTGTGAGAGAAAAGCCAGCACTGTCATTTCCCCTCTCTGCCCTGGCCAGGTGAGCACAAGAGCCTTTCCCATCACTGTCCACGCTTGGTTTGCTGCTTGTTTGGTCATGGCCATTGGGGTGACGGTGCTTATTTCGTGCAGACTTCAGTCCAGCACCTGCTCTTGACAGTGACAGCAGCAAATCCTCCTTACAGCATCATCCACCGAAGCGGGTCAGAATGGTTGGTCTCAGTTTATGGGTTTATGCACACTGTTGCCTTTATGTGTTGATTTCTTCCCCATTTTTTGCGTTTTACCAGAGGGCAGGGTGTAGGACGAGCACTGGCGCAGTGATTGCCATATTTTGGCTGAGCATTGGCTTCCTGCGATTTGAACTGGTTCCATTAAATAAGTCATTGCCACATTTCTTTGTAAGCTGTTGCCTGTCAATGACTATCCGGTTTCAAAATTTTTAAACAATAGTGTGCCTGAAACTAGTGAGAAAAAAAAACCCTATTCTGTAAAAATGGGGGGTCTGGAAACAATATTTGATGTGTAAAAGACTATATTATTAAAAAATTATTTTGTTAAATATAAAGTGTGTGAACCAGCAAAAAAAACACCCCAAATTAGATATTTGTGGTGTATTGTAATCTGCTGATCTTCTCGAGCTCCTAATTCTCCATCCCTTGCTCCGGCCCCCAGCTCTCTGCAGTGTTGGTGAGTGCAGCAACACAGCTGGGGTGGGAGGAGCGAGCTTGGAGCCTGGAGATAGCTGCGAAAGTCCTGCGGCTGGGATGGGTTGCCCGGGGAGCTCCTCAGCAGTAAATCAGTAAAACAGCTTTGCTTTGGCGCAAGATACCTGCCAAACCGGGATTCCCTTCTGGGGAGCCGTCGTGGACTGACACGGCTCCCAGGCTCTCGCTTTAACTGCCATATGTTTTTGTCTTTTTCTGGTGCCATTTTATATTTGATGCCATTTCCTGAACGTGGAAATTTGCTTTCAGTTCGCAAACTCCATTTGGTACCTCCAGATGCATCATTATTTACACTGATTAGTAGTTACTCTAATTAATTACAGCTTAATTACTGTAGTTAATGTTTGTACAGTGCTTGGAACAAGTACAGCACTATACGTGCCACGTATTATTATTTTCTTCATTATTAATTAAGCACCATCTCCACTCCATGCTGTGCTACTTCATTACTTCCCAAGGAGTCGCAGTAGCGCCCTTATTCCCACCCAGGAGTACTTTACTCCCGGCTCCCACCGGGATGCTGCGCTGCTGGCTGCTGCGCAGGAAGGGATCAGGAAGAGCAGTATCTATGATGAGTGGGATTGCTAAGCGACATGGGGGTGCTTGGTTTTTTCCCCTTCACACTTTCAGGGCATTGAATCTAAAAAAACAAAAGGAAAAAAGAAAAGCTGATGGCAGAGGGATGCCCCAAGGACCACGCACCATGAGCTGGAGCATGTGTTTGGGTGAAATGAGGGGGAAGCCCTGCAGATCCCATCACAGGTGTTTCTGTGAGGTCTTCATGAGGTGTTAGGCAGACGGTTCCGCTGGGGGATCCCAAGCTCTCCCCAAGCACCAAGGCGGCAGCGGGGCAAGGTTTGGGGTCGCGGGGAGGAGCAACAGGCACAGATCAGCTTTTCTGGGCGTTTTATGTGGAAGAGTCAGCGGTCATGGGTGGGCAGTGTTTCCACAGCATCTGGGGTGCTTGGAGCTGTAGCCTCGAAAATCATCGCTGCCAGCTCTGCGTCATGGCAACTGGTCTCCAGCCAGACAGGGCGGATCCAGAATTAAAATCCCTTTGAGCTCTCTCCAGATACTCCTTTTTTTCTCTGAACCAAAAAGTTTCAGCCTCATCTCAATCTCCTTCCTTTGTGCCTTTTATTATTTTTTTTAGTGTTTAAGTTCATTTCTCCCTTTAATTAATCACACCTCTGGGCCAGCCAGACCCATTAACTACTCTTCTCATTTAGACCTTTCCGAGATGCAGTTGCAGATGCAATTTAATTTGTTGACCCATGATCGATAGCAATTAATACCATCTCTTTAATCTTGTTGAAAGGTTCGTCTTGGGCTTCCAGACGCTGCCATCTCAAGGGAAAGGTGTCTGATACATCTGTTATTAGATGGGGGAGCACAACCTCCTCCACGTGTGCCATCCTTCCCATCCTCCCGGGCTGACACTCTTCAAAATAGAAGAGGCATTCGTGGGAGGTGGAGGAGAAGGTGGACAAAGGTGAGGGAAGATGCTGAGGGGGTAGAGAGAAGAGCAAGGGGCTTGTTAGGGCGGAAAGCAGGGGAAGGTGGAGTTGATGGGTTGGAAAGATGAGGGATAAAGAGGACACCATGAGGGGAGTTAGAAATGATACAGCCTAGGAGACGTGGA
>Ga0181612_175408_pt1 | contig 15770 bp, 10 predicted proteins | sample HoacroProtozoa21_FD_119630 | JGI IMG/M metagenome (GOLD analysis project Ga0181612, IMG submission 119630) | Hoatzin crop microbial communities from Cojedes, Venezuel. Combined Assembly of Gp0051906, Gp0051904, Gp0051908
AGAGGGCAGCACCAGGAGCTGGACTAATGGCTCCACTCACCTCTTCACTTGCCTCCACCCTCCACTTGCCTAACATGGTTTTGAGTGGGCTTGTCCATCAAAGGATTCAGGCAGATAAGCAGAGGTTCTGATCAGCGCTTGCTGTTCTCATGACTTATGGGTGGGAGAGTTGTACTGAGGGGTTAGACAATTTGTCATGAGTTGTGATGCCATCTGACATGCAAGAGAGTGATTGTTTAGCACTGTGGCTGTCGCTTGACATCTATGAGATCCCTTGGGAGGTTGCCCTGTCCTTCAGGAGACTGTCAGTAACGCAGAACAATGTCTTGTGCCAGCCGTGAAAAGCCAACACCAGCTCTCATATCCTCTGCAGATTGCCTGTGGACCTTATGAGGCTTTGCCCAGAGGTAGCCATCAGGTGCTGAAGGTGGATCATCTGAGCAGGGCAAGAAGTTCTTGACTGATGAAAAAGGAAAACAACCCTGTCTGCCCATGGCTGGAAAGGGAAGGTGGTTCGCTCCACTGCCCAAGCCGTGCAGCTCTGTAGCCCCTGCCATGGCTGGTGGGCCTGGTCTGTGCAGAGCCAGACTGTGAAACTCCCCACTGCTTTTGTCTGGAGATACAGGGAAAGGCAGCAGCAAAGCATCCGTCAAGAATCTTCTACAGATATGGTTGCAACTTTCCAACCGAAGAACAGTCGCTCCTCCAAGGATTCCAGACTTTCTGTATGAGGCAAAGAGTCACGTATCTAAAATAGGGACAAACCTTGATTCTGGAGAGTATCATGGGACATTTGTCACAGCCAAGACCTTCAGTTTAGTTTGGTTTGATAGTTTTAGCCTCAAGATTTGAGGAAATTCCAGGTTTTCCAGCATTCAGATTCTGAGCCCTGTAGTCCAGTGACATCCCAGACTGTCCCCCTAGTTTATCTTTCTTTTTGTTCTCTAAAGTCAAGTTGCACCTACATTCTAGCTGGATTCTTTTTGGAAGGTCTGCGTTGTGCAGCCAAGCCCCCATCCCAGGCAGCATAACCTCTGGTGGGCCTCCTGACTGATGGAGAATGGAGAGACGGAAGTCAGCTGTTGCATCCAGAAATAACTGGGCTTTCCTATTAGCAGTGGTGTTATTTATTTGGGCTGGAGGTGGGAACTGAACTCTCCCACAATGACGCACTTCTCAGTGGTATATGACTGAGAACATTACAAAGATTTCTACTGAAACCTGTGTCCCACTGTGCAGGTTTGCAGCAATCTTCAGGTCCTACAGTTATCCTCCTTTCTAACATCTTCTCCGTAACTATTCACCAATGGATTTTGAGCAGACTTTTTTTTTAAGTCCAGGATAACATTTTTAATTGAATTGAACAGATTATGTTCTGTCCGAGTTGTCAAACTGAATTCTCCCTCCCCACCCGGCTCTCAGTGCCACTTTCACCCGTCTTTCTGCCTCTTGTGAAGAGCACACAGCTTTTTGTGCCTCATTTCCCAGCAGTGTTGCTGCTGCAGACTTGCTGGTACCCCCAGACAGCTCCTCTGTCTGTCTGTCTGTCTGTCAGTTTCTCTAATTATTTTTTGTATGGCTGCAATGCGAAAAGTCAACATTTTGTGCAGGATCTCCAGAATCTTCAGCCGGGATCTCACGGGGTGAGCACCGTGCTGAGCACCTGGCAGGTTCAGGGTCGATATGACTGGAGAGCAAGGAGAACAAGTGCCTGAAGTAGGGCAAGTGGTGAACGCCAGTACCAGTGATCAGCGTGGTTGATCTGGAGGCGTGAGGAATCAACTGAGAAAATGATCCAGGTCCTCCTCCTTTCAAGTTATGCAGTTTAGTAACCAGAAGAGCAAGGCTTCTGCTCTGTAGATCTAGTTCCTTCTCTGTAGGACAACCCAATGATCTTGAGACATTTGGTCCTCCCATGCTTGGACTTTACTATTCAAGAGTTCAATGTGAAGAGCTGCTTTCCTGCCCTTGGCACTCAGGGAGATCCTGTGGCAGCTCGGGGAGTGCTGGTTTCTTTACAGAAGTACAAATGTTGCTTTTTGAACTCCTGTTCTCACCTTTCTGCTGTCATACCATGCACAGTTGTCCACCCGTGTCCAGGCTCACAGGCATATACACTTCTTTAGGAGCTGACAGACCCCAACTGCCTGGTCACTTGGGTGGGGATTTAATTCTGCTTGCACATGCATGGTCCCAGTGTTGTATGAAGTCGCAGGGTGACACCTGTGAACGTTAGGTCAACATAATTATCAGAACGATACTTGGTGGAGCTAATGAAATATTTACCTTTGAGCAGCTGTAAGATCATTAAAGTTTCACTGTCTGCTGCCAGCCAGCCCTTTCCTGATTTAAGTTCTTGAATTGTTTATGAGGCTAATTGCACTGCCCTTCATAAATCAGGGAGTCAGGCTTTTCTGGGGAACTTTCAATTAGCAAAAACTGCTCTGCCCTGCTGGTGAGGGCATGCATGGCAAGAAACCAGGAGATGGAGTCTGGTCCCAGCACTAATCTTCCATGAGCCCTCCCAGACTCACCCCATCCCACCCCTACGGCACGTGCTGGGGTCTCTAATGACACCCTTCTGAGTAACAGAGCCTCGGAGCACTGTGGCACTGGCATGATGCCAAGTTCACTCCTTTCAGGGTCTCCGTGCAGCTTGGGGACGCTGCCTGGTTCAAAGGGTGGCTCCTGTCATACCAGCACTTAGTCCTGGGCACCTCTGGTATTGCGTGGTGTGAGAGTGCCTGGCTGAGGGAGGTTGGCTTAGCTCAGGAGTAGGCAGGAGGCACAAGGCAAAGTCCAGATGTTACCATGCCTTTGGAGAAGGTGAATCCTCCCCAAGAGAAGGATAAAGTGGGAAAGGAGCGTGGATCTTCTCAAGTGAGTGCCCGTGTGCTTTCCAGCAATGTGTTAAAGACCACAGCTAACTTCAGTTTGGGCTTGCATGTGTTTTCTCCTCTCCCAGGAGGAAGCGTGTGCAATGAAAAGTCTGGCTTTGGTAGGTCTGGGGATTCTTTTTGCTTTTGCTCTTGGTTTTCTGTTCATGAATTATGTCAATTCCTTTACTATAGCTAAAGAAACAGACTTAAAAAAACAATTCCTTCCTACTATCAGAGTTGCAGAGGCTCAAAACTGGAATTACTCTTAGTTTTTGGGACAAAGCTAAGCTTGAAGGAGGTCTCTCTCCTAGACAAGGGTTATGTGTGCTTCAGGAATCTCCCCTGTGCTAGATGAAAGGAGATTTTTGCAACAGAAAAATGTTATCTTTTTTCTTGTGTAATCTGATGTCTTGATCTAAAGGAGGGAAAAATTTTAGGCAGAGATTGCTAGAAAATTATGGCAGTGTGTGTCTTCAAAATATGAGGGTACTCAAGGAAGACAAAACCACTGACATTTTAATCTTTGCACTGTTAATCTCTGTGGTTGAAGAGGACAGGAGATTTCCACATGCAGTGCAGGGGCTGTTTCTGATCATCTCCCTAAAACTGAAGAATCAGTGAAGTTTTGTACAGAATCTTATGAATAAAATGGTAGAAAGTGGTCTGGACTAGACAATATTCACTCAAGGGATTTTAAAGGAGAGCTGCTGAGTTACCCTGAAGTTCAGTCTAACCATTTAATCAGCCTTTGTGCCGGGTGAGTGGAAGGTGGCAATACTCGTCTTTAGAAAGGCTTTAGAGACGATGCTGGGAATGTGAAAGACGAGCTGGTAGAGCAGGAGCACTGCGAGGGATTACAATAAAATGAAGCAAAAGAGTCAAGATGGCTTTTGTGAAAGGAGGGCACGCGTTATGAGCCTGCTAGCGCTCTGTGAAGGAATCGACTGACGTGTGGATGGAAGTGATTCTGTCAAGGCAGTGTAGTCATTTTTCTTTGGAAATTGTCAGTGAGGTCTTTCATCAAAAGTGCTTGAGAATACTGTGGGATAAGAGGAAAGGTCTTCTCAAGAATTAATAACAGATTAAATGACAGAAAGCAATGGATGATAACAACCAGTCAGGTTTTGCACTGGGCAAATGGTTAGAGTCCTCGAAGATCTACTTTGGGATGTGTGCTGCTCAGTGTGTTTTTTAGTGATCTAGAAAAGATGTACAGTGAGGTGACAAAAGGTTGTATGTGCTGTGGAATTATTCTGAAGTCTCAAATCTGAGGCTGACAGCAGGGACTTAACTGTATGAAGATCATAACCTAGTGAAACGATTTCCAGCATCAGCGAGAAGGGAGGCCAGCAAGCTGTCCATCGGACAGGGAGCTACCCGGGGATGCTGAACACCTGTCTGGGGTTTTAGGTCTCGGTAGTGCCTACTTCATCTTTGTATTTAGTTGTTTAAAATATGAAGTCTTGAAGAAAATCTATTCCGTGCTTGCAGTGTTTCGGACTATCTGACTGATCTCACCTTTCCAAGAAATCAGGACAGCTTCTGTCAACCAGGTTTCCTCTAAGACCTCTGGGTACTGAAGCTGATGGTAAGATCCATTCAGAGACTAAGGGCATCTCCTTAAAAACAATGTACTCCTGGAAGACCCGGCAACAAGGAGCGCTGTGTGAATCAGGGCTGTGCTAGGCAGAGCTCTCCTAGGAGGTGTGTGTTGCAGCATCCCCAATGTACAGCACCCAAAAGCACAGTCTTGGTTAAACTGTTCGCACTTCAAACAGACTTTGGACCACTCCCCTGTTCCCCCAGGGCCTCCCGAATGGTCCTTCAAGGCAGCCAGCTCTGCGGATGCTCAGGGAAGCGGATCCTGCTTATAACGCACATTGCTCTCCTTGACCTATTTGCTCATTACCTCCACAAATGTGATTTTGATTAAGGAATTTTCCTAAGTAATTACTATGGCATTAGAAATTCAGCCAAACAGAAAATAGTCCAAAAAGCAATGTGGCATGGTATCTGCCCTGAAAGCCAGCTTGCTGACTGCCAGCAGACTGTCAGGGAGGGAGAGCGAACGCCAGCACTGCGGGGCAGATGGACAAAACTTTGTCCGGGCCACAGGGTCCTTCGGGTCATGTACCAGGTCTGTGGGTGGCTTCTGCTACTCATCGTCACGCTCCCCTGGAGTTAGGGAGAGGTTCTGACACCAACTGCAGATTCATGGGTGAAAAACACTCTTGCTTCCAGTTGCTTGTTGAAATTAAAACGCCTGCTGAGCTCTTGTTTCGAGCAGCGGGAGAGAAAGATAATACACCACTTATGAAGAACAGGCTCAATCCAAGGAGCTGATTCAGTGGTGGCAATCGTGCATCCCAGCCTGGTTCACAAGGGACAGACTCTCGCCTGTCCCATCCCTGCCGATACCCTTTGCCCCGGAGCAGAATCCATCACGCAGACTGCGCTGCTGAACAGAGCCTGACTCGGGGAGCTCCGAAAGCAGCCCCCACTTTACAGGCTGGCTTTGGCATCCTTCCACATACAGCATTGCAATGATTTTGCTGAGACACCGTGTGCTTCATTGTTAAGAGTTTGCCACCAAGGAGCTCTGACAGAGTTTCTCCTGACAGGAGACGACCAAAATCATGTGCAAATTTGGGCCAGGACTAGAAAAAGACAGGCTCAGAGTGACTCAGCCCAAGAAAACCATTGTGCCCAAGTGAAACTACTTGAAAAAGAGGCCAAAGCTGAGCTCACTTTCACTCAAGAAAGGCAGAAAAATAATGGTGTCACCTTTAAGATCAAAGTGACTGGCTGAATTCCTCTCTGTGAGAGTAACTACCTAGTAAACAAAGCCAGCACTCACTTTCTGCAAGCATCTGCCTTAGCCTTCAGCAGCTTTCTAATGCGGTTCTGGGGGAGCTCTGCCAAACAGAAAGGGACTCATTCCAAGGCTTCGGCAGTAAAAATATAAATATCTCTCTTGTTAATTTTGGGTGCCATAATCCATCAGTGGCTGTCTTGTGCGATTTAGCTCCATGACATCTCCTGACAGCACGGGCAGCAAGCATTCCCATGCTGATGTAAAATAGGCAGGTGCTGGGGCATTTTTTCAGCTGCCCATTAAGCTGAGCAGAAAGATGCAGAGGTGCTGGGACAGTCTGGGTGCGTCGAGCACGGCCATTTAGGAGACAGATGTTAGTGGGTGCAGTTACTACTGCGGCTCGTCATGTGTGATCAGAGGTGCAAAGAATGAAAGACACAGTAGACAAAGAGCCATAGGGCATGCACAGCTCTGGCCAGCGTGGCCTGATGGCTGGGCACGGTTGTCCAGAAAAGGGTCAGTCATAAAAATGGAGCCTGGCTTACACTGTATAGCTGCGCCACATGTTCTCCTCAAGTAAACGCTGCAGAAGAGTCATTTAACACCTGCCCAAAGTGGTTTTAAACTGTGATACCACTCTCGTAGGGTTTGCTATCGCATGGGGCAGACTGGCATATCCTGCTGTGCTGCAAAGGGAGGAGATTCCAACAGGCCAGGGAGAAAGGGACTCCGGTGTATGGAGAGCTCGCTCGCAGTCAGATCTTTGAAGCAAAGGCAAAGCTGTGCTGTTGCTCACAGCAACTCATGAACTTGGGCTTATGATAGTGTGGGTGTAGAACAACAACTCCTCTGAGGCCCACAGGGATCTCGGAGCAGAAAGTTGCTACTGAAATCCCATGTTCCCACTTGACTTAATGGATGTAAGCCCCTGTGTGTCCATACTCTAGGGAGCTCAGGAAGGACAAGAGTGAGACAAAGATATAGTAGCCGTGTCATGTCACCCCTCCTAAAAGAGCTTGTAGATCTCTGGAGGAAGAGCGCCTATGATACCTCAAGATAAGCCCGGAGCTGTAGGGTGCCTGTCCTCCAGCAGCTTGCAGATGTTCGTACCCTTTCTTGGCATCAGCAGTCTAAGGCTCAGCATGTTGGCCCTTCACAGCCAGGCAGGCTGCCTCCCAGGCTTTGCTTCCTTTAAACACCCCTGAATTCCTAGATTCCTCCAGTTGTCTACACATACTGATTTACTAGTATTTTGTTACTTTAGTAGAAGATGCTCATCTGTCAGTTCTTTCCAGCCTCTTCGTTCAGTACCAGCACACGTTAAAACACCGCCAGGAAGCTTTCCCAGTCTTTTCTCTTCTTCCTAGCAGGCTTTTAACCTACGCTTGTTTTCCTCTTTCTTATTCACTAAAATTTTATTCATAACATAACCCTTGTCTCTTGGGCTTAGCTGTGGACCTTTGTTCCCTTGGTTTCTGTTCAGCCATTTCCAGCCCAATTTGGACTGCTCTACTTCCACCTTTAAACCCTGTTGGAGCAACTAAAGTCAAGCATGAAATGCATACGAGACATCAGTGTTACATTTGGCCTATTCAACTTGAGATCTCAAGTGTGTTACCAGCTCTCCATTGGGATACACCCTGCACATTCACATTAGCGGTTAAAATACACAGCAGGCCTGGCAGCAACTTGTCGTGTGAAAACCACCTCCCACAACTGTGGAGTGGGGAATTCTTTAGGGATCTCTGCTTTGGGATCCTGGTAGGATCCCGCTGCTAGAAAGCATCTCGGCTACTGCAGTCTGCACAGTGTGTGTCAATGCATGGCTGTGCCATGAGCACCCATTGCTTGTCAGTACAAGCTCTCATAGTAAAGGATGGAGCCATCGTCAAGGGTCAGCTGCAGATCAGTCCAAGTCCAGGAATTCAGGGAAGCATGAAAATATAATCAGCTAGTAATCAATAAAAGAATCTCTAATAACCATGCAGGACCAGCATCCCCCTTATTCCAAAGCCATTTTTAAAGCAGTATTGGCTTCCGCTCCAGAACAACCCTCCCTTGCTTTTAAGTGATATGTTTAGTGTGTTTCCAAGTACTTAGTGATGGAGAGAATCAATATCCACGCTTTCTGGGGAAACTGAGTCAGGAGGAGTTATGAAGCCTTTCCCCAAAGTCAGATAGCCGTCATGGAGTCAAGCCAGAAACAGCAGACAGGTCTTCTGAGCCCTGGTTTTGATCTCTGTCTTCTAGGAGATGCTGTGTTCAGAAACAGCATGCTTGACCCTGTGCCTGGATCCAGGGCTTGCGTTCTGTATGGGTTATTGCAGGTGAGTGCCTGAGTGAACAGGATACTGAAAACACTGCTCGGGTCGACTCCCTTCAAAGAAGAGTTGGTCTTCTGGTCCCTATGAAACAGCAATAGCTTTGGTAGATGAAGTAGTAAGGGGTGCTGGGGAAGGGCCATCACTGGACTCAGAGTTTAGGCAGAGATAACAGGAGACACTTGATGCTCAAGGAGCTCCACCGTTACATGAGCAATGGGTTTATTAGAAATGTGCACTGTCCGTTGCCTGATGAGTTGAAACAAGGACAAAGACAAGGTCAAGCACAACTGCAGATCGGGATAAAGGGGGATGGGAAGGTGTGAAAAGATAACTAGGGGGATTCCCAGAACATCCCTGAAGGTAACCTACTATAGAAGTCGCAGGAAAATGAGTGGGTGATAAGATCCCAAATGCTTTGGAGTGTCTGAGCACGATGTCCCCTCTCAAATTGATATAAGAAAGGATGTAGACACTTCAGCACTTCTGTAAACTTCAACAGGCACCTATCTACATCTTTAGGCACATGAAGTACCTACAAGAGCGTCTCCCAGTCTTTGCCAGTGTCAGCAGGATTTGCCTCTTAAGTACCGACTTCTCATTCTTAACTGGGGCTTCGTCTGAGATGTGAGGTTTTGAAGTTGTTGTTCCTAACTTCTTTGCTTCCAAACAAAAGCAGAAACCATAAGTGACTGCATTAAAGTGTGTGAAACAGAACAGCTTGGCACCCTTAGACTGTCAATTCCATATACCCGTTTATTTGCTTAGAATTATAAACAGAGCACTTCATAAATATTTATAAGGAAGCTCCCGAAGCCCAGCTGAGAAAATAAGTATTATCACCATTTACCAGTTGTCAAACTGAAGCACAGGTGGAAACACAACTTGACCAAAGACACCAAGGAGGCCAACATCACAACCAAGTCCAGGCTGTCACCTCCTTCCATCATAGCCACCACTGCTGCATCCCCTTCCATCATACTCCTGGATTTGGTGACAATTCAGGATGGGGAGCATTTCAGTTGTATTTACTCTAGCCAACTGAGGAAAATTAAAGGGATAAAGTTTTCCTAATCAACTCTCGGAGCACCTGACAGCCATCAAATCTCATGGTACTTGGGTAGTCAAACAAAGGCTGAGAGCTGCCTCTCTCACTTCCAGAGATTCTCAAGTCCAAGAACCTCCTCTTTGACAGCCAAATTCAGAGCTGTAAGTCTGAGCAGGTCATGGGGTTCCTGGTGAAGTGAAGTAGGCAACCTTGGAGATGGTTTCATCAAAGATGTCCATTTCTTTTCCACTGAATGTAGAAGGGAGTGGCCAGGTGAAAACTTGAAGATGTCTTGAGGGCAAGCGTAGGGTAAATGAATGCCTGCTGTACCAGACTGAACCTTATTTATCTGACAGTAAAGATAATGGGAGGTTTAATTCTTCAGCTAAGAGCCTTGAGCTGACCACTTCTTGCCCCCTCCTGTGCCAGGCACACCGAGCCGTTGCGTAACTCAGCCTACGAGAGGCTCCAGTTTGGATGGCATAACTGCTTTTGCACCACTCTTTCAGGAGCTAAACCATGCTCTAAAAGTATCCCGGCTTCTTGCCATCCAAATATTCCTATTTAACTCAACCAGAATCTTGTCTCTAGCTCAGAAGAACAAAGTGCTTCTCTCATGCGATACCCACACTTGGCACCTTCTCCCAGTTCACCTCTGGTGCTCAGCAGTGATGTAGCAACAGGGATGATCCCAAACAGCCCAGGCACAGGCAGGGAGTTGGGCAAGGCAGGGAGGCTTCCCTCGCAAGGCACGGCAGGAGGTGCGAGGAGGGCTTTCCACCCAGGCACATCTGGAGTTTGTAATAGCAAATTTGTTTTACCAGAGGCAGCCACAGCAGCTGGCATCTGTCAAGCTATGGCGTTCGTTTGGAAATGATAAACCGTTCCTTCTTTCCTTGAGGGCTAGTTTTTTCAGCGTACAGATGGCTGGTCAGAGGGCTCACTTGCCTCATGTATAGTCCCTTCAGAGCTGAGTTAGATCATTCATCACAGCAGGTGATGTTAGACTGTAGAGGCAAGACCTGGGCAAGGTGTTATAGTTTGCCCTTTCTTAACGCTTGGGCTGCAGTGTGAGCATCACATCAGAAATGCAATGGAAACTGTGACTCTTCCTTCATGGTGACATTTTGGGATCCTTTGGAAATTGTCAGGTGTCTTTCTGGACTTCAGAAGAGAGCTGTGTTGAATTTTGGGCCGCTTGAACGACAGCACGGAAGATCCAGAGGCAGGCAATGTGACTCAGCCAGCGTTTACATTATCACAGGTGTGAGGCACCTGTGGAGTTCAGTGTGCCAGCTTCAGCTAGAGCTGAAAGAAATAAATACTGCAAACAGAGCTGATCCTGCTTGTGAAACTGAGAGAAATGCAGTGCCAGAATGGATTGCTAGAAGAAACTGCCAGCATCTTGTAGAAAAGTCTGGTGTTTCCTAAAGACAGAAGGAAAAATAATCACTGTGTCTGAGATGTAATAGTTTTGGCTGAACCACCTGTCCCAAATGCAAAGTGGTGCAGGCCTGCCATGGGTTTTAAAAAAGCCAAATGTGTTGGACATGGACATTGGATTGCTTTACTCCTGGAAAAATGCCTGGTCTCATCTTGCTCCTACCAGCATGAAAAAAGAAATCTCTGACAGCCTGACCTTCTGACTGACCCGAACCATTTCAGCAGCCACAAAACTCAGGGTAAGAATGGGAAAGTCTATGTTTTGGTGTGTGACACTTCCCATAACTGATTACCTTTGCCCAGTCATGTTAATAATGCACCTTTCACATCTGTGAGCTGTAAGATGTCCCTTTCCCATGCCCTGTTCCCTTCAGGGACTGCCTCAGGCAGTCTGCAGCCTGATTTGAGTGGAAGAAGTGCTCCTCGTAAGGTGTTCCGGTTAAATTACACCCATCTCCTTCTCTTGCTTCTCTTGCCTTCATCTCTTCACCTTTCTCCTTTCTCCTCTCTCATCTCCCTCCTATGTCTCTCCATGCCCTCCATTCTGTCTTTTCTACTGCTCCCTGGCTATATGTTAGAAAGGAGAGGAGGGACTCATCCAGAGCTGCTCTTGGATCTGCTGAGATCAAGTCTGAAGAGTCAGTGAAACTCCCTGACACTTTTTTATAATTTGGGTCTGAAACTGAGGAAGGGGGGACGGGAGGAGTTAGGAGAGAGCAGAACTGAAATCTCAAGTCTCAGACCGTCCCCATTGGACTCTGAGACTAGGGACAATGACATTGGAGTAACCCCACCAGTAATTCACCTCTCCAGCTGCGTCCGGCTTTCTTTGTTGGGTCCATGTCGTTCAGGGTTCATTGCCTATCTTGAAATTAAATGACTCCTGGAAGCAGAGTGCCGTACGAGCGTGAGGAGCTTTGTCTCTGGGAAGGGAACGGTTTTTCATTAGTGTATCTGAACAGCACACTTTGTTACTGGCTGATTTTCATTAAAGGACTAAGGCTCCCCATGGACTCATTTACTTCCTCCCGCAGTAGCAGGGGTGGAGAGCGTGCTGGGGTGGAGTAATTGCTGCACAGCGTGTTGCAGTGGCTGCAGCAGTGCAGGGAGGGAAGCTGCCCACAGTTCTCAGCTGTTTCTTTGCTTTTAAGACACAATCGTCGTGATGATGATGCCGTATCTACAGCTCTAATTATTTCTTGCTTTGGGGACTAATCAATGGCTTGCACCAACTGCATATCAATATCACAGGGTCTGAGCCTACAAAGCTTTGTGGTATGTGTAAGCCAGGCTCCATCCCTGGTCTCTCAGTGCTTACAGCTGAGCAGCGTTTGCGTATTAAGGCCTGGATTACCCATTTCCAAATCTTTCCTTTCCTTCAAGTAACATACAGAAATCAAGAGACACAAATTTAAGCAGTTCAGCAACACAGAAACTCCCACTGGGAAGTGTGTGGGATAGAGGATCTCCTGCAGCGTGCAGCTTGTGATGCCCATTAGCTATTGCCTTGGATTTAGAGCAGTGCAGCCTTTTAGAGACAGCACCAGAGGCAGTCATCCTCCACCCAACTACGTCATGGATATGGGCAGGTATATTTTCCCAGAGTACAGCTCACAACATGATTACCACCATTTGTACAGCACAACCCAGTTTTCCTTCAAACATGAACTGCCGGGGTGTGAGGTATGGGCATATCTGTTGAAACTGCTCCTGAGCCCCCTGTACGGTCAGGAAATTCTGATGAGGAGTCCATGAGAGAGCTACAGATCGAATTAGGTTTCCCTGTTTGTATTCCCAAAGCACAACAGGACCGTTGGCACCTCCAGCCGGCACAGACCTGCTCTCCGGTCTCATATTTGACTGTGGCAATGGCCAGCTTCTCCTTCACAGGAAGATGTAAAGCCAACCGGTGGCAGACGGATGATAATCTGCCCTGTTAGGAACATCACCCCTCTGTCCAATAGTTAAAGTCTATAAAACACAAGTTCTTCTTTACTTCTAGAATCTTTGGTTAGCATCCAATATTATCAGGATACTCTGGGACCCCAAGGGCAGTTTTCCTTGTTTTTTTAGGGTTGTTGCACTCTTCAGATCTCAGCTGTGGAGCACGGTGGCAGGTCTATGCTGGCTCCTGCCCTTAGAGTTGGACCAGAAGATGACGATCTCTCTCAGAGCAGCAGACAGTTTCGTTATGTTTCTCCCTGTGTATTCTTTCTTGAGTTTCCTTTTCAACACACTGATGCATTTAATGTTGACTTTCTTCAAATGAAAAAGACACGGTCTCCTGCTCAAAACAAGTTGTGACTTCAACAAGCTCTCACCTAAAAATAGTAGAAAAATAACAGAAGTCTAGAGTGAAGTGTTTGATTGGCCTGATAGATTTTCTTATTTTCTTTCTAATGATCAGACAATTTATTTTTTGTGCAATTTCAGTCCCACTTTCCAGCCAGCTTTGCCTGAGATCTCCCAGGCTAGAAGCCTTGTGCTGAATTAAAGAGCGAGGTCTCCTTGATGTCTTCTGGTTCCTTTTTCCTTGTGGATCAGGCACAGAGAGGCAAATCTCACACAAATTCAGCAGCTGAATGTCACTTAAACCCAAAATAGATGCAGAAACATTAGTCTTCAAAGTCCTTGTGTTTTATTTTTCTCACGCTGCCAGTTCTCTGAACATAGGGGGGATGTTGATCTGGGATGACACTGTCTGGATGTAGTTGCACAGTACCCTGAACTCATATTTTTCTTTGTCGCTAGTCCTGTTTCTTGAGAAATGCTGCTATACAAGGCTGTGGTATCCTCCAAGCAGGCTGCCTGGCTGCATACCACCTCTCTCCTGCTTTGGGAGTCCAGGTTCCAGCTACAGACAGCTATAAAATGGGAGGAATTGCATTTGGTGTGTGGGCTACAGGAGAACAGAAAAGCCACAGTACTGCACTGAGCAGAAAAAAAAGCCATAAGGACTAGTGACAGGACACAAATTACCATAAGCCGCCTAAGAAATCTTTATTTTCCTCCTAAGAAATGCCATAACACTAGTGAAAAGATTTCTCAAACCAAACTGGAGTCTAAATTGCTTTCTGTTGCAAAGCTTGTTCTTCTGTTTCACTACATACTCACTATCACTCACCTTTTCATAAGATATTCAGCAAAACAGGCTAGGCACAAGTATGCTGGTGAACTGCTTAAGCACAAGAGGTCATTGCTGGCCATTATCGTCACCACTGTCAGAGCTGTGTCAGAACTGTCATGTTCATGAGGTCAACAGCCATAAAACTGTAAAACCAGCAAAAAACCCAACCAACCAAAAATCTGGGAAGCAGCAAAACAAATGTATAGCTCCATTAGACAGTTTAATGTACCATTAGCAATCATTACCAAATCTAGCTTTTTTAATTAGTGCATAATCTCTTTCATTTTTGAAGCCACTCAGTGTTTTTTCTTCTCAAGGCTTCCCAATTTGCCACATTCTCCCTACTTCCCACCTCCCTCCCTGGATAGCAAGCTCATGGCATTAAAATCTTGTGCATGCATCTAAAACCATTTCAAATATTGGAAAAGTATTGGAAAAGGCCAGACTGGTGTATGCTGTGGGGTGAAATCAGAGACTGTTTCCACACCAAGGAAAAACAAATGAACTAGGCTTTGACTACAGAGTGAAAAACAGTATAGGATGCATTTTGCTAGCAGGAAATTGGTACCCAGTACTGTCGTTCTGAGACCTGAGAGCAAACCGTGTCAAAGGACTTCACAAAGTTGTGTCTTAGTTTATTTCTGTTTTTTTGTCGTGATGTTCACATGGAACCAAGCTCTTCGAGAGCATCTCGTTTTGCTCTTGAGCTCGGGAAGGACTCACTCACGCCATCCTCCAAGCTGGCAGAACCAGGCTGTGCAGCAGCCAGACCTCCCAGTCCAGAGTGGTTGCTGTCTCTGAGCTCCAGCAGCTGGGTGCCTCAGGAGGCGGGAGCATCCCGGGAACCTCCACCTGTGCAGGCTGTCTGGGAGCCACCAGCCGGCTGCAAACAGAGGTAGAGGGTGAGTTGTGAAGCACCTCGTATGCATGGATGTTTTTATAGCAGCTTCTAATCCTCTCTCAAGGAGCATTTACTGCAGGCTCTCCTGGACCGTGTGGCTGTGCTTAATTAGCTCAGCAGGTGGAGTAGCTTTGACCTCTCTCTTTGCCAAGAGGTGATATTTGTGTGGGAACGTACAGACCTGGGTATGCCTGCGCTCGTCTACTTTTCAGCTCAGAAGTAGGATGGCAGTTCTTCTTACTGTGTCAAGCTGCTTGGTATAAGAGCAGCAGTATGGCTGCAGCAGCATAAAGCTCCTGAAGGCCTGTGGGAGTTGAGACAGATAGTTTATTCATAAATCAAAGGTTATTTTGGGAGACAGACCACTGTTTTGCAGTAGGATGGGCTTGGAGTGACCCCCATCAGCTCCTCAATCAGACAAGCATTATCACTGACAGTCAGATACAAGCTGACAGGGCTGATATTTGTGAGACAAATTACTCAGGCAGGAACATGTTTGCTGCACACTACAGAAGTTCTGATGTTCTGCTCAGGGGTCCTCACTCGGCAGGAAAGTCCTTTTTCTCTGCCCTAAGGTGCTCGTTAGCATGGAGACTCTTCTCAACTAGCTACTTCTAATGATCATTAAACAGGACAGGGACAGGATGATCCACCATGGCAGATGTGGTCTCAAAGTGTTCAGCGTAGCCTCGTGAGCTTCCTTGCCACTGTCCCTGGAGCTGGTGTCTCCTGTGGCACCAGAGCAAGAGCTGGGAGCAAAACCAGCTTCTGCACTGCTTCCCCTGACCCCCTGCTGCTGAATTCCCAAGTTAGGATGCGTTAAGTGTTTTCTAAGTGGAACAAGGCTTGTGTATTGGGTCTGAAAAGATCTTTCCTAGTATGTGGCAGGCTGCTAAGGACCAGTGCTTTAACCAGCTTGTTTAAGTTAAAACAGTTTGACACAATTTTCTTCCATTTCCAGTTATTTTAGGACTTACCTGGATGGTGATGTTAGGGTAAGAATGTATAGCATAGAAGATCCCTTCCAGGAGATTCCCATACATGCACCCCTTCCTGCATCCCTAATGTGACTTCACAAGAGAATCCCGCCAGTCTGGGAGCAGAAACTGTCCTAGTTTAACCCAGCAGCTGGCAACTCAGCACCAGACAGCCGCTCGCTCACCCCTGCCCTTCCCCCCAGCGGGATAGGGGGGAGAGTGGACAAAAAGGGGAAGTTCCTGGGTTGAGATAAAGACA
>Ga0181612_136067_pt1 | contig 15769 bp, 8 predicted proteins | sample HoacroProtozoa21_FD_119630 | JGI IMG/M metagenome (GOLD analysis project Ga0181612, IMG submission 119630) | Hoatzin crop microbial communities from Cojedes, Venezuel. Combined Assembly of Gp0051906, Gp0051904, Gp0051908
CTTTGTCATTTGGCACTGAAAGCTGAAGATCCTAAATGAACAGTGCTTAAGATGATGTCATACTCGAGGGAATTGGGGGGGGGGGGCGGGGAAGGAAGAAATAAATCTGTGGATTTTACACAGCTGGGTTTTTTATTCCCATTAGAAAACTTCAGAGAAGTATTGATAGAGTGGGATGAAGCTGTGATTCTGGGGTGTATCAATCTTGATATCATTTTGAGATGCAGCCTTCTCAGACAAATCTCCCCAGGAATACCTCGGATTACTAATGCAGATTTACCTGGGACTGTGCTCGTACAAGGTCCTGGATAGCCCTGCAAATTCATTCACTTACATTGATACAGGCAAGATGTACTCTTCCACTTTAAAGACCGTGATTAACACAACAGCAGCTTCAAGGCATCCACCTGCAACAAAATGAATAGAAAAAGAAAGAAAAGACTAAAGTAGAGCCCACATTATAAATACCTCCAAGTCAGTTCCTTAAGCAGAGAACGGGAGACTCACCAGCACCAGGGTGGATGATAAATAAGGGTGGTAGCCTTAGGTAAAAAGAAGACCAGCTGCTCACCTTGCTCCACCTGAGCTTGCAGCAGTCAATGCACAAAGGTTCTCCTAGTGGGAAAGAGGAATGGAAGTAATTTGCCCAACGGCTGGTAGAGAGGGGACTGACACTGGATCCTTATGCAGAGCTCAAATGGTGAGAATGAGCACTGGCTAAGCAGGAGCAGCAGCTGAACGTGTTCTCTGTGCTGGGACTTGCCCCAAGCCTGCATATCTAACTGGGCATACCCTTGAGAACCTCTGCTACTGGGCTACATGTGTGTGGTCCCAGTCCATTTCTAACTTTTTGTCTGCTAAGTCTTCTTGCAAAAAAACGAGAACACACCACATGCCCGCTCCCGTCCCATGGCTGATTTTTCAGGTGCTGTTGGGGTCCACATCACACCAGCTGAAAGCAGCTCTTTAAGTGAGACACTCTAAAAGGCTGGCACCTTGGAGACCCTCCAAGAGGGGACTCTCTTATCTCCAACGAGTAAGAGAGCAAGAATTTCCAAAACACAAATGATCAAAACTCTTCACATTGTGGCCTCACTCTTACAGGATTCTAAGACATTCAGTCCTTTTGAAAAATTAATCATGACATTCCCAGCTCCTCTCCCAGAAGCTGGAAAGGCCAAAAACTTTGCAAGTTTTCACGTGATGCCATTTCAGCAGGCTGAGAGGCATTTCTTGGCTTCTCAGCATGTGAACCACAGTAAACTCTTCTCCATTATCATCCTCTAGTATCGCGCCCAGCGATGTACATTCCAAGGGCATTCAGAGCTTCATGGCAAACACAGAATATTCCCCAAAATCTAGGCTCATGTTGCCCAGAATGAAAGAAGGGACCCACTGTGTGTTGTAGAGCTACGGCACACAGCTGAAGACGCCAATCTCCATCTCATACAGAGCAGCATTAAACATATACAGAGCATGTCTTGTGGAAAACTCATATACCCTTCTGTAAGACCTCATGCAAAGGTCATACCCACATGCATGCGTAGAGCTCTCCAACACCCAGTACCTGAAGCATTAATACAGCACAGCAGAAATGAGGTAATCTCTGAAAATGAGGACAGTGCTCCAAGAATGGATCGATCCAGGGTTGCCCTTCGGTTCCCAGTTGCTGACAGACAGCAAATTGATCACAGTGTGGTTTGAATTTCTCTCCTGACAATTCAGGCAGGCGAGGGCCAAGAGCTCTGTAAATGCATAATCTGCGCCTGGCACTCGCTTGCTACGTACTAAACACAATAAAACCTTTGGAGCAAGCTGTTTCTCCTGCAGTCGGTTAACATTTGTATCCGGCTGAACTCCTGGGGTGATAAGTACAGCAGATCTCCGCCTCTAAGGCAGATAAGTAAAACATACTGTAAAGAAAAGTACAGGGTATCGGCACGTCTCTCCCAAAGGGGCTGTCAGCAGCTGAGTGCTGCAGTCCCATGAATGCGAGGAACGAGAAGGGTATTTTTTCCAGGGAGCTTCTGCTCTCTCTCTGCCTTCCTCATAGGTAGCTGATCCATTTTTCTGTTCCTCCTTCCCCCCGGCTTGGTGTGCATAGAGCCATGCCCCGACACAGGCCACAGCAGCAGCTTTGCTAATTCTCCCAGTGCCACCTACAGTTTGTGCAAGTGTGTGTATATGAGTACACACATCCACAGGCAGTGACCGAGGCAGGCTATAAATGTGTATGTGTGTGTATATATATATACGCTTGAGCACTGTGACGTGATCAAACTAGCCTCTAGCTCACATCTGAGAGGACAGAAAGAAGTCTGGAAATACTTCTGTTTTGGGGAGCAGGTCCTCTGCCTACAAGGCAAATCAGGCGCTGAGCACACAAACTCAGGAGCAGCACAAGCCTTGCAAGGAATGAAATAAGGTCATTCTGACTGCACCTCATAGACTTTGTGAGTGGTCCTCAGTCTCTATCTCAGAAGTGCCACAAGCACAGAAAAGGGATCTGGTATCTACTTTCCTCCCTGATCAAATACCCCAGTGGATCTGGCAGTACCAGCTCCCCAGAGGTGACACAAAAGAGATGGTAAGTGGGGGCAAATGCTAGAGTGGAATAGTGCAGCAGCTTCAACAGTCACAGTGATTTAGCAATCACCACCACCGCCTCCATCCCACCCCCCCAGTAAACGGGCCCTGCACAGTGAAGAAGCTTTTTTAGAGTAGGGAAGGCAAACAGGGTGAAGGAAATGAGCGCAACAGCTGAGGGGCTTGGGATTTAATCACAGCCGGCTTTCTACTGCTTGTTTGCTGTCTTTCTTCACTTATTTTCAAGGGAAAATGTCCATGTCTACAGAAAACACAAAAGGTTTAAAAAAAACCAAACCTATTCCCTGCTCCCTCTATATGATTTAAATAGAAAAAGAAGGTGTTGGCGTGGGGTTTTTTCAATATTTTCCTGCAAAGATATTTGAAGAGAAATAAAAGACAACTTCACTGGTCATACGTTCTTCTGTAGCGGTCAGGTTATCTGGGGAGCTCACAAAAGCCAACCTAACACTCTCAGGTAGAGCCTTTTCTTGGAGATTTGCCTCCCTCATCTGGGTATTTCTACAGCTCCGTGCCATGGCTTTGTGTTTTCCTTGGGGTTTCATCCAACCCATAGAAGGCTGTAATGAACTGACACCAGAGGGGGATTACATTGACCAGATTTCAATCAGTGTATGTACACATCTCAAACAAGCCCCCCATGTTTGCTGAAGAGCCTGATCCTGGCAGGAAAAAACACCCTCAGGCTTCAGCAGATGTTTGCAGAAGACCCTGGAGAGGCTTAAATGCTCTGCTCTGGAGCTACTCATCCTTTCTGCTCCCTGCTCCGACCAACCCCGGAGAACCTAACACCGCGCTCTGTTTGGACATGGACATACTTGAAAATGGTTATTTACAATGATTTCACTCATACTGACAAGAAAACAGGAGCACAGAATGGTTTTCAAATGCACCCTGTGGCTAAAAGCCTGAAAGCAGCTGGCTTCTGGCCAGGCTATGAGAATGAACAATGATATTTTGGGGCAGAGGCGGCGGCGAGCCCAGCTTCTTCTTGCTATTATTTGACTTTTAAAAATGTGTTTAAATGGAAAGGTTGTTAACTAATTGGATGTCTTTCAGTTTGACTTGGCTTTGGCTCATGATAAAGTAGATATATAAACAGCACATTCACAATACCCCCATCAGTCATCAGTCATTCCTCTCACCCATCAGTTTGCTGCTTTTTTCTTTTTTTTTAAACATTTCTTTCCTGTAAGTTTACACCTTTTGTGGGAAAGAAAAGACAGAAGAAACTCTTCTTCCTTTCTGTTTATGAGAAACACTCTTATTCTGTATCATAACTGATTTCTTGGCTTCTGAAGAAGTAAACAAAATGTTAAAAAGCCAAAATCAAACATGAAATATTGAGGTTGTCCTGACTTCTTGTTTCTTTTACAAATCTACCATCAGCCATTTGAGATTTTAATTTCTGTTCCAAAATAGGAAGCAAGAAAACCATTTACAAATTTCTTCAAAACTCCCACAGAAACAGGAAAAAACATTCCCATTTAACCATCTGGACAGCTACTGCATCTGCTCCAGATCATGATTGGTGGGGGTCAGACCCCAGCCTCCTCACCGGCGAGGGCCAGAGCCAGCTCCATCCCGCAGGTCATGGGACCACACCAGTTCCTCCAGTGCGAGGCCCAGCTCCCACAGGGCAGGCAGCTGTGGTGCCATGCAGCTTGTCCTGCACCATCCCGTGTCGATAAAGGACACCATGTCACTGAAGGCTGACCCAACACCACCAGGAATGGCATGGAAAGCTCCTTCAGCATGGGCCTGGCAGAATTTGAGGTTGGATGAGCATTATACAGCTGCTTGGCACTTCTGAACAATCCTTTGATTATCTATTTTTTTTTAATCTGGAGGGGGTCACTCATCTGGCAGATCTTTGCCAGGCACATTACTCTCCTGGTCGTCTTCTGCTAGAGAGAAACATTTGGGGGGGGGTGGAGTGAAGGAAATTGAAAATGCAAATGGAAAATTTGACCAGACTACTCCCACTTTTCAAAGACCTAAAATACATGCATGCATGAGTGAGCTAGCTAGATAGAAGCTTAAATCCCAGCTGTAGATAGAGTCACCCAGCAATATCCCTATTTATACCTTTCCTTCTTCCTGCCATCTACCTCTGTTAGTCTGCAGCCTTGCACCCACCCACTGGGACAATAAGAGACCGAGGGAAAAGGGGGAGCTCTTGGCCAGGGAATTGGTTGACGACGGTCCTGCAGACTCACAGCCACATGCTCGTCTGAAGGAACCTGCTGTTGTCAGGTTTCCAAAGCTAAACCATCCTGTCCTGGGACGTGCAGCAGACGAAGACAACCACGTGTAGCTGGGGGTTCCCGTATTTAACCACAAATGGGTGGGGAGAATTTGCTCAGGCTGCTTGTTGCTCCCGAGTTGAAAGGCAGAAAGACAGAAAAACTATCGTGTGGTAAGCCTAGCTGCCCTGTTTCTGAGGAAAACATGGCTTTGGCAATCATTCTGCAATCCTGAACCCTTCTGCTGAAGCCTGTGCCTTGTTTCAATCAAGTCTGCTGGAGTGGTATTGGACAGGAGGGTAAGGGAGTTCCTATCAGTTTTCTGAAAAGAGGTATCTGGGTACAAGAGAACACAAAAGCCCTTTGAACACGGGAAAGACTGCAGAGGTGTCAGAAATGGGACACGGAGAGAGTCACATGAAGCTCCAATGAGACAAAAAGCTAGAGTTGGATTTTTTTTCTTAGAGATCACAGTCAGCCAGCCATGGGAAACAAGCCTGTAGGAAATTAGACTTCACTAATTCCAGCTCTCATGCAGGGACTCCTAATGTGTTACTCTTTATGAGAGGACTGAGATACCCCTGCAAAAGAGCAAATTCAGTAGGTGAGAAGGTAGGCTGAAGCTCAGGAATAAGGTATTGGACCATCACAACAGCTTGATCAAAAGCAAAACAGTGCTCCAGTGGCTTCTGTTAGCAGAGATTAGTCTCCTGATCTGCCCCACTCATGGAAATGGCTCTCTGTGTGCCCGTGTCCGAGCAGCTGGTAGGATCTGGACATGCTCCCCTGCCTTGTAAGATGCTCATGGAACACGCCCTGGGGAGCTGTGCAGATAAACAACACATGAAAATGTATGCGAGAAGTGTGCAAGACTCAATACACAGGGGGAGAAGAAAGGAGAACATGAGAAACCAGACATCTAACAAAGAAGGAGGAAAAATGATCAGGCAAAGCAGTGAGATGAGAGGGAGTTGTTATTAGAGGCAAGTGAAAAGTGGCAAATTAAACACCGGTTCAAACCAGAGTAAAAATAGCACAGGAGGAAAAGGAAAAAGAAAACACCTGCAAAGGAACAAACCTGATGCTTTTCAGGAGGTGCTATCACACTCACACATCTGCTCAGCCAGCTCTGCAGGAGAGCGCACCCTGAAATCAACTGCAGGGCAGCCAGGTGTCCCAGGGAACGGCCCTGGCTACAGCCCACCCTACCCAGCATCCACGTTTTCCTCGTGCGCTGAGGTAACAAACTTGGGGACTGCTGCTGGGTCACTGCACTTGGTTATTTGCATCAATATCGAACAGGCACTGCAAAAAGACTAAGCTCTTTGGCTGCTTTTTGAGACATCTGCATCACCCCTCATCTACAGAAGAAGATGGTGTCTGGGATGCTGGAGCTAAAAGCAGGTAAAACAAACGTTAAATCCAGATACGCAATCAATTGGTGCAGAATTTTTCACATAGAAATGTCAATCAGCAGCATCTCTATTAAGGTATCTCAGAAAGTTAAGACAGACTCAGGCTCCAAGTATTTATGTTTGATTTACTTTGTGGTCACAAAATTTAGGCTAGGAATGAGAACAAGATCAAAACTTCGTCTTGGGACATCACCTCCCAGCTCTGCCCCATGTCTACCTGCATTCACAACAAGGTGCATCAACCCCTGGGGACAGGAAAGAAAACTGAAAGCAAAGCAAAGCAGGAATTTATGTGTAAGTAATAACCCTATGACACAGGGTACAAAGCAATGATAACGCATCACTGCAAAGATCACAGCTGATTAGATGCATCTTGGGGTTGTCTCCCTAGTCCCTTCCCAAAGAGGCATGCTGAAATCAGCCAGGCTCCTAAGGAAAGACAGGGGTGATGGCTGTCAGTGTCACCCAAAATGTCATTGCTCTAGACCAGTCAGCATCTTCCACTGGGATCGAACTGGGTGGGAAGAGAGCAGCCTCAGGGCAGGCAATGCAAGGCAGCAGCCAGGCTGGGAAGAGGGCCCAGAGCGACTCTTTCCTTTGACTCCAGAGAGCGATGAAGAACAGAAGAAGGTCTCATTTCTACTCCCCAGCACACACCAGCATAAATGCAAAGCAAATTCAGCTCCAAAGAGGCAGAGCATTTTCACCCCTGAACTGTCGGTGCCACCACCGCGGCATTGGGAGCCTCTCCTTCCAGCACTGGGTGAGGCTGGATGCCTCTTTCCAAAATCCTGTGCTCTCCTTCAAGAACGCTGTCTTTATCCATCCTCCCTCCTGCACCCTCTGCTGTCACTGCTTGCCATGATCCCTTTGGATTCCTCAGAAGCAGCTTTGAAAGCAAACCTGAGGAGATGCTTTGGCCTTATCTTGGGTCCGTAAAATCAAAAGCAAGTGTCACATACCCCAGGAATGCAGCTGGTCCTGCTGTTACCTCTGGCTGACACAGAGGCATCCTTTAGCATAAGGCACTGAAAAGAGTAGCAGCGAGTCACAGCTCCATGCCTGCATGCCTGCCCTGCACAACCCTCATCCTGCACAGGATTAGTCTGGTGGGCAGGAATGTCTCTCAGGGTTTAAGAAAGCTGTTGTGCTCCCTCTTCTGCCTCCGACTTTCCTGCCTGACCTTTGCCAGATGACTGCAGTTCAGCTCCCTCTCTGCAACATCAGGATTACGGAACCACTCTGCTACAAGACAGCATTGCAAGAATAATTGTATTAACAGTTATATTAGGCACAAGAGTAATGAGAGATAGAATGAATATGAAAGACAACTGCACATTTGATTTCTAACCTTACCTCCTAGACCAGACGGAGTAACCTGACTTCATCAAAGCACTACTCATGCTGACAGCCTCTGTAGAGTCGAAAAGCTCCAGCACAGAGACGGACAAGTCAGCCTCCTCTGAATATTCTTCTTGGTATCCATGTGGAAAGACCAGTCCTGGCAACATTTTGGTTCTGCTGTCACTTCACTTATAACGCTTCCCCACATTTTCAGATGTGCACGCACTCAGTGAGCTGGAGATCTGAGCAGAATAAAACAGCAAGAGAAAACAAAGACCTAAACCACATATTTATATGCAGTCATGAAAATACAGTTCTTGCTTTGATGGTATATCAGCCTGACAATTTCCAGGTGTAAATACATGCTATTCCAGCTAAACTTAGGTGAATCCAAATGTTAGTGCACCAGCTATTTGCTTTAACATGACCATAGGTCTTTGGGAAAAAGAGAAGCTGTGTCTGCGTGCCTGTGTGACAGACAAGATATTCACGTGGGAGATGGAAACATCTACTGAACATTTTTATGTCATGGTTTTATAGCTACAGGCTTCTTAAAGCATAATAGTTTTACTCCCAACCCGTCCTCCTTCCCTCCCTCCATCGCAGGCTGCAGTGTTGCTCTGCTTTGCGAGCTCTGTAACACCGTGTTTACCGATTCAGCCAACAGTTAAGGAAGGTCGAGCTGACCTTGCCGTGCACACGTTGTCTGGGTAGGGAGCCTACTGGGGCCCGTCCATGTCTGGCGAATACAGCCTCCCCGTGCGGTAAGCCTGCTACTTGCCGGAGTTAATATTCATGCCCGCTCTGTGCAGGGGTTGCAAATAGCCGAGGAACAATTAACCTGCCACGAATGCTTGTTTCATCATTTTCAGCCCAAGGTGTTGACAGGAAAAATTACGTTTTTTCCTACTTGGCTTAAAATAAGCAGCAGTGAAACCTACAGATCTACTGATGAAATGCTTCCTAAAAGAAATTCTCAGAGAATGAGCCCTCTAAACAGACTCTTTTCACCCTCTGGTTTTCACGCAGCAAGAAATTTGAATTTCTCATGACTTCTACCTGCTTTTGTGAGGGAATGGCTTCTAAAACATGCCAATGCGTACTGGCAGATGCAGCTGCCTTGCACTTAGAAATAAACAGTTAAAAGAAACACATTAGATCTCATAACAAAGGCAGATCTGCTGTCTCAATTCCTTTGAGTCAATCAGCACATTGTTGCTGCTGTAAATCAAAGGCAATTCTGCAGTACAACACCATTTCATTAAGCAGGTACTACCCTGAAAATGTAAATGCATATGCATATTAACTATAAGAATTTATTAAAAATTCATAACCCCCAAATGTTTTGTTTATAGTCCAAGTATTCAAATACATTATTTTAACTGACATATGTAAGTGAACTGCTAAAGACGTACATGCATAGGCTTATACTATAGATATGTAGATATATCACACATACATATTTATTTCACTACACAAGATGATGGAATCATTGTTATATCTCATGTAAGGCTGGATGCTGTTTTCTGTAGATCATGTTGACACCTCTGTTAGAAAACTACAGGATATTATCATTGGATACTCTGAATACATTCTCAGCTTTTTGAGGAGCTGCAAGAAAGCAACTTATATTCAAGTCAAAACTGTTCCTCAATAAATACGCGTATTCTGAATAATGTGACTTTTCAGGCCAGTATAACTAAAGACTGTGAAGCAGATGAAATAAATGTGCAACAGAAAAGACTGGAGAGTACCCTGAAAATATTTATATTGTTAATTACCAGAAAGGAACAAGATATTAGTTTGTTTTGTTATCACTGTATGCTTCGATGTCATATCAAAGATGAAACAAGGCTTACAATTGCAGAAGGCTTCTACTACAAACCAGTAGCTCACTATGAATTTTTCCACTGTGGTTCTTGCTCTTTAACAAGTGAAAGGGACACTCAGCAGCAGAAGCATGGCTGCACTGAACAGCCAGAGCATGGCTGAGACACCTTTTCTGATTCAGGATTCCAAGTGTGTTCCAAAACTAGGTCCAACCCAGCTGCAAGTCTCACTTTTCTGCAGTACGAGCACGTGAATGCATTACTTGAAGCTCCAGTATGTACACTCTGAGCATCAGGAACCAAGAAATGCCTTGCAAAACCCAGCAGCGAGCACGAGATGCCTTACCCACAGTGAAAGCGGGGTCATCTGCTTTTTTCTTGATGCAACAGCACAATTCACGCTCTATGTAAACTGGCAACTTTATCATCTATCAGATCCTTTGTGTATTGACCAACAGAAATGAGCACAGCTATAGAAATGCTGTGGTTAAGAGGTGTTTCTCAGAGCACCTTTCACTGGATAGCAGTGAAGTTCAACCATACAAGCCAAAGGCTTATAGCACAAAGAACACAGCAAGGGTATTCGCCAGCTTTGCCTTCAGTCGGTGCCCCAGGTGCTGCAGTGATTCCTGATACCTATCACAGGAAGCACCTTGAACGCTGAAAACCGTGGGACCTGAGCTAACAATAAATCTTTGTTACAAAGGCTGTCTAAGACAATTGCCAAGTTTGTAAGTACTGACACTTATAAGTATGTGGTCCGTGCAACTGCACTGGGTATGCGGGTAACCAGTGAATTCCACGCTAGAGGTTTATATAGACATATGTATGTTATATAAACACACAGACCCAAAATACGTATTTTTCAATATAACCCACGGCCATTCCATGTGACCTAGATAATTCAAGGGCAGAAAAGCTACATAACATAGTATCTTTGCTGATAACAAAACAATAATCCCCTTTCTGTGAGGAAATGACAGGTTTGAAATTGCCTTGTGTTCCCAGGCTTTAAACTTGGCAGCATGTCAGTTCTTGTAAATGTTTCACTCCAGAAGAGTCTGGCTATCCATTATTAGCAGCTAATTCACTGTCAAGCATGTGGACAACAATGCTGGGACACAAGAGGTGAAGCACCAGCTGTTAGCCTGCTGCAACTCCCCATGTGTTAAAGATCGGGAGATTTTCTGACACGAGAATTTATTTCATATATCGTGTGTCACTCTTCTGGTGAGAACAGCAATTCAAACCAAGTCTGGGCTTTGCAAGAAATCTCTTTTCCCTGTCTCAGGCAAAGTCCCACTGACCCCTGTCCCATGGACAGAGGGAAAGGAAGTTATTTTACAGTAAAAAAAAAAAACATGGTGAGACGAGAAAAGTGAGTGCTCAAAATTCATGTCAGCCAGAAGATCACTGTTGCATTGGTTAGAAGTACACGTGTCTGCTACCTAGGCAATCCTCCCTGGTAACCAGCTTGAAGGGGATATTTTGGTTGATGTTATTTTCTGATAAATGTGTAGTTCAAATCTTCCATAATGCTGTCTGTTTTTTAAACCAAGTAATTATCAGTAATGAACAATTAAAAATATCTTTCTAAATATCACCATGCTCTTAAACAGGAAATGACTATATTCATTGTATAGCTTATCTGCCACGAAAAGATTCAGTTGGCTCTTCTATTTATAACAGCATCTCTCTTAACTAATTAGCAGCATTAGCATTCACAGGGTGTTCACCAGGAGGATCCAAAGGCCCACATCTTCTGGTTTGGCCCTGGATATTCTGCATCATATTCCCATTAGCTCATGAGGACCTTCTACTACCTGCGTCCTCAGTAAGTCAAGATTCTTGTATCTCTCAACCACTTACTTTTGTCACAGCCAACATACTATTCTGCCACAAAGTTGCATCTGGATGTACACATGGTGTAATAGCACATAGCACCAAAATTCTGGCCAAACTCAGCACCACTGCAAGTCCTCAGTCCTTTTGGCTATATTCTCTCCAATTCCTTTGCTGAGCTGTTCAGCAGGCATAATATTTGGTCTTTGCCTATGCCTGAGTGACAGAGAGAAAAGAAAAATCTTTCCAGAATAGAGGGGGAAAGCTGTATTATTCTGAATATTTGCCAAGAGCAGGAGGGATGATTTGAAAAGAGCTTTTGATACCAGATTTTAGCAAAGGAAGCAGGCAAAGAGGATGAAGTCCTAAAGTATTTTACTTTGGTGGGCTGTCTGCCCTTTAGGAAATAGCAGACTGAGGTCACACTGGGAACTCAGCTCACACTGTGAGGGAAAAAGTCATGGAGTGAACGAGGCTGACTTGGGGAGAGATCAGAAGCCACGTGGAGGTGGCAGCAGTGCAGTGCCAGGAGAGGTGGAATTCCCATCCCAGATTTGACATGCGGGGAACTGCAAAACTGAGCGTGGAATACAAGTCAGGCAGCTCTTCAAAAATGGGTTGGGAAATCTAGCAAAGATTCTACAGTCTGTGCTGGTGGTTGCTTATAAAGATAGGGCTTCTGAGAAGAGGGCTGCTAGCATTTGCATTGCCAGGAAGCACGCAGAAAGCATTGCACTGTGTTCTGACAGTTCACATGGTGATTTTCCTGGCTTCAGGAAGTGTTCAGGCTGTCCCTCTGAGAAGCCCATTTTGCATTTATAAGGCTTTATGAACTTGCAAAATCCCTCAGAAATTCTGATCTGTGCATAATTCCCCATGCTTTTCTTCAAGTGCTTTTCCTCTCCATAAAAATGTATCACTAACTTTCAAAATCTTACCACATGACTGTTAAATTCAGGGGAGGCTTCAGAGCATTGAGACTAAATGTTGGAAAGTGGTCTGTTGGAACTGAGGGAAGAAAATGTTCTGGGAAACAAGAGGGGGTAGGAAGACTATAATCATTCTGCATACGAAGAAAAGAAATTGTTTAACAAAGCGAGCACACAGCCTTGTGTTTGTCACTCACAGGAGGAAGGTACAGTGAAGCCAGAGATCAAAAAGGAAGAAGAAAACAATTTTTGGCCTCCTCTGAATCACGCTTCATACTGCAGACTGGCTATTCTGAAGCCCATTCATACGTGTTCCCAGGATGTGTTGTTTCATGGCCAATAGTTAATCTGCAGCCAAACAAATTCACACAAGCATCCAGTTTTTCCCCAGGGTGTTTCTAGGTTCCCGGTGAGCAGATTTGTCACACATCACAAAATGCAGCCCACAAACCTGTTTCCCGGTCATCCCAGGTTTCAAAGATTTGTGGGTGCCAAAGGTAGAACAAAGCATTCACATTCCCTGTGTAATACAGACCAAAGGATACCAGCTGGCACATCTTAGGTCAATAAAATATTTCTGATTAGTACCAGCTCATCATCAGGAAAGCCATCCAGTTGTAAGAAAAAAATCATAAGCAATGGAGAATCTACTCTGTCTCTCATCTGCCTGTTCCAGTACTAATTCCCTTCTCGCTGGACATTTGAACTTTGCTTTTATATTCAATTTTTGAAACTTTGGAAAGTGTAGAAGTGCTCAGGTGAGATTCTCCGACATTTGTGATAGGAAGGAGTTGAGACTAGCTGATTATAACAGCGTTTCTAGCTTGAACATTTCTGTATTTCTGAAAATACTATGAATTTTGACAGGTTTTCAATACATTTGTCCACCCACAGAGCTGATGTCATCTCACTTGCTGAAGGAAACTAGAAAGGAGAGATTTCCTTTGGCTCAAGAGTAGGAGCAAAGTCTGTCCTTTCGCAGGCGTTTCAGCCAGCAGGGAATAGCCTGAGAATCCACAGGCTGTTACATTCAGTCAGTGGCCAGAAACAATTAGAGAGCTCGGCTGGGAGTTTCTTCAGCCTGCCTCGCTCAGACAGCCTTGCTATCACTGGCTTGAAGAGCCAGAACTGCATCTCTCTGAGACACGTTATTAAAAATCATCCTCTTTTCCCCTGACACAAGGTTATCACTGGATGCAAACAGGATGACATGCCAGACCTACTGATATGGAGAGGATGGGAGCGCTAATGAAGTCCAGATCAGTCAAATAAGCTGATCTGCAGCTGCTCCACCACTGTCCATAGCATACAGCCAGCAAGCTCAGACACAGCACTGTTCCCAAAACCTTCTCCCCTCACCGCATGTTCTCCTCCTGCACAATATCTTCCCCATGGAGGGGCAGCCCCTGACCGAAGCAGCTCCGGAGCCACGTGTGTCTGCTCCGCCTCAAGACAGGCTCCTGCCTTCAGCTCCACACGGGATCCCATCGTGCTCCCCTGCAGTTAGACTTTGTCACCCACGTTAAAAAAGGCAATATTGGGGCATCTCACTTTTTGTGACATTACTTGTGGAACAGGGTAGAAACCCCAGGACTGACCTACCCCTTGGGCATGCCAGCAGACCTGGCCCTTCGTTCCCAGGAGCGCTGCTGGAAGGCATGTTCCCCAGGTCCTTCAGGTGCCACGCAGCTCACTCTTCCAGCCCTGTTTGGGAGGGAAGGGAAGAAAGTGAGGAGGTCTGATTTTGACTCTTCCTACCTGCAGATTAGAAATAAAAGAGCTGCAAAACTAATCAGTGTTTTAAATCAGTTGGTGAAATTTTCCTCTGTAGGAGTCACAGGCAGTCAGATAAATGTGGAAGAGACATTAGAAAAAGATGGATGTGGCAGGTCTGATTAATCCAGGTGCTTTTTTTGAATAACGATAATTGGGGTTTAGCATGGCTATAGATATAAAACCAAATTTAATCAGTAAATGGACTGCCTCCAAACTTGCTGCCAACCCACCCTCACATTTATCTAGGGCTACTGCTATAATTTCATTGAAATTGGAGTTTTCACCCTGAAAACTTCTTCTGTCACCTTTGATGACATTTTAATCCTTTCCTTTGTGGAATACAGATTTGGACTTTCACTCTAAGAAGTGGAGCTGTATGCTCATGTGCCTGGTCCTGTTGAGGGGCATGAGAGATCAGTGAACTTCACCTCACCTGTGGCTGCAAGACTCTGCCATTCCACAGTTAGAATGAGAAAAGAGCAGGGTAATGCACTGACTGTCAGCTGGGGCTGCCAGCAAGAAAATTTCTCTAAATATTCAAACTAGAGGAACAGACTACATCAGCTCAAGGAGCACCCTGTGAGCTGCTAATTGTAGTTGGCCTTTGTCTCCAGTGGCTTTCTCAGTTCCAGTAGAGGCAATATAGCTCATTAGTACTGCAGCACATAGCTGTAAGTGTTATTGCAGTAATTACTTATCTCAACTACCCCAATCCTGAGTGCCACTCCCTTGGATAGTCAGAGGACCTGAAGAGGACCCTTGAATTGCATCCTGCTCTTGTGATGACATGGAAGATCATCAGAGATTCTCCAAGTGGTTGGTTGTGAGACAACTTCAAGGCACTCAATATTACCTTGTTATTTGTTTACCTGCTATGTGAGCTTGTGTGGGTTAATAAGCAGTTTGATGCCCCACCGAGTCAATGCAACCCAAACTGTGCTCAAAGAGAAGGATAAATTCGGAAGACCAGAGCTCAAACCTCCCTGACCAACAGCTGATAGCTGTGACTTGAGTCCAGCTCCTGGATCTGCTAGAAGACCCCGGCATCCCAGCGTGCCTGGCTTGCCTCTGGACTTTGCCATGCTTGCAGACCACAGACAGAGTTTCTGACCTCCAGCCAAGCTCTGGTTAATGGCCTGGGTTGCCTGTCTGGGATCAAGGGGGCTCGATCTAAGTCCCACAGGAAAAGGAGCTATGCAAACAACTACCCTCAGCTGAGGAGCTTTACATCAGGGAGCTGGTCCCACATGTTACTATAAGCATGCTCCTCGCTTTCAGATCAAGCAAATGAAGTGAGGAGGCCTAGGAGGGGACGAAACCATCCTATAGGAGACCTTGAAAAATATCCATATCCTTATATTCGTAAATCTACAATTCTGAATAAAATTACGTGCAAAAAGTAGGTCAGTGTACACATATACATTCCTCTTTACATAATGATCATGCAATGTTTATTGCAGAGTTCCCTGTTGTTGCTGTCCACACAAATACATTAAGATTTGCATTCTGCATATTTTGCTGAATCTATTTCACAGCAACATTTCTGCGGATTTTGATGTCTTTCTGAGGTTTGTCTGAAAGCGGGCTGCTGTGGTGTGACCCTGAGTCCTTTGATTTGTAAGCATTCTAGAAGGAAGCCAGTCGTACCATTTTCTGTCTAGGCATTTCCTCCGGGTTTGCATCTCTGCTCTTTTGGGGTGTTTTGTAATTAATTTGTAATTTATTGCTTTAAGAAGAGGTTTGCAAGCATTCTTTTTATGACAAGATGGGCAAAAGCCAAC
>Ga0181612_148920_pt1 | contig 15768 bp, 9 predicted proteins | sample HoacroProtozoa21_FD_119630 | JGI IMG/M metagenome (GOLD analysis project Ga0181612, IMG submission 119630) | Hoatzin crop microbial communities from Cojedes, Venezuel. Combined Assembly of Gp0051906, Gp0051904, Gp0051908
GTAGCTTTGTCCTGAGAGAGCTTGTACCCTAAATTGCCAACGACTCACCTTAATGGGGTGGACCACAGATGGTGCAAGTTTCCTGTCCAAAGTTCCGCTGCCCCAGCTGGGCTGTCAGAGTGAGTTAACCAGATTAATTTGGTCAGTGCAGCCAAGTTGATTGTGATGGTATCGAAGTGGTGGAAGGCACTAAACAGAATAGCTCTGCTGAATCCCTGACTGTTCAGTATCTGCCCATCCTCTCCTTCAAGAAAGGAGAGTTTTAAAACCTCTTTCACTTTGAAGGGTCTTTTTTCCTCTGGAATCAAATGAAATTGTTTTCATTCTCTTCCCCATCAATGTAAAAGGAGAAGGTCTTGCAAAGCATTGTGTAGATGCTTTACGAGTTAGTAAGAAAATTTAAGAGTTGTGATAGGGTTGTAAGATGTGCTGCTCTATCAAGCTGAAATGCAAACAAATATCTGATGTCAAGAAAGATCCACTGTCTGCCTGGTTTTTAGAAGTCTGGTATAGTTATGTTTGTTTAGATCACAAGAAATACTGTCTTTGAAAATCCTGTGATGTGTAAGAAGCTTAGGTGTTTTCAAATAGACAATGGTAATAAAGATGCACAATTTCTCTTCTAAGTCAGCCATACATACTGTTCTTTTAATTAGCTTCAGTCTGCCATATTGGGATTAAATCAGTTAAAGCTTTCTACCTCTTCTAACCAATAATGTCAGAACTATTGTATGCAGATGGTCATATTTGGTTACAAATGAATGGCAGTTTACTGAATTTTGGGGGTTTAGAAAATAGGAAAGATTAAATTGTCATTGCTAAGAGATGGAGAAAAAGGATGATAGGTAAACCCAACAGCAGGACTTGCCACGGCTTTGTCTACCAAATACTAGCAGTGTAAACAGCTAATATGTGTATGTGTGTTCCCTTTTTTTTTGTGTGTATATAGATTCCCTCTATGGCTAGAAACCTCCCTGGTGGTTCTGCATTTCTCTGTTTAAGGCATTGTGCAAACTGAGCAACCCTTGAGTGGCAGTGGGCCAATTAGCAAGCCTGTAGTTTTCAGAACTTCTTTTCTACTTCGGGATGTGTCAAATAACTTGTTTTTTGATTTAGATAGACATTGAAGAAGTCTTCTAGGAAAAATAACATATAGATCGAATTTAGCTTTCAAATGGTTCCTCAGGCCCAGATCTAGGGATGAGAAGCCTTATAGAGCTTCCTGGCCGCTGCTGAGATGCGGGAGGTCCTCAGTTTAGTCTGAAGTATCATTTGTTTTTTAGGGCATTCTGGTCCAGTGACTGATAGTTGGGGTGAGCAGAGTTATGTAGGCTAGGATTTGATTTAACATGGGTAGCTGCTTCTGGGCTGGAGTTCATCTCGGGTTGTTCTGATTCCTGAGATGACCCAAAAAGATCGGAGTTGCAAACATGAGGGGAGTAAAGATGACACATGTGACCCAGCTGGTTCATGCGACTTGAGCCTCTGCTGCATGGCAAGAAATGCACGAATATAGAAACTATGTCGACAGACAAGGTGGCTGATGCAAATGAAAAGCGGCAGTTCCACATCCCCAGTGCCAAGTGCATTACTGAATAATTCAGTCCCTTGTACTGTACACTTCAATTTCTCTTGGAGAGGGATTTGTTAGTTGGCACAGTAATTCTGCTCCTGTCCTCCTCACAGCTTGGCCATAGGAATGCAATAGGGTGTGCTTGGGAGGAAAGACGAAATTTATAGGAGACAAAAGTTACCCTGTGCTCCATCTGTTGTAGATTTTATGATAGATCCTAGGAGTTACTCTAATTTACAGCTAAGAAGAGAAAAAGTGAGAATGCTTTTTCAAATCAACACCTTGCACAGCAGCACTTCTTGCATGTTACTCAACATGCATTCTTGTAGGGAGAAGTTTTTTCAGACTGTAGATAATCTTCTATCCCCAGGAGTTTTTCTTGGCATTATGAGTTGCCATGAGCTCAAAATTCCACCCAGCCAATTCTTCCTGTAATCTTCAGATTTTGCAGTAAATTTGGGACAATTAATGTGAGAACCCATGTGTCTGAATAAAAAAAGTCTCCTAATTCTTTTGAAGCACGGCTGACAATTATTAAATTTAGTGGGCTTCAACTTTAGGGAAAAGCACAATAGCTCCCACAATGGAAAGCTTCCTCGTGCAGGAACTCTTAAGACCTATCAAGGCTGTCTTCCAGATGCTGAGCATCTATTGGAAGTACACTGAGGTTTTTTTCTGTTCAAGGCAGCTTACTGAGATCTTTTGGCATCAAGGAAGAAAGCAGGGTTTGTGTTAAAAGTCGTGGCTTGAGCTATTCCTCTGCTTCTGCCATGGACTCCTTAATATGAAGTAAATCACAGGACCCTTTTTGTGTCATCTTGTACTTGACAGAGGGCTTTTGTGAGGAGCACGTTCACTTAAATAATACCGATCACCTCTCTTTTCTTCCAGAAGTAATTTTTTGTGTGGAATACTTTGGTTTTCTGTTAGTGCTTTAATTTTCCTCAGTAGAAGAGGGGTGAGACCCCATGCTGTATATAGTTGCTGTTTCTCTAGCAGAGAAAGGGGAGTGTGGGAGCGGGTAAACTAGAATTTACAATGATGTTACTGTTCTTGATGTAAAGTGATAGACTCAAGCTATAAAAGAGGTTTGTTTTCTTCTCTTTAGGCTGTGTTTGATAATTACACTTCTTAAACAGGACATTAGCGTTTTGCAGACCACTTGCAGAACAGTAGCAGTAGTAGGTGGATTTATACCCTAGGCAACAATAGCCTGTAGGCTTGTATAGCCTGGTGGGTAACTCAGTGTGAGCTCCTACTGCAATACTTTTCTAACTGGGTTAGTAAGGCTACTGTTTTCTTTGTCAATAGCAATAGGCTGTTACACGCAAGATACAGTCTTGTGTTCTGCAAACTGCAGCTTTTTATGTACAAGTATGTAAGTTTCTTTAATTACTTTGTTGGATTAACACCAGTGTTCAGATCTCCTCCAGCATTTTTTCCAATTCCTGCTTTTTCAGCTGACTCCATACCTCCAGCGTCGAGGGTGTCTATCTCTGACTTTGCTCAGTAAACAAGTGAGGAGATGAAATGGAGTTACCCAGCGGTTGCATTTGGCCATCTGTTCAAGTGGATCCCTGGCTTGCTGAGTTGCTCTTTGATTACGCAGGTGGTTTTTTTTACTTTCAGATAAACTTTTTCCCTCAAAACAGGAAGCTTTTTACACTAAGCGCTCTCATGCCTTTCCACGTTGTTGCAGAACTCAGAGGGAAGTGTATGGTAACAAATGACAGGGAGTTGAGGCAGAACATGAAATGGTTGTAAAAACTTGAGATAGAGTGGTGGGGGGAAAAGTGAACAACATTTCCCCATGGGTAGATGGAAAATGACTGGGGATTGGGGAGGAGGGGTTATATTCCTCAGCTGGACTCCTTAGAGCCCAGATCAGAGTAGTGCCCCTTACGCAGAAAAGCACTTCAGTTTAAGTCTCATTATATTCAACTGCTGCTGGCTGCAGAGGTAACCTGCTAGCTTGGGATGGGAGAGCTCAGGTATTAGAAGCAGTTGAAGCACAGCAGCACAGAGCATCGTTTGACCTGCTGAGACTAAACTTGCTTCTGGTACTAAACTGGTACATAGCTTCTTAAATGCAAGTTCATGTGTTTCCCCACTCTAGGGCAGCTGGTAGTTTAGACTAATCCTTGAGCACATGCTTAAGTACTTATCTACACGAGGGACAAGCAGCATGATAAACAGTGAAGAAGTAAGGACAGCGCTGTAGAGCAGTAGACATCATGTGGAGACCAATGTCTGCTCAAATAACTGTGGCTTTTTTATGCTACTGGCCAGGTCAGACATCGAGGGTTCACTAATCCATGGCTACTGAGTTGGGAGCGTTACTCTGTGCAGCAGTGATGCTGCAGTCTCAGTGATGGATTAGTGCCTTAGTGTGAGCTCCAAGTGTGCTGTGATGGCAAAATGTCTGATGTGAAACTTGGATGGGGGGAACAGCAAGTAGTGATGACACTATGTCTTTGTGCTCAGTTGAGTACAAAATTCCAGGCCAGTACTGGAATGCTTTGCTTGATCCACAATTTCATCAGGACACTGCCTGTGGGGAGAAGGTGTAGGAAACAACCATGATGTATTTGATATCTGGTCTTCAGTGATGGATCTAAGAGGCATGACGCATTTGGGTGGTTGGGAGGATTAAGCAGTGTCTTGGTGAGTTATGTTGTGGTACTTTCACTTGGAGGAAATTCTAGAACAAAAAATACCTTTTTCATCTAACAGCAAAAACATAATAAGCACAGGTGTCTGAAAGCTGAACCCAGGAAAATTCAAATTAAATGTGAAACAAATTTTTGCTAGGTGGAGTTGATTAACTGTTGGATCAAAGCATCAGGAGAATTGTGGAGTCTGTTTCCCTTAACTCCCTCAGGTTAAGCTGAGAACGTAGAATTTGATCAAACAAGTTTCTGGCTTAACCATATAGGTAATTGGTTAAAATTTTAAGTGCTATCTCAAGCAGGAAATTATATTACTCTGTAATGGCATTCTTTAGTTTTAATATGTCTGATCAGCTGGGGAAAAAAGAACAGAACATTTTTCTCTGTCACTGAAAAATTACATTTCATTAGAGTTTGATCTGGAGAATAAAAACATTTTTTTTGGGTTTTATTTAGCTTTTTGTTATTAAAGAACAACTGAATTTCTTTATGCAAAGATATTCCTGTTTCATGAAAACGTAATGTCAAGAGAATGTGTCTTGTGTGTGCACACATACTGTTTATTTTATTTTGAAAATGCATTTCAAGAACCTGTGTTGTGGCAATTGATTGTTGCATATCTGATAGCTCAAGATCAGGAGGAGAGGACTGAAGCTCCTTAGAGAAAGGTGTATGGTGTTTGTTTACCACCTACTGCTGTTCTTTTGAAACACATCTGTGAGCAGAATATTCTCAAGGGATGTTTATAAAATAAGCCAGGAGCCTGTCAGCCACTCAGCCTTTTCTCTGTGTTCTGGTGAATAAGTTAAAATTCCTCTGTGTTTTCCTATCCCTCTTGTAAGATAAAAATAATCTGAAATCCACAGCAACGCAGACAATTATCTGGCAGCTGGGAACCTGGCAGCCCAAGTAGGCTTTTATGAAAAGAATTGACCCTGGCAAAAATCTTCACATGCTGGGGAACTGTGTTCATGTTGTCTTGCTGAAGGACTGGGAGCCTCTTGTGTGCTTTCATCGTGCATCTCCTAGATAATATTTGTTCATTATTAGAAACTCTGCACAATGCCGAGGACTTGAGGAAGGAGTCTTGTAAAATGTTTCACCATGCTGGCCTTGGAGGGTTTTATTGACTCTGACTTTATGGAAGCACACAATGAGTAAACTACTTCTGCTTACCCAGGGTTCATTCTTTGCCAGTGCTTGTTTTGGGAGCTTTTCCGTTGCTGCTCCAAGCATATTCCTTATTCTAAAGGTCAACAATGGCATTTGTTCATCCAAAGTGGAAAAAATTGTCCCTTTTAAAGTTTTTCTTTTTTTTTTTTTTTTTAAAGTCAACAATCTGATACCAACAGTGAACTTTGGGAGCTCTTGCCTGATTGCAAGTACAACATAATACGTGGCAGTGCATTTGAGCTTCGAAATATGAATCTGGAGATCCTTTTTCATCTCTGGGCCTAGTTCCATGGTTATACTGGATTTAATTCGACTTTCATTTTGTTAGTATACTTCTAACTGAAAATTAAAAATTTTTAAATTAAAAAGATTCTCATGTAAAACTTGGCTCTGAACTTCCCAGTGACTGTTTCAAGCGTAGTCTGCTTGCCTTCTAGTGAAAGGCAGCAGCAAGGGAACAGTTTACTTCATACTAAATAAAATGGAAGTAGCTACAGCTGTTTACACTTAGTGTTCTCTTTAGGCAAATGATAAATTGTGTTTTGCCCATATCCTACCTCAGTGATACTCTGTAACTCGCTGGGTATTTTCTGCCTGCTGCCTTAGGCTTCAAGTGTTTTAACCAAACAAAAAGCGCACCAAACTAAACAAAAAAATCCCACCTGCAAACAAACACCCACAAAAACCCCCAACCTACCCCAACCCTTTAAAAAAACCGAAGTGCTCTGAAGCAGGAACACTGAAACTCACCCGAAGCGGTGGTGGTGGTAGGGAAACAAAGGCCACAAACCCCGAGGGGTGCAGCTTCAGCTGCTTGATGTCTCAGCCGGTAATGTGTAAATGTTTTAAAAACAAACAATTGCCACCCCTCAAACAAACAAAGCTCAAGGGCAGCCCCGGGCGGGCCGGGCCGGGCCGCCCGTCAGGGGCGAGGGGAGGCAGGGCGGGAACGAACTGTGAGGGGACCCTGTGAGGGGACCCTGTGAGGGGACCTGAGAAGCCGGGCCGGAGGCGGGTTCCCCTTCACACGGTGCTGCTGGGGCGGGTGGAGGCCTGGAGAGGGCCCCGGGGTGAGTCTGGTGAGGGCGGGCCAGGACTGTGGGTGGCCTCGGGGCCTGGTGGTCTGGGGGCTGCATGGGGGTCTGCAGCTAAGATGGAGGTGCGGTGACACAGGCTGGCTGCGCTGCCCTGGAAAGGGCAAAAGGAGCAGGGAAACTCCGTTCTCCCCTCAGGGCGGGGGGACATCAGGTGGGCTTCGCACTGTGCCAGAGCCATGCCTGGCCTCGCCTGTTCCCCGCTGGACTTTTGCTGACTCCTGTGGCACAAACAACATCCAGTTGATAGGAATATCAAGCAGACGATGAGAAAACACACTCCTCAGCTGTGTAAGTAAGTTTGACCGTACTTCTTTTATGCCGTGTGTTAATATGTTTAGGTTTTATGGAATAAGTTGTTATGAGAACTTATGTTTGGTTTAGGAAACAGACGCAGCATTAGGAAGTCGTTTGCCCAAATCCTCTGTTAGGATGTCCAGTGTCCCACTACGGTTTTCTAATCTCCTGGGCAAATGATGAGCCTAAAGGTTGCAGGCTGAAGTCCTTCTTATATCTGTAATGAAAACATCTGTCACTGTTTGCCTGCCCTCATTAGCGCAGAAATGATCTGTGAAATGTACACAAAGAATGATGTTTCAGCCATTGCAGGTGTGAAGCTAGTCTTTGCAGTCAGAAAAACAAGGCAAACGGGAGTCTTGCAGTATTGTGGGCAACGTAGTGCTTTTACCTGGCTTCTGAGCGTTTCTGCGAGGGCTTGGTGCGATGCCACGTACCTTGGGGCAGCTGTTGTGTGAAGCTTCATCCTGCGCTTGCCCGTGTGAATTTGTGCATGATGCTTAATGCCACGAGTGCCAACCAGGTACCTATCAGGCAATCAACAGTCGCAGCCACTTACCGATGTCATACTTCATGAAGCAGCTAATAACTGCGTCAGTATCGTAGTTTTTCCCTACATTTGTTTAGTGATAATGCATTAGCAGCAGTAACTCAAGTGGAGTGTTTGAAAAATCAAGCTTTGCAAAGGTTCTGGGGCAAAACCACAGTAACATGTCATCTTTATCCTATCACAGAAATCACACAGAATATTAAGCCTTTGCCATACTGCAGGGCAGAATACAAGAGATCTGGCTGAAAGGTCAAGAAAAACAATCCATCAGAGGCTTTGTAATGCGTGTTGGGTGTAGTAACAGCCCGCCAGTGGCCTGTGGCTTCACTGCATCTTGGTTGTCTCCTTGAGTCACCTGGGATCTTGATTTTGTGCAACTAAATAAGAATTTCAGGGCTGTATTAGGGTGGTGTATCTAAACTGTATGTCTTGTACGTGAACTTAAATTTTTTGCATGTCTACTAATTTTTACTGGGGGAAAGTATATAATTTTACCAAGGTTTAGGTAGAAGGAAGCAGTGGCTCAGCCCCAGTTCTCCCAGATTAGCCAGGCTCTGGTGCTACTTTGCAGACAAGAACCACAGCAATACCCTGTAGCTTGCCTGTGGTAGGGTGAGCAACTGCATGACAGAGGTTTTCCCCTTGGAGTATAGGGAAACGTTGTTTCTGGACCTTAAAAAGGTTTGGGCAAAACACACTTGTACTCCAAGCCTTGAACAATGAGACTCTCTGATTTATGGTCTGTACGTGTACCTGCTTGCAGGTCCTATTTATATACAGAAAAGCTCAAACAGTAATTGCATAGGTGTGTACAGATGGTGATTTGTGAGAAAACTGAAGATCACAGACAGATTTTTCCAGGAGAAAATTTGGTGCTTGTATTGCTAAATTAAATATTAACTTTGCATTAGGGGCTTTCTCATGTGTAGGACTGAAACAAAGATTTGGCATTCTGTATAAACAAAAGAGCATATGGTATTTTTTCTGCTTGAAGATGCTATCTGAACTGGTAAATCAAATCACACTCGCGTTGTCTGTTCATCGTGCTTTGAACTAAAAGGTGTTATGCAGTCTGAAAATATTCTGGTGACTGATTTTCTAGGGATCAATCACCGTTTCAGTGTGTAGTTGTAGCCTATGGTGTTGATTCAGTTTGTTAAGAATGCTTTACATGATACTAAATGAAGTTGTAGCTGGCTCTTTTCCTTTAGGTAGAAAAGTTTGTAAAAACTTTTGATTTTGTGTGGTTTTATTTGACCCATGGTGTAGGAACTTCTGGTTTGCTGTATAGGCAAAACTCTATCAATGATAACAAAAAAAATTACGAGAAGGTGACCTCTTTCAGGAGTTTATTTTGATGAAGACTCAAATCTTTTTCTTCTGAGCTTTGAAGTATATCTAAATTGTTGGCAGGTAAATATAATGATCTTCGTAAAGCTTAAGGCACTGATCTTTCTTTTCCTGTAACTTACCTATCCACCTAAACCACAGTGGTGCTGGAAAAGGCTACTCTTTAACTTCAGTCCTTATCACAAAAGTGTGTCTTGTTAAGTTAGTTGCAACTACTATTGCTACTTGGGTAGTCATGTCTCTGTCTAATGACAGAATCAGCCTGGCATACCTAAGAAATGGTTGTGAGAGAATCCACAGTAGCTAAAGCTCCCAGTACTTAAAAGCACTTGCCATTTTGAAGCAAATGCAGTGGCAGTCTGGATCTGCAGGTATTAGTAGAAAGGAAAAAGGGATCTGGCTGCCCTGTGTTGGTGTCTGCTGTCTTCCCTGTCTTCACTACTGCCAAGAGCACCATATTCACATTTCCCCCACCCCATACCCGAATCCCTAAAGGACCTTAATAGCACCTTCCTGTCACATTGTTCCTACTGCATCTAATCTGTAGTTTGCATCCATTTAATCTTTGCCTCTTCACATACAAGGGGCTATTCAAGGTACGTGTGTATAACTTTCATTTTTGTTCCCAAATGAATACTTTAATCCAAATACCTGGTAATAGACGATAACTCTCAGCTGCTGCTGGAGACATGGAAGGGGTTAGATCTTCTGCATTTAGAACAAAGCATTAGGTGGTAACTGGTAAATGTTCCGAGGCTTCCTTTGGTCAGAGAGGGAATACCTTGTGCATTTCAATAGGCAGAATTTCATTTTGCCTGTGGGCCCTGTATCCTTAACAACGCTCCTGGCTATAGCACAGGCAGGCCACCAGCTTGGAGGTTATCCAATTGTCCTGTTGGCTGGCAGAGAATAATATTCGAGCCCAGTGTACGAAATGGCTTTGTAAGTCAGAGAGCAAGTTGTCTTGCTTAGAATCGCTGCCCCCGCACACAGTGGCAATCCCCAGGGTTCCCCGGAGCAGGACCTCCTCCATATGTTCTCGCTGGCTGCGAAAGCCTGCACTGCAGCGAGGGGGCTGCACCCATGACTGGAGACCCAGATGGAGGGCTGAGAGGCAGAAGCTACTGTTGCAGTCAATGTCAGCTCAGACGGAAAGAACTTGGATCAATGGTTTTCCTGTTTTAAGACAACTCCAGCTGGTCGTTTGTTGTAAACACAAGCTCGAGGAATCTTTGGAGTATGAAAATTGAGCGTTTCAACATAGCAGCGTGATGGTGTGGAACAAAGTGGGCAGCATGCTAATACTAGACCAAGAACCTTCACACAAAGGTTATGGTATCATGGGGCTATTTTGCTAGCTCGTTTGATTTAAAGGGGTGTGAAATATTGTCTTTACTTGGCCTCTGATTGGAGAAGTGCTTCTGTCGAGTGCAGCAGAGGTGGGAGCTGATTCCAGGAGGTGGAGCTAGGAAGCCGAGGTCATTCTCTGCATCACGGATTCTGAGACAAAGGCATGTTTCTGCACATCTGAATCGGGGTGACTTGTGAGCAACTTGGCACATGGAAAAGCTTTATGCTTTTTTCTGACTTGGCAGCATTCCTCAGTGGTCTGTATTTAACATATGGATCAGTCTGTGCAAGTGAATTACAACAAGCCAGGCACCCCCCCCAACACATTACTACCTGTGTTTTAAAATATCGATGCATAATCTATGATCGCTTTATTAAATAGCATAAAACTTCATGTGGCATAGGAATCTAAAATCATACTTATTTTACAGTTGCACAAGCTGAGCCAGAGAGCCTATCTCTTTCAAAAGTCTGATGCTGTATAGTAAGCTAAGCGTGTTGTTTGTTGTTGTCAGAACTTGGATAATATTGTAAGTGATTGTAGACTTTTTGCTGTGTCCCTCATCTAGATGTTTTTCATGCTTCGTATAGAGAGAAGAATCTTTCCGTGTACACTAGTGCCTTTGGCTGAGGGATGAGAAAGAATTGCTGTATCGAAAAGCAATTTGTTACTACAACATTTAAATACAGTTTTGCTGTGTGTGTGTTTTTTTTTTTCTCATTGATGCTACTTCTTCACCATGGCTTTTATTTCCTGCTGATCTTTGAAAGCATCAAGTAAAACTGTGATGTTTGGATGCAGGCTGTGAATTGGCTTCTGACAGCAGAGGCTGCGTTAAATAAACTTCTTAAGTGCCAGTAGGGTGCTATGACTGGGAAGATGTAAATGAAACGCATTTTCCAACTAGTTTGCCCACCACTGCATGTGAAATGCAAGGAGCTTGGTCATTCTGTGTGTCTCAAGTTTCGTTTTGCTGTCCTTGCCATTGTGATTAGGCGATGTGGAAGACTTATTGTCTACAACGCTTTAAAACAAATGATCCCTCTTGCAGAAACAGATATAAAATAGATCTCGCGTTACCCTTCTGCTTTGCAGTGAGTTCTTGACGGCATGCACAAGGCATGCAGAAGCAGCCCTGTGTGGTCCTTTGCAAATGCATCCGCAGAACAGACTCCCAGATGCCAAACGGGGAAATTGGGTAGTGATTTTTCAGCAGATAAAGTCTGTCATTACATCAAAGAAATCCTGAAACAGGTAGGTTTGGGGAAGAATTCTGGCCTAGTCAATGTGAAGGCAGGCTTAAGTTTAAAAATAAGAGTTTGATATCTCTATTTTGCTGGTTTTGTGTGGGTAAAACTTTGACTTTTTGGACCCGAACTGTGAGCTGGTTGCATGTGCCTGTTGATCTCAGTGCTCTGCAGTCTGTGTGGCCTCTCGTCTTAGAAATGGAAACTGCTGAAGCATCTTTCCTGGTTTACCAGAGTGGTGGAAGATCTACTTTAAACTGGTCTCGGACATACGTTAAAAAAAATTTACTCTCCCTGAAAGGAAAGCTTTTCCCTCTGAGGAGTGGCATTTTGTCTGTCAGGCTTCTACAGAATGATGAAAGTAAATAGATTTAAAATCTATTTTCTTTGGAAGAGCGCTCATGGGAGATTATCTAATATTGTCTGGGTTAACATGCTGGACTGAGAGTGCTTTGGAGTCAGAAGAACACCATCCCCATACTCACCTATCCTGTTTAATGTGTGGTGGTCTTAGGCTACTTGTTTGGGCAGAAGGATTGATGGGGTAACTCCATTAATGTTAGCTGCTGTCCTCAGTGTCTGTGTAGGGTTCTCTTCCGTAATTCAGGTATGCTTGTTTGAAGGTTTTGTAATTTCAGTTAAAATATTTGTTTGTGATGAGTGTCTTGCCACTTAGAACTTCAAGTGGAAAAAAAAAAAAAAAAAAAAAGGTTTATTCCTACAGAGGTCTCTTGTCCATCCTTATCTTATGAGATGTAAATATTTTGGGCCCACACAGCTGCTGTGCTGGGTGGTTGCTGTTAGAGACTTGTGAATCAAATGTGTTAGATAGCATCAGCAGTAGTGACAGTGTTGCTGTGGCTGTTTTGGAAATGTGTGTTCTCATCATACCTTCAAATTGACATGGTTACGTATGTATTTGTAGGGACGAGTGAAGAAGCTGCTACCTTTCACCAGCTGAGAAGGCAAAGAATGTAGTGCCGCTTGGTAAAGATGACAATTAAAGTGTTAATTATTTTACATTGTTTTAGTAATTTCTTGTTATTTCTACCTCCTAACTTCTTTTATATTCAACTCAAACTTCTTTTTTCCTGGATGGAAGGAGAAGAATGAAGATAAAAGTCAGAAAGGAGTCATCTCTTGGGGCTGGGGGGGAATCTTTTTTTCTTCTATAAACTACTGGAGCATACATTCAATCCTAGATTGTGAGAGACAAATCCAGACAAAATACAATAAAATGTGATAGGGGAAATTAAATAATTTCATTCTCCTTCAGAGTATTTGTAGTTAAATGCAGCTTAACAATACTTTGGGTTGCTGCTGCTGCTTCAATTTATTGTTTGTTCTGCTGAGTGTATTGAAGGGGTGCATCACTTCAAGATAGTTGTATGGGATGATCTGCCACTAACACATGTTGGGGTGCCAGGGCAATAAATAAATAAATAAAAATCATGTGTAAACTTAGGAATTAGTATTTCGTAGCTTAACTGTTTATTGTGTTATTTGCAAGTTATACGCATAGTTCTACATAAAATCTCCATAAAATTATGTGGTGAGACAAATAAGCAGGAAAAAACCCCCAGGAATGGCTGCTTAACATAATAGGAAGTTATTTATTTGATCAGTAATCAGTTTACGAGTGTCTGACTAACCTTTTCTTTATATTCAGTGCTTCAAGGCTATTAGACAAGTACTCACCCGGTGGCAAAGATGATGGGAAAACACATCACTTAGAGTAAGAAATACTGCCACAGCACTGAAAAGACAGTAGCAGCTTAGTGATTAAATTGCATTTCTTTCCCCAGCCCCACTTCACAGCACACCTTTTTTTTATATGTTGCACAATGCCATTGCTCAGCCAGGGGCTAAGAGGGGGAACGTAGGTACACTGCATACTTGCAAGAGACTGGAATGTTCCATCTTGAAAACAGCATCTGTATTATAAAGACAAGATCCTACATCTTCTGGCCCTGGTGTCCTTGTTATTTGCATCAAGACACCAGCATGAATCAGTTCACTGCGGCAGCAGTCCAGCAGATGTGACTTGCATTATTATCAGGTACCTGATTACAGTCTCTGGATGGATGGAGGCTTGGATGTGACTAGCATATCAATATGTGTGGTGCCGCCGCCGCTGCTGCTGTGTGATAGTAATCTGTGATGAGGACAGGAGCCTGCTCAGCCCTGCAGAGAAGTTCTATAAGGACACAATAAAACTGCTTTGTGCAATTCTGGTCATCGCGATGATTTTTTTTTTCACTCTTTGACATACGACCAGCTTGTCCAGAAGATGCTTTGACAAACATGTTTAGGCTTTGTAGAACCAAGAAGGTACAGATTTTGGTTTTGAAATCGCAAATGTTTTCTTCTGACAGAGTTTTAATTTGGAATTCGAGACAAATTTGTGTGGTTCCAAGACTAAACCAGTCCAAGTGTTGTATTCCAACACTGCATATCACAATTTTTCTTTTCAAAACTTTTTTAATTTCCTGTTAACGTAACTGTGTCACTTAATAAAATTTTGGGACAAGGCTTCTTACTTTTTATGTGTTGTGATAAATGGTTCAAACACAGGGTCTTGACTTTCTGCTTATTGATCCGGAATCTCCATGATCTTGCTGTCTTCAGTGGAGCAATTCCTGACCTGTATTGGTTGCAGATTGTACAAAGTGATACTAAAAACATGCATTTCCAAATGGAATCTGATTACCAAAAGAAAAACATTTTTTTTTTCCATTTCTGTGAGGGGTGAGTAGAATAAAAAGCCTGACATAAGGTCTTTCCCTGGATATTCCTTTTGTAAATGAAGCAGCTTGATAACAGAAGGAAACTAATAACATGCAAAAGAGATAGAAAAAATATTCTGCTCTGAATGTGAAGACAATAAGAAGCTTTTCAGATACGTACAGCAACAGAGGAATGACTCAGAAGTGCAGAGATCCTCCACTCCAGTGGAGTGCTGCACTTAGTCTATTCACCTTGGGGGGCCAGCCAGTGAAGGATATTCCTGACTTATAAATTGGTCCCTCAATCACTCAAGTAAGAAATATCTCACTGAGCAAAGGGGGGACAATCAAAAAAAACTTGAAAACTTTGTGAGCTACACAGTTAGCATTGCAAAAATAACTTTTATTTTTTTGTATGAGCAGGTCTAAGAAATGGTATTAGATATTCAGTATGTGAAAGTCATCTAGTGAAAGGAAATAGAGATATTCAAAACCTACCTGGATGAGGTCCTGTGCAGCCTGCTCTAGGTGAGCTTGCATTGGCAGGGGGGTTGGACTAGATGATCTATAGAGGTCCTTTCCAACCCCTACCATTCTGTGAAATGATTGTTTTTTGCATTGTATTTTACTGTCTTAGACTTCTGCATATTACTGATATGCATCTTTTATAATGTTGCAATATAATGAAGTTTGTATTGCTGTTTGAGTACAACAAATAATTGTTTGTTGGCAAATTTTCATCCTCTTTGTAACATGATTTTTTTTTTTTTTTCCTTTTTTTCATTGGATGTTTAAGTGCTGTCCGGGACAGCTTGCCCAAGAGCAGTGTCTCACCTGCAAGCCTGAAGATGACAAGAGAAACAGAATTGCTAGTAAGGAAGATAGCAAACCTATGGCGTGGATCACTTGTTTTGAGTGGTGGTAGGCAGTTATTTAACAGATCAGAAGTGTTGCAAATAACATGTGGTAACAAACAAGATTCAGTCATTGCCCATGTGCTATATCAAGGTGAAAAGATCAGACTGGAATGCGGAAGTTAACACAGCAGTCATGCTACTAATGTTCCTTGTTGGGCCAATGACAAATTTCTTACCATGGTTGTAAGCAAGTTTGTTTTTTTTTTTTTATTGGCTCTGGTTTGCCCTCAGGTATTTTCAATTCTGTCATTTTCACAAAGGCTTGGTAGTTGCCACTTCATGAACATGACAGTGTTTGGCTTGCATTACAACTGAAAAAGGATAAAGCAGCGATGTTGTTTCTGGCATTGTTACTGAGGTCAGAGCAGTCTGTTGTGATACTTAAATGACCATGGTGTGGTCTGCAATGTAAAGTTTGCCAATACGTTTGAAGGTCTGTGTTGAACATTATGGTGGTTTCTTTTTCTTCCGATATGACTGGCTTTTTTACTTTGAGAGCTGAAGCAGAAGTGAGCATATCCAAAGGCTTTAGAGAAGAGGCTTTGAGACTTGTAACACGTTTTAGCAGAATTGCATAGGCTGTAGATTTGAGCATGAACAAAACCCCGCTTAATTTTGGAGGCATTAACTTTCAGATCTGTCTCTGAGTGCAAGTTCTGTAAGATCATAACGGCTATGTTTTTGAACTCTTGCGATTATTATTCGTACTGTATTTTGAATAGTTTGGAGAAAATCTGAAGTTACGTTCTTTTGAACAGAAGCAGAACCATGGCGCCTTTTACACTGATAAAAGTATACTGTATTGCAGTGAGCTCCCAGTA
>Ga0181612_151708_pt1 | contig 15768 bp, 8 predicted proteins | sample HoacroProtozoa21_FD_119630 | JGI IMG/M metagenome (GOLD analysis project Ga0181612, IMG submission 119630) | Hoatzin crop microbial communities from Cojedes, Venezuel. Combined Assembly of Gp0051906, Gp0051904, Gp0051908
TAGGAGTATGGAAGCTGTTGGAATAATTTGCTTCCCACTAGGATAGCTCGTTCATGAATGAAATACTGAAGTCTTTATTGTAAAAGGCCGTATAACTTTTTTACATGCATCCTCTGCTTATACTATGTTGCAAAACACAACAAAGCTCTTTCCCAGAGAACCAGGCTTTTCTTTGCTTTTTTGGCTGGAAGTGGGTTTTCCAAAAGACTCTAATACTCAGATGTCTGCAACATGAAGATCTCCATCAAGGGAAAACTGGATTCATTTTATAGCCAGAGGAGGAAGAAAAAAGCTGTGCTAAAATCAGTTTATCTGACCTATTTCGGTCATCTGCCTTAGGTGTTTTACAGGTAGTTTTTATGCATATCTTCTACAGCTGAAAAACAAAGCTAGGCAACTAAGTACAGGTCACCTTGAAATGCTGTATGCTCTATGTTGCAGAGCAGGTACGTGTCAGTCCCTTTCAATTTGTTTCATTTCTTTAGAACCCAAGAGACCCCCTTAATAATGACTTGCTAGGAAGATCAGGCTCCAAATGAACAAAACGAATGGCTAACAACTAACTCACTGCGAAACAGTAGGAGAACAGTGAGCTCAGGTGTTCACCTGCCATTTTGTTCGTTGACCTGGTGCCTCTGGGACACCTGGACTATGCTCTCACAAACTGGGGAAATTCAGACAAAACTCTATCACTTCTAAGATTTGCAGCATTTGTTTGCAAGCTTTCAGTTTTGCTTCCCTTACTTCTATAGGAGGAAAGATATCTGTCCTGCCACAAAACGTGCTAAATAGCTGCCTAAACTCAATGGAAAAGCTCCAAAGAGAAGGTTTTTCATGCTGCTGTGGACTGCAGTGCAGGTGGGTTAGGCAGCACTTAGCAACTGCACCAAAAAACTACAAGCGTCACAGTTTTGGGAAATAGAACTCCCCAGCCTTTCTGTGAGGAAGGAAATAAAACACCAACACAGGAACTTGGAGGTATAGTTATTGTTTATTTAACCACATACAGACTGGAGTTTCTGTTAATTGGCTTGGTGCGAGGGAAATACTGCATGCAGAAAGTTTTTCCAAGTGTGAACAAACTCGGCTAATGCCACAAACCTCTGCTTCCCCCAGCCCTGCACCACTGTTTCCTCCCAGCTGAAGTTACCTGCTCCTGCAGAAAAACAGACCACAGATACAGTAACACATACAAATTCACATTACAGTGGCGATGACAGGACCCTCCCCACTGGGACTTAGACACGTACAGCTCACAGTGGGGTAACAAGGAACCATCCCTCAGCTGCTTCACTGTAACCATCTATCTCCGTGCTCCTTGCCTAAATTAATGCAAATCAGTTTGTGTTCCTGCATACAACAAAGATGAAGAGGAAGCTGACATTAGCCAGTCGTATCTCGTTTGCTTATGTATCTCAGCCCTAAGATGAGGGGCTGAGTCGCGTGGAGCTCGCTCTCTCTGCATGTAATAAGAGATAGTTCCTAAGATGGGGCTGACATGGCAACCTACCAATTCCCAGCAAACCACTCCAAGAGGCAGAAATGACTGCCATACCTGATTTAGCCTTAGCACACTCCACTTTTTTACAGTTACTCTTGCATCGACAGCAAGGAGCACTCATAGAAGTGTTAGCCTCAATCTGGTCGCTTCAGCTCTCATTTCTTCCCCTATCTCACCTCCCGCGAGGAACAGGTATATTGAAGAATCATCTCTCCCCCCTGTCCATCCCTGTCTTTTTGCTGCTAAGAAGTTCCACTGAGGATTGAGTTTTTTCCCTGCAATTTTATTTGCCAGCTGTAGGGTTTTCGCACTGTATTTGTATTCCAGTCCCGATTTCAATTACCTGGCTAACCTTTTCAATTTTCACAGAGAGTGAGAATCAGAAAACAGCAGGTCCTTTATTACAGCTCACACTGGCGGATAATGTTTCAACCCCCTTCCCTCCCCTGTGTTTGCAGAAAAGCTCTGTCAAATTCAAACAAACTCATTGATCATAACTTGTCTATTTACTTATGCTTTGCTGACTGTTAAGTATTCTGGTCCTTTCTGCAGACCTGTTTTCCATCCTCCTTTTGGCTTGAACGTGCTACTTTTTATACCATTTCTAAAAGTCATGGAGAAACAGTCTTAACTCTTCACCCTGGTGTTTGACTCCAGTGAGAAGTCTCACCAGGGTCAAATAGTGGAGAAGGTAAAAGCCTTGTGCTTCCAGAGGGGCAGTTTACTGATCTTTGATAAGCAAGACATGGTGGTAGCCAGTTCCAAAGCTCTTCCCAGTGGAGGCTCAGAGAGTTGGAGGGGTTCTCTCGGACCAGAAGGCAAGTCAGGCACAGGACACTACCCTGCTCATCCCAAAGTCACTGCTCTGCCACTAAACTGGCCATAGTTGTCATCTGCAAAAGAAATCACTTTCCTCTCCCTTTTCGCCTTGCTCAGTTCTCCAAGTCATAACCTTCTTATCTTCTTCATTCTTTTGAGCTCATGACACAGCAATCATTTCCACGTCTGTGCTGTCTGCCCCATCACTCAGCCATCCTAAAAAATGGTTTATTTGATTCGGGGGGGGGAGGGTGTGTGGGATTTAAGGAAATAAATGAAATAGATCCGTTTCTTAGCAACCCCTTCTCCACTTTCTTACTCTTCTTTTGTTATTTCCAGCTCATTATCTTTGCCCATGTTCAACTTCAAATTAACTTAATTACAGACAGATTCCATATCTCTCTAAACCAGAAGGGGCACTTGTAAAACATCCCTCCGGTCAATAGCAAATGAGGGCCTTGGCCTGTGCTAAGGAGGCTCTGGGAAAGGCAGCTCAGCTGTGTCTGTCCTGCTCCCTCCAGAGACCTCTCCCAATTGCTCATAGCTTCTGCCATTCTTCTGAGCTGCTTTTAAGTGAGTCGTTTCATCTATGCATTTTGCAGCCTACCCAGGTTGGTTGAGCTCCACAATAGACATCTGTATAAAATGCCAGGTGAATGCTTCTCTTATACAGAGGTCAAGGGCACTGCGATCTTTCCACCATATTCAGATAAGTGAAAAGTTCCTGGGTTCAAAGTCTATGCCTATTGGAATCTGCCCTACGTGCAAATCTGAGCTAAACCTGAGTCATACTAAATCTAAACATTGGATGTATTCAGTCCAGGATGACCTCCTATTACTGACACATTTGGCAGGCCAAAGATCTCTCTTGATTAATACAGCTTCAGTTGCCAAAAGTCATATACTGATGATAGCTCTCTCCTTGAAAATCCCCAGTGAGATAAAAACGCACTAACTGGACTAGATCCTGGGCAGCCCCCCATACCTCATGCTCTCCATAGATGGTGATAAGAGGTTTCCTTGGGAAATAAGGAGCAGGATCTACCTCTAGCAGTCAGTGGGTTGCTCACCTTCTAGTTGGCAAGGTTGCACTGCTGTGGCTTACCTTTCACAGAAGTTCCCCACTAGCAGAGGAAATATCTTCTTCTTTCTGCTGGAGTCCAAGTAAAAACTACCCAGCCAGGATACCTCTTCCTAAGTCCATCAAGTTTTGTCATGGTGTCAGTGAGTCCTCAGTGGTAGAAGCAGGATGCTGCTCTGAGCAGAATGAGGAGAGATCTGTATGCACACAGTGAGGAAAGAGTTGTGAGGTAGCAGCAACCAGCAGACTTGGGTTGCGGGCATGTGAAATACTGTGAAGCCATCTAAACGCATGAGGGGGTGGAACAAAAACTCCCACCGGTGACATAAAACACAGGGAGGGTTTTGTGGCAGTTCCGAGATGTTAGAAGATACCGTTAGAAGATAACACCTGTGGTCTCTGGAAAGGAATAAAAGCCCCAGTGTTTCTCTATGTAGATGGTTCCTCCTCATTCAGATGAGCACTTCTTTCCAGTACTTTGCTGCCCTGAAAAGTGGAACCACAGGTTAGATTGGGATGTCTGTCCTCTCAAATCCTACAAAGGTAGCGCTGCAAATCATGCACGTATACTTGAGTTAATTAACCTGAACACTGGCAGCAGTGTAGCTAGAGAACAAACCTTCCTGAGGCTCTGGTGACTGACACGTGCAGTTAATGGCAACGACACAAACTACTGTGGGGAGACTATACCTCATGAACTGCAGTCAGGTCCTTGCCCTTAGTCCTGGACTTTCTGAGGGATAGAGCCTCATTCGGAATGAAGCTGTTTCTGCCCCAAAAACTTCAGGCTCTTCACTTTCTCTGTTGCCCCTTGCTTGCTCATCACTTTGCAGTGTCTCTTTCTGCTCTGTAGGGAGCGACGTCATAGGTAGGATAATTTCCCCCTGATTCATTAAGACATTTTTGAGAATTATCTATCTCAGTGCAACCACGTTGCATATATCAGCTCAGCAGCACACTGGTCCTAAGGTGTGGTTTTAGGCCAGAAAGGCCTGAAGAAGGAAAGGAACAAATACCTGCTCTGAAATCTTACCATGTGGCCTCGAAAGATCATTTGTACACATCTTCCCCAGATTTACAGGCCAACGACACCAGTCAGTGTCCACTGGAGGTCAGACTTGTGCCATGAAAACCAGTGTGTGGAGTGAGGTATTGGGGTACTTTGTGATTTCCAGCAGCCTTGGACTCCAAGCCTGTGTGTGCAGTGCACATAGAGAACCTGTTCAACACCCTCAGTGTTGATTTATGGTTTAGAGATTTTCCATGTTTTCGTTAATTTTTTTCCTTGCTCAGAAGTATCCAGCGGTTGTTGTTGGAGAAGCTCAGCAAGGGAGAGGCGTGTGCTGTTCAGTCAGCACAGTGCAGTACCACGGAAAACCAGGATGCTCCTCAGGTCCAAACAAAGGTGTGCAGTGGCACAGCTGGTCAGTCCAGCTTGGGCTGCTCATCCAAGTTGACCTGAAAAATACTCATTTCAGGACAATTCTCAGTTGTTTTGTTTCACAGGGGTGTGGCATCATAATTATACACAGATTGCACCCTGTGGATGAGAGATCAGGATACTGATGCACAACCAACACAAGTCCAAGTCCAGATATATCTAATTCAGACCTACGCTCCTTGCCAGTGCCACTAATTAAGATTTTCTACACTGAACCCCATTCAAAGTGCCATCTCCTCCTACTTCTTCTGTGACACCCTCCAAGAAGCGGTCAGCAAGTATATGATAGGAAACAAATACTTCATGGGAAACAAAATCCCACCAACATTTTGATAAAACAGATTTTTTTTCCCTGCAAAAAAAATTTATGCTTTTACGCAGGATCTCACTGGTGCCAGCGCAAACTCAGCTCTGACTCTACCAAGTAAAGCCAGCTCTTGGTAACTCATATGTCTATATAAAAAATATTCATTAGTATGCCCTACATAGAAAATGGAGAATGAAGTGTTCAGCAGTGGTCTCCTCAGGTGACTATTCCACACTTCAGTCTGTGGCCCAGATATTCCTTATTTCACCTTCTTGGTGACACAGATTTTCTCTCTAGATCAAGGATGGTAGAACTGTCCTCTGCCCTGCCTCCAGTCAGGCCACATCTGAAGTGCAGTATACGCATCACCCACACACATTCACTGAAGCTCAAAACTGAAATGACAGCCCTCTGTTGGCCCCTCCTACAAGAAGCCTTAAGCATATATTTCTTCGGCTTTGTGGTAGGAGATAGGGCCATCCCTTTTCTGCTATTTTTCTAGCACAGCAACAGAAATATTGATCCCCACCTTTGGCTTCCTTCCTGAATGATCAGTTATCCTTTGGTATTAAACAAATTGCAGTTATGCATTCTAAACAACCAGAGAATCGCAAGGGTCAAGGTACCTTCTGATCTCTTACCTCTTATTCCCAATAGTACTCCTGTCTGCAGGGCCTTGGGCATGCCACATCTTCCCAGCAAAAGAAAGGCAGTCTCCATCTCTCTGTCCTTCTCCACTCATAGTCATCTCCTGCCTCAAGGAACAGCGAAGATCTTTCTGAAGCCAGGCAGTTCTTAAAAGGGACTGGAACACATGGAAAAAAGAGACAAGGTGGGGCCATGCCAATGACTCTGTAATATTGGCTCTCCATAATTTGGAAACAAGCCCCCAGCACTGCCATGGCACTGGAGTCATTACTTGGAAGATGTGACCCTAACCAGCACAGGACCTTGGCAGCCCAGTGATGCCACAGACAGTCAGAAACTGGACAAGAAATGGGTAGGAACAGAGACAAGATGACTGCTGCCTTTGGCAGACACATTTTAATATCACATATCCTTGCAGAGGCCCTTGGGTGCTGCCATCTTGCTGCATATTGGAAACTGTGTTATGAGCACAGGATGCACTGCTCTCACTATGGTCCATGTTGGCAAATTACACACCAGTGAACTTAGGCCAAGAGGACATTCCTATCCTTTGCTTTGCATATTAATCAGCTTTGCACGTAGAGGGGAAACAAGGCTAGTCAGGAAAGGAACTCAAACCTCTGTCGTTTTGCCCTCAGGATCCACCACTGGCCCTTCCTCTCAAAAGTCAGATATTTTCATTGCTTTTTTTGTTTGCTTTTTAGTGGTTTTTTTTGTTGGTCTTTTTCCCCCCCTCATCTTTTTCTACACCACCTGTGATATTTACTACAGCAGGAAACGTAACACGACTTCACCTACCTGTTCCGGAGCTTTGCAACTGATTGTCTTTCTGCAAGTGATACCACTTTCTTATGGGGTATTTATTTTCTTATGAACATTTCATACCTTCACAGATGGGACTGAACCACTTACCTGTATCAATAAATCACAGTAGCTAAAGCCCTAGTTTACTGCCAGGCTGGACCAGCTGTGGAACTTAGTAAGCGTGCTGAAAACAAAAGGTTTGAACCAGGGATATATTTAGCTGTCCATATTTAAAGAAGGATTGGAAGGAAAGGGAGAGTTTCGAAACAATGTAGGTAAAAAATAGCTGTATGGAAGCAGGACATCTGCTAGCCTCTGTGAGCAGGACCCAACTTCACATGGCTTGGCTGGTTTACTCCACTGATCTGCCCAGCATATTTCAGAGTCAAGATTTGCTCAGCCTTCCTAGAACTGTTTCTTTTTCTCCCTCTACCACACCCCAGCTGCCCTTGCTCTCCAGTGCTGCAGGCTGGGTCCTGTTCACGACGCAGTGACAAGCTTCTGCCCTAGGGGTAACTGGATAAAGAAATCCCTTTGCTGAAACCCTAAGGGATACTGGTGCGTCACTCTTCAATGATGCTCTGAGGGAAATTGTGCTCATTTTAGAAATGCTAAAACAAAAGCGTTAATGGATATTGAGGGGGTTCTGTTAGTTTCATTCTGGCAGAAGCAGCGTTTCAATCCATTTATCAAGCTGCCTGCAGCTCCCATTTCAAGGTTGATGAAGCTATAATAAACAGTGAGCCAAAAAAAAAAAAAAGTAATTTGAAAGGTGCATCCAGAGTAGTTTAAGAAAAAGAAGAAGGTTGGGAAAAAGAGGAAAAGTCATCAGTGCAAGTTTGGGCTTTTCTCTGCTATTCATTTTACAGCATGAATTTAAATATATGAATGAAGCAGGTTGGTGGAATCACTCTTTCATTCTCAGACTCATTCTCTGAAAAGTGCTGCCTGTGAATTCATCTTTCTACAATGGCTCATGTCTTGCCAGCTACCCTCCAAATTGCCACTTTGAAATTCATAAGTATATCCATCAGGCTCTGCAGACCCCTTGAGTTTCTTTGAAAAAGTACATGCATTCCTGATTGATGAAAACTCTTTATGGAAACTCCAGTGCAATAAACCTCAACACAGCTAAGCACCTGGATGCCAGCTAGCTCAGGTGATTGAATACATTACATTGTTCCCTTCCCTCTGCCCACAAAGAGAAGGTATTGGAATTTGTCCCAAGCTTTTGTCTGCCACAGAGGTGACATTGCTCCTGGACAGCTTCCCAGAGGTCTCAGTCCTATATTAGCTATAAGTTGTTTCTCTGGGTACAAGGGCAGTCTTTGCTCACATTGGGATTAAAGTGTCATGTGCCATGTTCTTTTTTCCATTTGAATTCATGGGTATCTGGCAAGCTGGGAGACGTCTCCATCTGCCTGCTGGGTGTTTTGTGCCTTTGATCTCTGGGCTAGGGCAAGACAATTACTGCATTTCTTTCCAATTCACTTTAGTTGTGAAGGCCCCATAGCCATTCAGACTGGGTGTCCAGGTGTGAGTTTCAACATTGTTCTTCCAGCACCTGTCACCATGTTTCATTAAATTGCAGGAACTCTTCTTTGGGTCTGATTCTTTCTCCAGCTGATTTGGGTTAAGGCTCACGGACTTCAGCAGACAGCATTAAGATCCTGTTAGCAACAGAGAGAACAAAGAGGGAATTGTAGACAGAAGAAAACACTGAAAGATGAGAAGCAGTGAAAAAATTAGAGAAAAGTGGGGGGAAAAAAAGACAAGCCCAGAGGAAGAGAGACAGGAACAGAAAGGGGGGAGGAAAAAACAAAAATTAATAAAGAACTGGAATGAGAATAAGGATGAAAGAAGAGAGGAAAAGGGGAAGGGGAGGGGAGAAAAAAGGCCAAGGAATATGCTTAAAGATAAATCCATGCTGCTTTTCGCTAACGCTTCACCAGAAGGAAATGGTATCTACAGTAACCTCAGAACCTCTGAGCTCCGGAACAATGGGTGAAATAATTCAAACACCACTTTCAGATTAAAAAAGTGAAGGGAGTTTGATTTCTTTCCCAGTTTTTCTTTTCCTTCTATATATATAGAAAATAACCTCATCCACTTACTCACATTCTGTGGCTCATCACCACAAAAATATAAATAAAAAATGAAACCACCCTTCAGCACAGACAGAAGATAAATCAGAGGCTTCAGTGCTTTCTCATTGTTGCAGCTGGGTCCTGTCTTCACATTTATTTATTTTTAAATTTTCCCTCCCTCCTTGCACTCTAGAGACCATATCCTATAAAATGTCAAGTTATCAAGTTAACTGTGAATAATTCATGAGATAATTATAAAACATTTACACCAGAACATTATTATCTTGCAACTAAAAAAACCCCAAATACTTAATGTCCTCCAACACTGATGGCAAACCTCTTGTGACTGCAGTGTTCTTTATAGCTAAAATAAAATTGAATTAATCTTCAAGACTGCTTTTCTGCCTACTAGTATAGAATCACAGAAAAAATACCCTCAGATAATATGGAAACACAAGAATACATCCATATATATATATGTGTGTGTGTGTGTGTGTTTATGCACACACATATATATGGGATTCTGACACATGCCCACAGAGGAGATTCAGTTTCAGTCTTTCTCCCTGAGACAGACTCTGAGGCGTAAGGGACAGAAGCTTTTACGCTCACTGGGTGGATTCAATGCATGCTGATGGGTTGTTGGCATGCACACACCCATGTGCAGACGCACACACAGCTACGGGCACAGCATCTACCTGGACTGAAGAGGTCGACCTGCGCATGTAGCGAGGAGTTGTTGTGACTCATGGAGACAGACTGTCTTGCACAAGTGCAAACATAAGCACGCGTGGAGAAGACACACAGAGACCTGCAGCGTTCTGGGCTGTGCACTGAGGGACTGTGGTAGGATACAAGGTGTTGCTCCTCATACCCTTCCAATGTGAAGGGTGCATTTTCTCCCTTCATCCAGAAGGGGATCTTTGGTCAGATTTTGTTCCCGTTACTTCAGCCTAGAGTTTACTTTGAAATGAATATAATAACAAATTTCAGTTTTACACTGGTGTCATCAAGATCAGAATTTGACCTTGTATATGCATCCAAAATGAAGACTGCCATTTGTGGTTATAAAGGCTCCTGTGAAAGCATTGCTGATAAAGTAAATCTCTAGTACAATGAGCATGACTGGCCATTAGGACTTCTGCAGCCTGGATAACAGCTCCTCTGTCACCTAACATCTGGATAAGGGGCCAGAGGAGTGTCTGGGAAAATTCTCAAGACCTTCCCTTACTATGTGCTGGTAATCCCTACTTGCCACAATACTTGTGAGTGCCTTAATATGCATACACAGAAAAAAATCAAAAATGTTCTTGCCTAGGTTACAAAAACTACCAGCTGGTTGCTAGAGAGACCCAGGTTTTTCAATGATTACTTCTATTCTCCCTCAAGAACACAGGAAAAAGGAACACCACTAAACCAAACCCCGACTAGACAATCATTTTTGTAAATGTGGGCTGCCACACTACCAGGAAACAGAGAGCCAGCAAATCTTGGGCTGGCACAGCTAACATCTAGCTATAATCCCTGGGGTAACCCAGGGTAGAAGAACCACCTTCCTCTGGGCAAATGCAGGAAAGAAAAACACTTTCTTTTTCCCCTTTATCGCGTCACTCCCTGTTTGAATGCAGTTGGTCCACATAATAAATTCTTTATGCTTTCTCACAAGCACGTTTGCACCCAGACTAGTACGCTTGATGCTTTTCTGCACAGAAGAGCAGGCCACGGGCTCCTCTTCCTCTCAGCAGCTATTAAAAGGCCACATTAGGCAACACAACAGCTACCTCTGCCTTACAGCCAAGAGCAGCCATCCCCGCCCTGGGAGGGCTGGAAGCATGCTGCACATCCCGAACCGGTGAACAAGTCCCAGGAGGTTTGGCACTGAGACGAAGATAAACAAAGCTACCCAGAGCCTGAGGCGTTACCATTTGATTAACCACACACACCTTTGTAAAAGGATTAGAAGGACTCTATCATTGTGATGTTCGAATCCTAATTGAAAACCGGTCCATCCCACACGCACTGTGCTGGTCTGGGGTCGGGTAGGGGTGTGTGTCTGTGAGCATCTGCTTTGTGGTCACAGTTCCAAAGAACCATGTTTACCTCCCATTGCACATCAGCCCAGCAAACATCATGGGATTGTGCAAGACTGATGGACACAGTGGGGACTGGAGTTCGAATTTCAATCGTCCATGCAGAATCCATTTAGAAATCTGTCTGCTGTGTGCAAGCATCAACAAATACTCATGAAATTTCATCCCTGCATCAACTTGCAAAATAGGAAAAATGCTTTGTGAACTCTAATGTAGTCCTGTGTAGCTGCCAACATCTGCCCTCTGGGGTGGTTCTTGTAATTTGCTATGTTTCACTAAGAAGATGTCATTTATCATGAAGACTATCATCAGTATACAAGCTGAGTATGAACCCCTAAGAAGGTCCATTACCCTTAACTCCAAAACACAGAAGAGTCTTGTTTCCGGTATTCTTCCCTGGGTACCTAACTCGGCTACACTGGAAGGGGATCTACAGTCAAGAGAGTGGTAAGCACTTTGGATTACCAGACTCTCGTGCCATATACTGTCCATGGAGTGAAGCAGTCCCAATACCTAACTTTGAGCCCATCAGTGGCTCTCTAAATGCTCAAGAGTCCCCTTTCTGAGCATTCAATCTCAGCTCTGATGTTACAGGGCAGTGATGGCATTGGGAAAGCAACAAGGCTGTCTATAAATAGTTATTAACACTATCCATGTGATCCTGCAACTAAAGACCATAAATCATGGTGCTAGATGTTGTTCATGTCCCCTTCAAATACGTAGCTATAGCGTAGCCTCTTTCTTAAAGCAATTACTGTCTCAGAGAAAAGTTACTCTCAGCAGATAAAGATAGATAGGGACCATAAGATGATGAGACAGTCTTGACTGGTGTTATAGAGTCTGAATGTATCAACAGTTTAACTGATGTTAACCAGCTAATTACAGGCGCTAAAGAGGTAACACCCCTTCAGCTGATAGTTCATAACCAGCTGGGCACTTCACCCACATGTGACTGCAAAACAGAGCTCTAGCTTAATGCGTGAGGACAATGGCAGTACAAGGGGGTGTATTTTAGATCACACACTTACTTATGTTCATCCTCAACGCCTCTTTGTAACATTTGAGATCATCTGAGTATGAACATTTCCCAGTGAAAAGAGCTGAAGACTGCAGCATTTATTTCTGTCTGTAAGGACAAAGGGAGGATCAAGTCCAAGCTGTTTTTCCTCAAATCATGGATCAATTGAGCAACTCTGATAATGTCACTATCCCTGGCACTGGGACCTAATTCAAAATTAGCTCAAATCTGAAAGATTGATTTTCACCACCAGCATTTAATGTCTGCTGTATCTTTCTTTTCCCTGCAGAGAAAAAAAAAAAAAGAAAGAAAGAAAGAGAGAGGGAGAAGGAGATGGTTCAGATTCAACTGCAATTTAGCATTCATTTGCATTTTTAAATTAGTTAAGCTATGGACCGTTGCAAAGCAATGACAGAGATTTTTTGTAATAATTAGTCTGCTGGGAGTGTGGAAATGGCTATACAGGCAGGTTGGACCGAAAGAGGAAGCAATACCCAAATGCTCAAACCGGGATTTGCACAGGCAAATTTACTCTCACTGATACGGGGCCAGATCCAGCTCACCAGACCCAGATAGCTACAGCTCAGACAATTTCATCTGCACTAGGCACTGACTATAGTCAGCAGAGAAGAAGGGATGTTTTTAGACTATAATTCATCTTCTCCTAAAGTAAAAATCTAAACCAGGGCGGATGATTAGATACCTGAAGTGAGGTGAGATCAAGCTCACCACTGTTGTTTTCAGTATAGCCTTAAATTCTGCAGTCTCTTTGCATCAATCTCTCCTTGGTGGGCTCCACACCTTTTACCCCCTCCCTCTTCCTTCTCCAGTTCCTACCATGATTCTCTTAGAGCCTGTAATGACATGCATCCCTCTCCTAACTCCAGTGGAAAGTACTCAGTGCTTCAGATCTGGCAGTAAGTACATGCTCAGGGGAGGAGGAAGTGGGGGTCAGGTAGGGAATGAACTAAAGGACCCCAGATTTTGCCACAGGGACCTATGTTCCCTCAGCTCATATAGGGGGATACAACAACACTTCACTGCACAGTGTAAATTGCTGCATATTCAGCAATCTGACTTGAACTCGGGGATTTTGCAATGCATCTCATGTTTGTTGTTTGAGATAAGTGAATATTATAATGTCTCTTTCCTTGGGTGGCAGAACATGGTAGCGCTAATGCTCACTTTGCTCAGTAATGGGAAGAGCCAGCTTGTGACTAAGCACTACTTTAGAAACACTGCACACTTGACCACTTTGAAAGCAACTGTCTATCACCCATCAGAGGCTCTCTGTCTCGCATCACTTTGTATTTGTTGTCCTTTGCTTGCCCTGCTCCAAAAGCTGGCTTCTGTTTCTCAGTGTGACTGTGACTTTCTGCTTAAGTTTTCTCTCTAGGTGAACTGAAGCACAAGGAACATTCAGTGAATTTCCTGAAGTTCAAATCCTCCACCTGATCTGAAACATCAACCCTCAGTACCTTTGTGTTTATCCAGCTTCATCACTGCTTTGTCCAAAAATGTGAATGCATTCTCTTCCAAAGCAGCAACAGTCGGTCCCAGCAACTCACCAGAATCAGCCAATAATATGCGTCTGGCACGGTGATGTAATATTCTCAGTACAGACAAAAAGTGAAATGATAAGGAGAGTGGAAGTTTTCTTTAACCCCTACACTGGCCAAAATACTTCTGGTATTTCATTACAAATAGCATTTGCATCTGTCCATATTCATCAGACATAATGAAAACTGAAGCCAAAATCACCAAATACATAAAACCCAAAGACATGAAGTTAGACATGACTAATTACGTACCTATTAACCCCAGTGGGATCAAAAATTCAAAGAACATATGCACTGAACTGTTGTCTGAACCTGTGTTACAGAAAATTACATGCACTATCGAGGGTAATTATAAAGGAACAACAGGCTTAGGGCTGTGCCATGGAATGGTTCGCTATCTCACAAGCATAGTATGGGATTACAGAGCATCAACATTTTATGGACACTTAATCCATAATAATCTGTCATGTGGCTATATAAGAATCAGCCATTTTTTATAAGTTTTACTTCCTGTCTCCTTCCAAAGAGGTCCCTATGAGTTGAAAATCATTCTGCCTGCATCAGATGTATTAACCCTACGCCAAATAGAGACCTCATTATTCTGACAACAAAGTGATTGCAACTGGATTTCCCTGAAAGAACCCAAACCTTTTTGGTTTCATCATCGTGTCACTCTGAGTTTTCACAGGTATTTATCACAAAGGTACATTTTGTTTCAGCATGGACTTAAGTGACTTGATCTAAGCTATCTCTTTGAGGACAGAAGGGCAAGAACATCATGAAAGCTAGAATAAATCAATGGCTCTGCCTATATTAGGGATGCCAAGACCAAAATGGACACTGTTCCACATTTGCTAATCATTTGTGCAACTTTTGGGACCGGCATTTCTGGAGTGTGTTTATCGCTTCAAAGTTTCTGATGTGTTATTACCAATCGGCCTCGTCACATCAGTAGGTCACCCATTATTTTGCCACTAGTCACAAGTCCAAATTTAGGTGTAAGTAAGCACTTCCTAGGATCCTTGTGGAGTTTGTGCTGTGGTGTAGGCTCTGGAAAGGGTTTTCTAGCTTGTAGTATATAAAGGCACACGGACCAAACCTTCTGTCAATGCTGCTAAACTCTGGATCGGATTCTTCTCAACTGAGCTTAGGCAGCTGCCTATGAAAACTGAAGCCAAAATCACCAAATACATAAAATGCAGAAGACCTGCCAGATGTCTCGGTTTCTATTGTAGTCACTGGAGAGAGAAACCTCTCCCCCCCAAGGACCGTTTGTCTCATCCTAAGATGGTTGTCCAAGAGAAATGGGATCAGTTTCTGAAAGTGTCATTCTCTTTCTACTAGCTGCAGAGCAAACAGACACACTTGTTTGGATTAGAAACCAACCATTTAGACTAGGTGAAATACACTCAAAACTCAAGTAATTTTTGTAGGTTTACCTATGTACACAGTAGTGGATCCATTCTAGTTGTTTATTCCTGAGTTTTTTCACAAGAGCATCACCTTGGAAAGGACACTATCTTCAGACAGGACCAAGCTGATCCAGATTTAGACTCAGGAACTATCAGAAAACATCTGCAGCCCTGTGAACGTATGCTCCCAAGTAGTCCGGTGATGATGATAGTGTCTTCCCTGTGAGACGGCACGTTGTGTAGATATGGCAGTGAAAAGAGACAGAAAGGAGATAAAAAAGGAGCTTCACTACATACCAGTTCCTTGGTGAGGACAGATCTGTATTATAGGTCCCTTTCTGAAAGCCTGAATTTTAAAAAATTTTAACAAATTTCTTTTTTAACATCTTTAACCATCCAAGGGCTGCCAAAGTACTTATGTGTGATATTTTTTTGTCAAGTATCTGCTTTTGTTCCCAGCATGGTGCCTGGCAGACAGGCTGAACCGTGCATTGCAAAAGGTGCAGAAAGGGCCAATACCCAGTGCCCTCTGACATGTCTTTAGACCTTCACTTGCTGAGGCATCATCATCTATGCTTATGTTTGCTGGATATTTCCATATGTGTAACCAGCATTTCAGATGTACCGCTGTCCCGTGAAATGCTTTTGCACAATAATAAAATCCTGTAAAACCTATACCTTCAGACAACCCCCACTCTGAGATAGCCCGTGTTTCTTTATTTTACAAAACAAAGGCTTGAGTGTTCATTCTCCTGAGTCTCACGTTTCCGCTGTGCTATCTGTGTTATCTGTGATTGTCTTCCAAACCCAGCTCACCCTGAGGCCAGCTATTAACATCTTTCAGCATAACAACAGCTTTTATTGTCCCACTATTTCATATGCATCCTGTCAAGACACGCAGATGAATGAGTTTCCAGGGGGTAACTTTGACTATAAATTTACAAGGCCTCTACTCCATCATAATTGTCTGTATTCATATTCTCATTCTTCATGCTCAGCCA
>Ga0181612_182356_pt1 | contig 15768 bp, 7 predicted proteins | sample HoacroProtozoa21_FD_119630 | JGI IMG/M metagenome (GOLD analysis project Ga0181612, IMG submission 119630) | Hoatzin crop microbial communities from Cojedes, Venezuel. Combined Assembly of Gp0051906, Gp0051904, Gp0051908
AAGTTAACATGTAGGCATCTCAGGAAAACAGTTACAATTAGCTAAGGAAGAAAGAGCAGAGGGACTAAGTTTTTGTTTCATTTTGTGGGCTTTTTTTTTTTAGGTTTACAATTATATGAAAAGTAGAGTTGATATTTAATGAGTTGCAACCAGTTGCATTATTTTAATTAGTTTATGGTGATAAGGATGAATCCAAAGCAGACAGCTGTGAAGATTTGTTATTTTAATTAGCTAAGTAAGCAGACAGGAAAATCAAGAACAGTCCAGATCCACCACAGCAGACTATTCAGCAGAGCCATGAGGGAAAAGAACCTCAACACCAATGCATCACGACTTCTGTACTAAAAAAAGGCGTTTGCTGGCTGCTTTAGACAGGTAAAACACTCCAAATAAATAGCATCCACTTCACCAGAGCAAAGCATTTTTGAGAGACCAAAACAATACTCATGACAAAGAACTGCAAAGGTCAGAGCTACCAAGCTTATCACAACACAGTAGCTACTTGAACATGCTTGCAATGTGCGCTATGTACAGGCTTATAACTCTAAAGATAGAGTATAATTATTGATTACAGCTTTAACGGATTTGTTTTGGCTTAGGGATATAGGTATTCTTCAGTCAAAAAAGTTCAGGGTTTCCGAGATGTAAATTGGATTAGAGGTAAAAATAACTAGCTCCTACTTCAAAGCTGCTCGGTATTTCCACACCAGGCACCTGGACAGAGCGACCAATGAAACAGCTTTGTGTCAGAATTCAGTTTCATGTACCAAGAGTACAGTTGTTGGTATCACTGGAAACTCAATTAAACATTACAAAAAAAAAGTTTCCTTTACAGTGTCCATCACCTTGTCTCTATTTTTGACTGTATCTGCTGGGAGAAAGACATCTGGATTTACCTTATCCTAAGCATTAACCTCATATTTTGTTTCCTAGCAGCAGCCTCAGTGTGCCCATGGCTGGCAGCGAGCCCTCCAGGCAGGTAAAACCCTGACCTCCCCCGTTAAGTCCAGCTTCACAATTTGTCTCTCTGTTTGAAAATGACCAATTATTTCTGACTCTAGGCACGTTCCCCATACACGTTTTCAAAGCTGCTTAAAGATAAGTTATTACTATACACAAATTACAACACATAGACTTATGAGTTAATAATTTACTTGTCTAGCTAGGGAATTTTCCTTTTAGTGCATTATAGATGAACCACAGACAAATTCAGTACTTTCCTGAATTAAGATCATCTAGCCAATCTAATTCTGAATATATCAAGCAGTGCTGTTCTCTGTGGGGACAATTTAGAATAAAGTGCGCTTTGGTACAAGGAAGAATGTCAAGTATTAGCTGAGATTGAATGGAAATCTATAAAAGATGTCAACACCATTAGTAGCACAGTTTGGATTACTAATCTCTGCTCTTCCATAGCAAATACATATTTTTTTTTTTCGGCCTCTACCAAAAAGGTCATTGGTCCTTCACAGATGTTAAGAAGGATCTGTAATGTAAAAATATTTATGTAAGAATCAACACAGGCAGATTTAAACTGAGCTGTTCTTTCCTTCCGTTCAGATATTAGTCAGGGAATGATCAGATGACTTTTAAGACTGACAACGGCGTACAGACACTCTCCGTCCTGCAGAGTGTTTGCAATGTGTAATTAGGCACGCAGCTGCCTTGTCATGTTACGTATCTTGCATGCTCTCCATCTTCAGAAGTAAAGCAGCTTCCAGCGTGGACATCTAGTCTTCACTAGGTTGACTACAGCTGGTTCAAAGAGGTTAGAGCTATGAGTGAAGCCCGCAGATGTCAACAGGACATACTGAGCAGGTTTTGAATCAGCCCCCAGATTGGTAGCAGACAAAGAATGGGGCACCAGACTCTCACTACTACACTAACAGTAAATATCAGTAGAAAAATAGACACTTATGACTGCATTTTTCCCTCACCCTGGTCAATCCTGAAGTTGGCTATTAAAGCCCACCGAACACAAAGTCGTCAGGCCCACAGCGTTTTCTCCCTCTGAACAGAGCACCTGCTGTAGCCTCTAAAGCTTGATGTCACTTCTGTGTCTTCCTTTCATTTCTGAATCTGAGCAGTGCTGGATCCACTTATTGTTGTTAATTGTCCTTCATTAGTTACCTTGCAGTTTTGATTGGTTTGACTCTTTACCCTAATTGATTTGCTACTGTAATTGACTTTCTCCTCCACTGATTTGCCTTGTGTGTTTTATCATTTTAAAGTGTAGAAGAAACAGAATGGAATTAAATTCCCAGTAATTGCTTATTACCATCATGTGGTGCTTTAATTTCCCTCCCTTAAAACAACTACACATGGCTTAAAGTCTGTGCAGTGCCATCTTTTGGCCAGTATCCATTCCGTTTCTGAAATACTATTCTACTTCTTAATCTTTCTCCTTTCCTTTTGCTTTTCAGTTCTGACATTTCCAGATCTTACTATACCTCCCCCAGCCCCGCTTTCCTGGAGCCCATCCCAAATTCATTAACATCCATAACCTCTTGCTCCATCTCTTCTCCATTGCCTTCCTCACTATGGAAGCCATGAGATTTTCACAGGGTACATCATAATCCATACAAGAAAAATCCTGCCAGTTTACGCCCTCGGCAGCGCTAACAGACTGGGGGCACTCACAAGCCACAAACCAGAATTTGGCCAAGTGCTTGCTGCAGTGATTTGACAGGGTGAATTGAGGAGCCTCTCTTTTTCTGGTAGGGAGTTACCTTTAATCTGCAACCATTACTTTCTGAAACACTCTGCCAGAAACACACTAAGTCTGTTCCTTAAAGTAAGAACAGACAGCATTATTAGACAAGGCACTGCCTTCATCTGGTCTCAGTTACTCGAGAACCAACGATAGCACTAGAGCTGGATGAACACAACGTGTCCCAGAGTCCTGTGAAAGGAAGAGCAAGGGGAATCATTCAACGCGTTGTGCTCTTAGTCCCATTTCATCCCCTTCTCTTGCTCCTCCATTAAAATCCTTTACGTCTCATTCCTGCAATATGTCATATTCTCTCAAATTCCCTTGCATGATTGCTTTTCATCCTCGTTCACAGTTTTGTTGCCTTCTTTAACTGCAGCTTTAACACTTCTCCTTCATTTTCTTTCCTTCTTTGCTTCCACCTCCAGTTCAGAAGTGTCTTGTTTTCCTGCCTGCTGACTCCTTAATCTGCTCCCTCATTCACAGCTCTCAATCTCCTACCAGCCACTCTCCTTTTCCACACCTTTAGCTGATCTGGGTCTTTGTATCTACACTTGTTACAAAACAATTATACTCTCTTGCCTTATTTTTTTTTTTAATCCAGATAATCTCTTTGCACCCCCCTCCTTCAGTTTCCTTCTGTCACTACAGAATTACTTCCTTTTCATGTTGGTGTAGCCTTTACAACGCCTTCTGAAGATGCAAAGGCAATGTTCCTGCTCCCAAATCAACTTTAGAGCTCACCTTATTTATGTCCTTCCTACCAAGCTGAATAGCTGCTTAGTAAATGGTGCAAAATTTACATATGCATACATATATATGTACACATGAAAATAAAAGAACTAAAACTAAACTGGGGACAGCCACAGACATAGTCATCAATGAACTATGATTCATTGATCATAAAGAGCCGTGTTACTAACCACGTACGGAGAGACTGACGGAGCTCAATATATGTTAAATTGTGCATGGAAAGAAGGGAGCATAGCAAGTCAATAGTTAGAGAAAATACTGATTCAGGCTGGACCTGGTCAGAAGTAGCTCTCTCGTGTTATAAAAGTTTCAGTTCAAAAAGAAAAGAATCTATTCTGATCTGTATTGGGGCACCCCAAAAACTTTTTCAAAGGCTTTTTTCTTTGGCATGGAAGAGTTGGTTTTACTCTTTAATGAAGAGAGAATTAAAAAGCTCTTCAGCAGTGGAATTACTCATTTTACGTAGTTAGGGGAAATCACCCCTTTACCATAGAAGTTCATTTTTGCTGTCTTGTGAATATCTGAACGACAACAAGCCTGAGTTACAAGCAGTTATTACGTGGGGCACTTAACTGAGGGAGTCCAGCCCATAAAGCCTTCCTAACATAATGCTGTTCATTAGAAATGGGGCATCTCCAAGGAAAGGGCCTGAGGTGAATGAATCTCAAAATGCTCAAAGATCCCATCAAGGCTTAAAAATATTCCCTGTCACAAAGTGTTCTTTCCTCACAAAATGTACCAAATTCTCCTCTTGCTTTGGCCAAGCTATATCCAGTCTCGATTTGCTGCATGTGATGCCAGGTTATAGAGGACATCAGTAAGCTCGGTTAGCTGAGTTAGCAAAAAAAGAAATTCATGAAACGGGGAGAATACTACAGATTTTTTTTTTAATTAAATTGTGTATAGTTATTTTATGACGAAGTCCACCAATAATTACTTTCTCAGTTTCTTATTTTAATTACATGTTTATAATTTTCTAGATAGGTTTTAGAATCTGTTTCTGGCATGCTGTATTTTTAGAGCTTCATTTACATTGTTCTGCTATATTACAGAACTGTACATATTATTTGAAACGCAAAAAATACACTCAATTTATGGAGAGCCTCAATTTTAGTCGCATTTTTTCTTTTCCCTTTTTCTTAATTAGAATGCTTGTTAATTGACAGTTTTCAAAAGCTGAACCAAGACATTTTTACAGTAGTCAATGTCTCCTAACAAACATTTCACTGTATCTGTACTCTGGAGTTATGAAAACGGCAAAATAGTAATAAGAAATATACTTGTTTATAGTAAATTGATGTTTTCAGCAAGACGTGATTAAAGTTACTATGCAAAATGCAATAAATAAGAAATTACTCTGAAGCATGTAGCACCCAGCGTAACGCATATTTGCATCTTAAGCATACTGGAAACAGTATTTATAGTGGCAGCTTAGCCAGTACCTTTGTCCCAATTACTCGGTGCAGTACTGATACTTCCCACGGAAAACTGGATTTTGGATACTCACACTCACTTTTCTTCATAGCTAGTCTTAATTTGTTTCACAGTCATCATCAAATTAGGTAACAGTAGTGGGGTTTTTTTAAATTCTCAAAATAGATAATTTTCTCATGAGAAACATGGATTTGGGCTATTTTTTCTGCAGAGTTCCAAGAACGTTTGCAGATTAATTTTTCATGAGATCTGCCCAGTACGCCACAGCACACGGCAGATTCTGTTGTACCGTGATAAATACGAAGTTCTGTGCTAAGTCTGGAACCTGATGTCCCTCGCGTCACCCAGCTGGCTTTTACAGCAAGGTGCTATTTTGACAGGTAAGCCTGACCTCAGTCACTACTTGCAAGACCTGCTGTTAAGTGCATGATATTGAGAACAGTATTCTGCAGTGACAGCGTATGACATGGGGTCTGTCGAAAGGAAAGAGCCAAGAGACTGAAAGCCATTAGGGAAACAGCCTAATAGAGTAGTCTTTCAATTATATTTAAGGGAGCACTACTGTTTTGTTTAGAGCCCCACACAAGAAAGGCAGGAACAAAAAACAGCAGGTGAAATTTCTATATAAACCTCTCACTTAAGAACACAGCAAGTTCCCAAATTTATGTGTCTGTTAAACTACTGCTGTTTAATTTTGACCCATGTGCATACTGTAAATAGCTATTACTTTGCTCATGTGCTAGGCAGCCAGCAAGGCTTTGGATCCAAAGGGATCATACTTCTAACCTTTCATTTAAATCAAAGGCGTCACCAATGCCAAGCTCTCATGGCCCAAGTTTTTTACCTGATCTTGAACATAAAAAAGAATAAACCTTTGAAGAGTAAGTCAAACGTGGAAACGTATAGATCAGTGAGTTTGTTACCTATTAGCAGATACACAGGCGGGAAACGCCTGACTAGTTCTGATAATATTCACGCTAGGTTATCAAAGCCATCCTAATCCTGGGAGGTCACATGGCTTCTGCCCCATCTTTGTATCATGACAATCATTATTCACTTGAACTGCAGCCTGGCTCAAACGACCCATGTCATGTAAACTGTTAGATACAGAGGGAAAAGTCTGCTCCAGGGGGAAGCTGTGATTCGTAGCCATGTAAAACACTGATGCGTTGTATTGCTTTGACCCAGATGGGCTTGCTTACAAGCAAAGAGCAAATCCTTGACTTTGGATTCATTTCTATTTCAGTCTCTGATTAAAGAATCCTTCCTTCCCCCACCCACTGCACTTCTAACAGGAAGTTTCACATTTTCAAACACTTGTGTTCTGTACTTGTTAGTGATGCTACCGCAGTACTGCATGACTGCTCAAAGTGAAAGCTGAATATCTTTTCTGCATATTTTTTTCTACCTGAAGATAATGGCACCAGGCCTGCAGAGACAGCAATCAAACATATCGGGCACGCGATCAAGGCCACTTTACACCACTCATCCTCTCTCACAAATTTCACATTTCCACTCACCCTCTCAATCAATCTGTTGTTATTCTGTTTGCCTTATGTTCTAACTCAACATGTCATCACTGTTCAAAATACATCGCTTCTACCCTGGCACGCTACTTTTGCCTGTCAGCTGTCACTGAGAACTTGTGACCAATCCCTATTTTGCTCTTTCTGCTAGGGACCCCTTTGAACATCCTTCAATCACTTCCCGAGAAAGAAATTTTGCCTCTTGCCAAACTAAGTCACCACATCACAGTTACCTGGGTGTTCACATGCCATCTATGAGCCTGAAGCGGAATTGCAGAGCATGGTTTGCCAATGGCGAAAAATCAGAATAGTTGTGTAAGCTGATTACATACATTTCACATGAACTAAACACCAACAATATTGATGCACCTGAGTAAAAGACAGAATTTGATAAAAACAGAGAGCTGGTAACATGGATGTGAAATATGCAAAATAGATATCATATACAGAGGCATCGCTAACAGTCTTTGTGTTTTGGCTATAAAATCATGTAGGACAATGGGACCCTCCGGAATCCATCTAGCTTAACCTCTTGGCGACAGCACGCCCAGTTAGGGGAGATTGCTCAGGGCCTTATTTATAACAGTATTATCAACCAGCAGCCTTCCAGTATTGCCAACATACACTCTTCCGCCTCAATAAAGAAAAATTAAGTACCACTCTGTTGTAACCTAGAGTCCTCTTATGGAGGCTTCAAAGCACACATAGATGATACGCTGCAAGACTTCACTATCTTCCCAGACTTCCTTGATGCTAGGAATTTTTGGCACTGTCTCTCTTGCGCCTGGATTTATCTTCTGTATATAATTAACATTTCCTATCCTTACAGAAGGCTTGCCAGCAGCCCTGTAGATCTTCTGTTTACTTCAAAGTGTAGTCAGCTGTGTTATCCAAGAGAATAAGGGACTGGGACATCAAGTAACAGCAGGCAACATGCATACTACCGAGTTGGGCTTCAGCCAGCACAGAAGCCTCCACCCTACGCTCACTGCTCTGGGAGGGTGTATTTGCAGTCGCACGAAAGCATGACTTGGTGCACATCCAGGAAGGCTGGCACCGAATGGAGGCCAACGAGCCCTGTTGAACCCGGACAAGCTCTGTGGAGAGGCCGACTCCCCGTCTCCCCACCATGCTCCCCTCACTCGTGGTGCTGGGAACACAGCCCAGACCTGTCTGAGCAGGCTCTGCACGATGCCAGGCTTGGTTGGGAAAACACACAGCCTGCTTCTGGGCCTCATCTGGATCTGAAAACCACTTAACCACATTTGTATTGTTTTGCACCTGCCAGACCCAGACCGACCGGTGAGCCAATACAAAAATCATCTGGCTGGCTGCGTCCGTGGCATTGCTCACACAAGAGGCATCGCGTGCCTGTGGAAAACAGTGCACTGTCTATAACAGTTCATTACACAGCGTGCTTATCTTTGAAGCAATATGGAGTTTGCATCTCTAGAAGAAACTAATCTAGATATTCTTAGATTACATTACCTAACTAAACGTAATAGTGAGCTTTATCCATTTCTCTGAAGCGGGAGCATCTGAGAACATAATGTAGCTCTTTTCTAGTTTTATTAACATTTGTGAAAAGCACAGAAAGATGCTCTGATCTGCCCAAATTAACATCAGCAGTGTTTCCCTTTCTGTGTTGATCAAACACTTCTAAACAATGGCTAACAGCTGACCAACAAAAGGTAACTGATTTTTCAGACATTTATTTGCCTACATACAATAACCTCATTCCTTGAAAAAAGTTCATCAGTATGCTGAAAAACAAGCTCTGACTTCTGGTATTTGAAAGCCTGAATGGCTACTGTTCAACCTTATAAAGCTTGGAAAAAAAAGCTAGAAATATCAAGGAGAGAGGAGTGACTTCCCAGCACAGAATTCAATTGCAACATTATGATCAGTGGCCACAGTAAGAAATATGTCTTTTGCAGTTAGTTCAGTTACTCTCCCACATCTTCATTTAACATAGCAGTTTTTCATTTTCTGTAACTATAGTTCATGAGGTGCTTTTACACATTAAAAGGAAGTAGACTTTAATGAATCAAACCACTGAGATATTTGGACAGTTTACCACACAGTGAGTTATACACCATTATACAGTGGCAACGCCCTGCAACACCTGGCTATCACTTGTTGGACAGTCTGCACTCATCTACCACGTACTATACTGACATCCCAGCAAAGTCATTAAACAACCCAGCTCACTCTTCAGAAATGTCTTCTTTAGGTCATTCGAGTGTATCCAAAATAGAAATGAGCTCAGATGAATTAAACAGTTGAAATAATGACAACCCGACCAGCTTTGCCAGGGAGGTATACAAAGCTTCAGAAAACCACAGCATTGCAGCCTTTTTACATTATTGGCTGTTTCTTGTCTAATGTCCAAGTGTTGTAAAAATGCCTGCAGGTATCACAAGAGAATCACTTTCAGAAATCATTTTTGGTTTACGCAGGACATGAGGCTAAGAGCACTGAAAGCCATGGGCCAAACTCACCTTCAAAACCTTGCTCAGAAAGTCAGGCAGCAGTATAGATGGCATCCATTTGTCAGAAGGTCCAATTTGAGAGCTTCTCCATAGCTCAAGTGTAATAGGGATTTATGCACAATTTGGATACTAAATTCCAGTGCCACTTCCTTGCTTTTTGTGCATGCTGTTTAGTTTCACGTCCACCATTCCTCAGACGTGGCTATAAGCTACATTATTTGTATGTTGAACGAGGGCAGCCTCAAAGCGTGGTTTCCCCAGGTTATTTCTGTGTCTCCCACTGATTTCTAGGGATAAGAGGTTTGCAGTTACACAGACTATGTGAACTCCTCCCTCGTAATATACATCAACATTTTAGTTGTTTTTCACTGATGAATTATGAGTTTTTACTACTTAGCAAGTAGCTAAGGTGTGTTCACTCAGTCGTAAACAACCTGGAACTATTTTGCTATTGATAATTCTGGAGTTTTGGGGATCCTCTTGCAGTAGGCTGGGAACTTGGTTAGTATGATACAGGTACAAGAGTTAAGCTACTCGTTAATGCTTTTTTGTCATGGATTTTTTGCATAAGTATAGACTCCTATGTATAACTATAGATAAGTAACAAGCTAGAAGAGCATAGTATTCCAATTTGAAAGCATTCATTATGAGTTTGTAGCTTAGGAAACACTGGATACAACTCAGCTACTTACTCAGTATTTAATCTAAGCTGCTTCATACCCAGGAGTAATTCCACTGAAACTGTGCATGCTCTTACAGACAGGAACACCAGGACGCTCTGAATAACAAAGCATCTCACTACATAGGCTCTGATAAGTTAAAGTATCAACAATTTCAACAGAATGCTTTAGCTGCCTGAAATAAAACACATTCCTTTGTCAGAGGAGGAAGAGAACAGTCAGTAACTACCAGGATCATCCTCCTCTTGCCCCCTTCGGTCTTTACGATTTAGATAAACTGGAAGCCTAAGAATGACAGTTACTCAGCACCTGCAGAGTGAAAACAGACATGGATCTAGGTAATTGCATGGGGGGGTTGTTATCCTCAAACGAAACCTTCGAATCAACAATTCTAAACACACTAGCATTTGCAAAGTTGTAGAGATTAATTCACATGGCTGCAAACTGATTTATTCCTTACTGATTTGGCTACATTGATTATTCTGATTCCTTCTTAACTGGCTTAACTTCAGATGTCATTTTTAGGTGATGTGCTTACCATACTCTTCTCATCTGAAGAAGTTACAGCTATGAATCAATTCTCTCTGCCATGTAACTGAATTTTCAGATACGGTTTCACTTAACTTCATATGAGGTTATTTAGCTTTTCCACCCGCAGATGGTTTCAATGAATGTGTATGCATTCTACAGGGTTGCGAACAGGAACAGTATTTTAATTTTACTAATTTTAATAGTGAGACTTATGGGTAAATCTCACTCAGGATCACATAAGGGGTATGTTTGCTAACTTAAAATATCTTTCCCATTTAGACCAGTTTCTCAGCTTCATTTTGGAATGAAATCCCTACAAACTGAGTTGTTTCTCATCCTTACGCCGTTCGTGCAATTTCCTTCCTCCAGCAGTAGAGAGCAGAAGGACTTCCCTGCGACTGCAGTGGGGCAAGAATGGACTGCCAGGGGAGCTGCGCTAGCCTGGGAGGAGGCATCAATCCCCAGGAGAAGCACGGATCCACTGACAGCAAACAGTTTCATCTCTTCATACCTGCCTACCCTGATGGCAAGTGTGCTCTGTTACAGACTAATCACACCCACGAAGTCATATAATATCAGCACAAGCCATCCTTTCCTGAGCGCTGGCAGAGGCAGAAGATGCTAGGAAAGGGTCTAGATGTGAGTCACGAGTGTCCGTAGCACCCAGACTCCTGCAGAGACCTTCTGCAAGAGGCAAGACATTCTTACATTGGGACCACTTGACTAGCAGTTGGATCCCTGTGCAAATGAAATTCTACAAAATTCTATTTAGTCAAAGAAATACACGGGAAATCTTCCTATCAGTGAGTTTGCAGATCGGTAGACACTGGACTAGACATGACTGGAAGAACGACATAGTGGCTTCTGGTCACATTCACATTTACTCTCAACTCTTCCTCTTCTATTCCACCTTTTTTCATACCCCACAGGAAGAAGAGGAAAATGTTTTTAGATGTAAACAACTAGGGAAAAAAAACCAAACCATAAAAGATTTTCGCAACAGAGAGGAACAGTCTTCATAATACAGTCCCAAGATTGTTTTTACAACAAAGTCTGTATTTTCAACAGAGGCTATAGGCTCTCATGACCGGGCAAATAATTTTGTACGCTATGCTGTAGCTGCAGATGCAGCTTTATTCGAGATAAAAAGAAGCCTTTAGAAGCTCTAAATGTCTTAAAGACCAGCTCTCCTTTTTTCCAAAGTCCTAATCACAGGTTTTAAATCTTTATTTTACAACACATTCAAAATATAGGGTTTTTTTCTGTAGAATATTTGATTAGGTATTCAGTAAAGATGATGAAGGCTGTGCACAGAAGTGCAGCATAGAGTGTTTTCATTTTATGTGAAACTTCCATAAACAGGAAACACTCATGTCTAAGTGATCAGTTACTATATAAATGATCCTCCATCTTGAGAAAGAAATTAAACAGAAATTAAAGGTTAGAAGTTATACACCTGCATACTTTGTTGTTCTTCACTGCATAATTCAATGAATTCTCCCCACCTCTCACTACGCTCTCCATTTCTAGAACCTTTGAGAGGACGCTTCCTCTGATTATATCACAACGTAATCCTAAAGGTGTAAGCATTTTTTACACAGTGCTCAACAACTAACATTGACCCTGCACGATTAAGCTCTACATTTGTTTCAAAGAAACTTTAAAACTTTACAGAAAAGAAAACAGAACAGAGTCCATCATCTTCTATTAATAAAGTCTCCTATTTCTCATCTCTTTTATAACTCATTCTACTTCACTGTAGCTCTAGGATTTTATGTAGCTCCCTGCGTAATCATTAGGGAAATAAGTGCTTTGCAATTTATTTTAAGAGAGGCAGAGTACAAAGGCAGTTACAGAAAGGTGGAGATATATTACAAGATTTTTTTCACTTAGCACAATACCATGCAATACTCCTAAATTATGAGTTTTAAGATCTCTGCTGCACTTCATAAGCCCCATCCATTTTGGTTGTAGTGATTCCAGATTTTATTTTCTTCCTAAACATTGTCATCACTTCAGTTCCTACAAACTTCTCTGTGCTGACAGCCTTTCTACTGATCTAGCCTGGACTGACAGCAGTAGAGGGTGTATGTATGTCAGCAGAGACACCTGAGTGGCTGTAGCTTCTCAGCCTAGAATACATCATCTCCACATCAGCAAAACTACCTCAAATGCATTCACAGCCATCTTAGACATAATTACAAGACAATTTCATAATTTACTTTGAGTTTCTTTATAGGTACACAGTGCTATATTATTCTGATCAATGTAGGGAAATACTTCAATAAACTTGCAATGCACACATTTTTATTGCTAACATTAAATCTAATTTACTATTTTCACAAGCTATCTGGTGCTAATTACAGAGACTGGGAATTACGCTAAGCAGGAGTTACTACTTTTTAAGAATACAGATCGATAGTCAGAAACCAGAATTCTGCTACGATAGTGCAGGGCTTACACCTCATTCTTGTCCATTTTTCCTGCCCCTGTTGTGCAGAGCCAGGCTTGGAGTTGTAAAGTTCTGGTAGGGGCAGTCCCCGCCGTCACCCACACCAGAGCCAGCCCCACCTAACCCAAACCCCAGGCTGCACCTTGTGCCTCGGCACACCCCGATATCCATGGCTAAGGACTGCACAGGCGATAACTCTCATAGCTGGCCATCCTCTGCGGTGGCAAGCTTCCTGAGCCCACTCCCACCAAGTGTCTTGGACTTCTCGTTCTCAGAGCTCTAACCTCAATCTTGACTTTAATCCCTAGGCAAGTCCTAGGGCAGGAGCTTAGCCACGTGCCCCAATTAACTAATGCCAAGGGGGTGAATTCTACCAGCAGCTCTCAGATCGCTTTGCCCTCCCCCTTAAACCGCACTTAGTGCATGACTAAGCTGTAGCTTTTTCTTGGAACCGTAACAGCTACCAAGATGTTTTTGTGTGTAGGAGTCCTGGTACCAAACCAAGCAGAAATCCTGGTTGCACAGTTTCACTTTTCACTACCTCAGTTACCTAAACCGCTGTTGATCATGTTAAAGCAGTCTGTTCAGAAATATTCAGATTAATGTTAACTGCACACGCTAACCGCAAACCTGAGCGCTCAAATCATCCTGACAATCCGTGCTGTCAGCACTGGAGACAGCCAGAGAGCCAGACACAGTCACAGTCCTCAAGGCAGGGGCCGGGGAATTAGGATTTTAGAATATGCTGTGATGTGAACTTGCTATGTATGTTAGATGAACTGACAGGGCACAACAGCTGTCGGCTCGCCTCGGCTGACGTTATCTTGTTGGGAGCTGCCGTAGAAGAGCCAGAGGAAGACTGGCTGTGAGGCTAACTGAACCTGGCTTAAAGGATAGAACACTTACTGTCGTACAGCAATGAGAAAGACAATGTCCTCTGCAATACAGTTCGTTAACTCAGAGCAAACAATGTCCTGAAGATGATGCCATTCAACGTATGCTACTATTTGAGGTGCTGAGCTCTAAAATACAGAGAAAAAATTAAATCTGTTGTAAGCTTTGCTATTTCAACTAGATAACATCTATATTCTGCATGAAACAGAGCTGGAACAAAGGTGTCATATTACTACGTATTTATGATTTGCAACAACCTCTTAATGAGTTGACTGTGTTTTCTCTTGTACCTGCCATCCTTCCGCTGTGCTACAGAGCAAGTGAATGTGTTTTTACCATCAGATAGATAATCTTCCAGAGCTGCTTCTGCTTGGTTTGTCAGAAGTAATGCTTTGTACACCTCTGCTGGGAATGCTGAGCTGGCTGCTGAATACAGAGCTAAGAGGTCTAGATATTGGCTTCCTTCCTTTTAATTATCATCTCACATGTAAAGGAGACCGTTTTATATTTCAGAGCACAAGGGTCATATAAATAGTCTTTAGTGCAGAAAAAAGCTAGACAGTTTCATGGTTTTAATTTAGAATCTAGTTCCATTTCAGTTATTCAGTCCTGAAGCCAAATGAAGCAGAGAAATGTGAATTTTTATGATATTATCTCTTCCAAAAATATTGTTTTGATCTTCTTCAAATCCTCCATCTTGACAAGACAGAAACATTTTGTTGAGACTAGCTTTTTTACAAAAGTGAAAATGAAACATTCCAGCAATTTCCCAAACACAATTTGAAAGAAATAAGGCCACATGGTGGTTGTTTTTTCCCTGAAAGCTACACTAACAAAAACCAATCCATAAAAAAAACAGAATTAAAAGTTTGAAAGTTCACCTTCAGTGTAAGTATCTTCATTTAAACACATATTATCAGAATGTTTGAACATAACCATGATTTCTTCTTTTTCGGTATTATATTCATTTGATGCATTTCACCATGTGGATGTAATACAGACTTTTCCAAGTCACTTGACTGAGCATACCACGACATTCTGATTAAAAGATTAGCACCGTGCTGTATCAGTAGAACATACTTTAAATGGATTAAGAACTGACTGTTGAAGAGATCTCAGAATGGAGCAAGTTACTATTTACAGAAGTAAGGGGATTTATTCACCCACAGAACTGCAAAATTGAGCTAAGTCTCATGGTCAGAGACCTGCACACAATTTCTGTTGCTCTGCACTTTTAAAGAACCAAACTTGGAATAACATGTAAATATATTTGATTCTAGTTCTCTTTAAACACAGCCAGGCAGATCTTGGTACAAGATGCTACCTGCATGAAGCAGCAGGAAGATGATTCTGTTTTAACGTGCACTTCGGTACCTATTCGCAAGTGAAGGAGACCACCACCACCACCCTCTGAACACCAGTCACTACAACAGCAGAAATCACCTGAGCTGCCTAACGCTTCAGCAACAACTACATTCACTATGTCTGCTTGAAATAGGCCTATTTTAATAAAATACCCAGTCTGACCCCATTGTGATCTCCAGAGCTCTCCAAGCACCTCCCTGAAAGCAAGCCGAGATGTTAGAAACAATTCCCAGTTTGGTTCCAGTCTCACTTTAAGCCATGCAGGACTACAAGCACAATCACAGCTGCGCAAGCTGTCCCCATTCACACTGCTGACGAAGCAGGGGTGATAACATGCCTAAACAGTCACAAGCCAATGAATTCCCCTGCTCCCATTTTGGAGAAGTGGAGTTTTTTTAACATGTTTTTTAACAACTGATGCATGGCTCCCAGCAAAACTTCCAAATACCATCACGCTGGTCGTGTTTCCCAACACAATGATACTCTCCCAGCCAACAACGGCAAACACAGGTCTTAAAACCTCCCCTCACTAGTTATGAGAGGATTGGGAAAAGAAGCCCTAGAGCAGTCACGCTGATGAGTCTTGATTTGTTAAGAGCTTGGATTAAAGCAGGCTCAAAGAGGAGGGTTAGGAGAGAGAGATGGAGTAGCAGTCTTGGTAACTGTCTCCTTGGCTCAGGTGGGCTTGAGTAAGGCAGGAGGGAAGCTACAGCATATGCCTGGTGGGACCCTAAAACACTGGGATCTTTCTGCTGTGTGTTTAATGAGGCTTTAAGTAAGTCCTCGTCATTTGATTACAGAATCACAGAATGGTCGGGGTTGGAAGGGACCTCTGTGGGTCATCTAGTCCAACCCTCCTGCAGAAGCAGGGTCATCTACAGCAGGCTGCACAGGACCTTGTCCAGGTGGGTCTTGAATAGCTCCAGAGAAG
>Ga0181612_146549_pt1 | contig 15767 bp, 10 predicted proteins | sample HoacroProtozoa21_FD_119630 | JGI IMG/M metagenome (GOLD analysis project Ga0181612, IMG submission 119630) | Hoatzin crop microbial communities from Cojedes, Venezuel. Combined Assembly of Gp0051906, Gp0051904, Gp0051908
ACTAAGAAAAAAAAAAAAAAAGAGGGCTCTGGTGGGTGGGGAAAAGTTTTTTTTTTAAAAAAAAAAAAATATAAAAAAAAATTTTTAAAAATTTTTTTTCTGGGGGAGGGGAAAAAATTTTCTATGGAAAAAAAAAAAAAAAAAAAAATATCAGACAAGTTGTTGAAACAGATGCCAAAGATTTTATACAAGGAATCGGCAGGAGGGTTGGACTAGATGACCCACAGAGGTCCCTTCCAACCTCTACTATTCTGTGATTCTGTGAATGTCATGGCTGCTTTCTCTTTCTGCATTAACACGGTAGTAAAGCTACATGCATAAAGGGCACACAGGACACAGCCTACAAACCAAGAACACATTGCTCACCCATTAAAAAAATAAGAATACTTTGAAGCACAGAATTATGCCAGATGTTCGGAATGTCTTTTAAGAGAAGATTTCTACCTACTCATGCCCTCCCTTGGGCAACTGTCAGTCTATGGCAGACTTTGCTTACAAAAACATTAGACCGTCCCCAGTAAACTCGGCCAGTACCGAAGGTGTCCTGGAACGTTTTCCAAGTCTACTTCCGTGTGTAGGCTGGATGCAGTTGCGAATGGGCAATCACTTTGTGAGTATGTTCTTTCAGAGACAAAGTGAGAACCGCTTGTTACAAGGAAAAAGTCAGTACACTTGTTCAGAAGATAAAGTCTTTTATAGCAGTTAATTTAATAATACAGTCCTAAAACAGGGTGCTAGGCACTCATCTACACAAAAGCACATTTAGTAAGCTGGGGAAAAAATACCACAGTTCCAGGACATTGCATCAAACTCCCGCCACTCCAAGAGGAGACAACTCTCATGTGGTGGAAGAATTCTTGTCTATGTAAGTCAAGAAGGGAGAATTTTAGGCAGTTCAATCCACAATGGTCTCTTACTTCTTATAACTGCAACCAGAAATCCACAGTACAAGACAGTATTAGTTAGGTTAAGTGGTGGTTTTGATAATAAAAATCAGTGAATTCATTGCAGTCCTTTAATAAAAGGATTAAGTCCAGTGAGTGCCAGTTGCTAGGAGCAAAGAAGAAAGGTTCCAATTTTCCAGATGGATTTTGAAGTTCATATTATTAGAAAAAAGATCAGTCAAATCTGTGCAGTTTCTATGCAGCCATGTTTAAGAACACAGAGGCTCCACAGACTCCGGGATTACTTAAAAAGTGGGGGAAAAGATAAATTGTCACAACCCAAACAACTCAAACTTCTTCTCTCAGAATTGCCTACATAACTTGTTCTCTTGTTCTGCTCTGGACAAAACTTTAAACTGCAACAAGCTGGCAGAGAAACTTGAAGAACACCTGAGTACATGAGAACATCGTAAGGGAGAGCAAGATCCTGCACCCTTTTGATCTGGTACTGAAGTTGAAACGGCAAAATCAGAATGCTTTGCCTTGTGCCATATGATTTGCTTTCCCTTTCAGAGCTCTACTGGTCTCTGCCAGAGGGTCTATTTCAACTTGATACCTCTTTCACTGCAAGACCACTGCTCATATCACGGTTCAGACAAACTTGCTAATGAATCTGGGTGTAACCTTCCATGGCCAGAAGTACCACACCTCTGGATGTAGGGTTGGTTGAATTACCAGGTGTAATTCACACATCAACACTGGAGATTTCCTGGCAGCACAGAGTCCAAACCTTCCTCACAGGGCATCGTGATCAGCAAGGCGTTCCAAAAGAAGAATCAGAAGGCCGAAAGTCTGATCCAATACAATAAGGAACAACACCATCCATCATTTGAACTAGGAATACTCAAAGCTTCATTAGCCAACCGCATTCTTAGTATACTAAATTATACGTAGACATATATATATAGATATATTTTTTTTTTTTTAATTAGAATAAAATACACTGGATTTTGGTTTGCTCATTTACAAGGGAGCTCCCTCCCTTCCCCAGTTAATTTGAAATTAAAACCTAGAGGCTGAACATAAGCTCATTCCCAGCATTCCAAGATGGATATAACACGAGAGGAGGCCAGAAACTGGAAACATGCATTCTGGCTGCAACAGGTTAAGAGGTGAAATGGAGACCAGATATTTTCATTTGTAACCCTGAGAACATAAGGAATTGCAAAGATCTGGAGAAGAGCCTGGTGTTAAAGGTCACCAGGCTTTTTATTGCAGTTAAAGCAAACTCGGACCGGGTGATCCCATCCACGAGAGGGAACCGCTCTGCGGTCGTGCGAGCATTCGTCACAGAATCCCTGGCCACAGGCCCGACAGTGGTGTTTGGAGAGTTTGATGCTGAATTCCTTCCGGCAGTTGTGGCAGTGCAGGATTTCATGGTCTGGTACCCAGTATGCAGGTCGGGCAGCATCTTTTACCAGACCTATGGAGGTAGTGAGGTGGGGGGATGGGAAAGAGGGAGAAGAAAATAATCTGTGAACGTGAGCTTGTCAAGAATGTACTCCAGTGGAAGTACTCACACTCTGTAAGTCATACCACTGCCATTAAGCTGAAGAGCACCTACTGACAGAATACTTCAGTGCAACGGGTAACCATTTAGGCCATTCTGCCATTCTTCCACATTCTGCCTCTCTTCAAAGGGACAGATTGTTTCTCCTTAAATGGTGGCATCTTCCCTTACCAGACTCCTCCAGAGATTGAGACGCTTGCTTTTCCCTACCTTCAGTTTCAGCTGTGGCCAAAAAACCACAGTCACCAAACCAAACATCCAGAAATGCATGTACTGTCTGAACTGAGAAAGGGATTTATTCTGACTTTCGCTGTCGGATGACAAACACCCACAAGGGTGATGGCGCGACGTGCTGCAGGCAAAGCAGTGGAATGATGATCTGCGCAGTGAGTAGGAGGTCAGGTCCAACAACAGAAGATTCAAACGCGAAGTGTTTGCTGACACACCTGAGCTGCTACTCAGCACATGAAGGAGCAGCAACTTTTCACTGGACTAAGCTCGCCATCAAAGCCCACATTACTCATTACTTTCCCACCATTACCAGCCTGGACAGCTTCAGATTCTCAGCCCTCCCTTGCAGAAGTACCAAGTGCTAGCAGTATCCATGAACACACTTAAAAGGCACTCAGCATCTCTGGAAGAAAACCAAACCTGAAAAAACGCTTCCTAACTGGCCAGCCTTTAGGGAACTCCAGCTGGCAGGTCACTGCAGCGATGCATCAGGGAAGAATGAATTACTCACAGCTTAGTGCACAGAGATTTGCACAACAGGGAGAAAAGAGAAGGTATGAACTGCAAAAACAATGTGCTGAAAACCAAGAGGAAACAAAGTGAGAGAAGCGCAGGGGGCTGCAGAACTCTTAACCAACAGTCGTATCATAATGGAGGTTCCAGCCTCTCACACAGACTCTTGAAGTTTAATCAGAAGTTTTGCTCTGTGAAAACAAAAATGCCTCTAGACAAAAAAATCCATCAGAAGAAGACAGAGCTCACCTAAGGGAATGTCCATGGCTGTCACCACTGCTCCAAGAGTGTTCTGCACAGCTTCCCCCACCTTCCTGGCAATAAGTGTCCCCCCTTCCTCATCTGAAGGCAGCTCAGCCACATCTGCATGACACAAGAGTAAAAGGTTCAACACCTAAGTCCAACACAATTTCTGCCAAGTTTTGGTTAATTTACATCAGCAAAAACCAGCTGCAAACCCAAAAGGCTGCTTGGGGCCTCTACTCAGCCTTTATCTCCCACATCTCCAGTCTTGGATTGCAGAGTTTTCACTTTCATCTCAACAACAATGGACAAAATACGTAGTCTGCTGAAACAGCAGCATCCCTGCTCGGGTGCTAGCTCCTCACCATCAGCAGGTGCCAGGAAAACAAAGTAAAGACCCAATTAGAAAATAATTTTGTCAGGGGTCAGATATCTGGTAGCTCGTTGCAAGAATCATCTTCCTGCCAAAAGACACTGAGCTCTTGATCTTCCCTACTAAAAACCCTGTGCCGAATCCCAGTTTGAACAACGCTGTCTACACCCAATGGGAATGGGCGCAGAATCCAGAAGCCAGGAGCAAAGATTCAGACTAACTTATCGCCCAGGGATAATTCTGTCACAACTCAAAATTACCTAACTGGATGCCCCTGTTTTCATAGCAGTTGTCACACACGCGCACTGGTGCAGGTCCCCAGCCTCGCTCAGGCACTGGACGGGTCTTGGAAGAACAGCCATCGCAGAAGCCCTCTCCACAGGCCCGGCAGTGATGTTTAGTGTCATTATCTTTAAAAGGCGTGTTGCACTTATTACAACTCTAATCAGAACAACATAGAAAGAAAAACTGTTATCTTGATCTTCCTTAATAGAAAAACAGAGAGCAGAATCCCAGGACGGCGAGACTCAGACTAAAATTGTGACAAACCTAGTAACACCCAACACCTGGGTGCTACCAGCCCCATAACTTTACCCTAGGGAATGGATTCAGACAGGCAGATGTACAGTGGTTAAGCCAAAAGATTGCTATGATCCCTTCATTCACAATCACAAATAATTACAGCCACATCATGCAGGACTGAATGGTGGCTATTTGATCTTTGTGGGGGTAAGAATTCAGAATGCAGCTTTTGTTGAAGAAGTATCTGTTTCCTGCAAGACACAGGGAATCCTTTTCTAATTGGATGGTCGGGGCCAGCTTTTTGCATCTGGTATGAAACCAGAGTTTAATCTCTACACCTGTCTACTCCCAACTATCAACTGCAGTAGCCAGATTTAAGATGTTGATTCTTTGCTTTGAAGAGCAAGCTCATGCAAGCCAGGATTTTCTGTTATACTGCTGGGAGAGGATGTCACAAAAAGTAGGGAGGGAGCAGTCTCTTTAGCAGGGCTGGGCAGAGTCTCTGTTCATACTTCCTCTGACTAAGTCAAGTATGGCGAGAGCTGAAAGCTTTTCAGTTTTCTGCAAACTGTAGGAGAAGGGCTTGCTGCAATAAAACAAGAAGCATTTGGAATCTACAAAATACTACATTACTTAAGGAGTGAGGAAAAGGGTTTTTAGTTATGCAAAGCTTTTCTCTACAGCAGCTGCTGTTTACCAGAATCTGAGAGTTGGGTCTCCAGTAAGCTGGGGCAATCTGGTCTGTCAACCAGGAGGTCACAGCTTTTGTGGGTCCCAGGCTAAGTTCAGAAACTGATTGTGCCATGAAATTCATCCCATCCAACAAACGCTGGGCTGCATTGTTGTTGTCTTTCAGAAATCCATCAGTCTGGAATGAAATGCATATTAATTTGAGAATAAAATAGGGAAATCTCATTTTTCTAGAAGCAGATGGTTCTGTGACCCACTGCTCCTGTTAAACTGGAGAACAAGCATGAGGAAAAAATTCACCAGCCTTGCTTTAAAACACAGGGGTATGTTTTAAAGGTGTATCATTCACACAAAGCGTTCACAAACTGGCAACTTAGCTATTTCAAGATAGCCAAAAGATGACTGCAGGCCCTTGCAAAGGTTCGTTTAAGCAGCAGAGACAAGAAACAGCTCTAATGAAAGCCAATCTATTTTCTCCATCAATGTTCAGAAGAACCAACACAAACATGTGCGTGGCTGCACCCATACACAATGACTATCCAGCAACCAAACTTACCCCTGGCCAGACATGCTCGATTTCTGTCCTCACTACAGTGTTCACAGGATCTTGGTTGCCAAACCAGTACTGTCGGCTGCGGTACACCACTCCACAGTTGGGGCACTCAATCACGTACCTGCAGAAGGGGAAGACGGGTTACCTCAGTGAGAGACTGGAAGTCCAGTGTACCAGGCAGCATAGAGGCAACAGAGAGCAGGGAGATCTTAGCTGCAGTACTCACCCTGACCAGGCGTACTTGGCAAGGCCCAGCCAAGGGGAGTCAGTGGAAGCAGAGGTTTTTGGCACCACGCTGACCTCCATCCCTCGTTCATAACAGGCCTATAAGACAAAGGCTCAATTAAAAGTGCATTCTGGGGAATCCCAGACTCCAGGTCTTGCAGCTGTTTGGCCACATGAAGCATATAATTGGCACACAGTGGTCTCCACAGCAAAGGATAGCACTCATCAAAACTGATTTAAAAACAAACCAAAACTAGATCCACTGTCAATGACGACATAACGAAATACCTCTACAATAATAAAAATCATGATGGTAGCTTAAAATTTTCCTGTCTCCTGCACACATCCTTCAGAAAAAATGGCTAATACCAAGCAACAGGCATAAGCAAATAAGAAGAGTAATCACATCAAGTGTGTAGAAAGAGAACATCACCCAGGCTGAGAGCAGCCGGGTTCACAATTTAGCTAGCAAATGACACACAGGACACAGAGGTGATGACCTCTCCAGGCAAAAATACAAGTTCAACAGTGATCCATTTTTCTTGTCAAGGCCATGAGCACCTCTCCCATTTGAAAAATGCAAGGAAAGAGGCACGTGACTGATATTGCTCATTTATTGGGCCATCCTTTCTTTTTTCATTCTTCAGACCTTGTCCTCATGTTGCTACTCACCTTGCAAGTGTAGACTCTGTTATCATACTGGTGAGAATATCGGCATCGACTTTTGGATTCATGAGGGACTCCTTCCTTTGCATGGTTCATGCTCTTCTTACAGCCACACCTGAGTATGCAAAAGCAAACCATGAGCTGATGCTGTTAGATATGGGACAGATGTCACCAAGAGTTCATTTATGTTACTATCTCACGTTTGTACAGGTGTTGCAACCCCAAACCATGTTCACAACTGTACATACAGCAATGGCTTCATTTATTGCTGAAAGGCAGGCTCCTTGGAAGGTGTAGCAATTGTTTCACACTACAAAGCCGCACCACACAACAGTGTAGTGAGTGTAGGGAATGATCACTGTAGCCAGAGAATTTTAGGCAGAACTAACCGTGCTGGAAATCGACCAGGACAGAGTTAACACTGCAGTCTGTGCCAGGAGCTGCTAGAAATTCTCTGATGAGCATAAAAGAGCAGGAACATAGCACTGTATCACATTTGAGAGAAAATGTTTCCAGAAGCATAATCAGCCGTAACATCACGCTGCTATGGTGTGCTCACAGACTCAGAGCACTAACTGCCATCTACTGCCTTCCAGGCTCAAACTCTGGGCTCGTCCCAGACACCTACAAGCCAAGCTCTGATCAAACCTGGGGCTCCACTTAGATCTAGTCAATGAACACAGCCCAGGCTGATGATGATGTATGCTTTAGGATTGTTTATACTGTTTAGGTAATAAAAATGGCAGGAAAAAATCATCATAGGAAATTTCAGGGCATTTCTTTCAACACACCTTTCTTCCTGCCCTGCGTGCATTGAAGAAAAGACATGGGCAGAACAGGTTTGTAGCCATACACAAAAACAGAGTAGGCAAGGACCATGCATCCAGCTGGGACACAGCACTAGCAGCCATCCAATTCACAGAAGATTTGAATTTCAAGCAAATTCTCCCTGGAAGTACTACCCGATGATATATGATGTCAGGTGTCAAGAGGTCACAGAAACTTAACGTTCTATGGCTTCAGAGCAGGGCAGCACTGTCTTCTAGAAGGATGAGGGTGCATTTCTCATCTACTTACCCACAGCTCAGGCACACAGAGGAGCATGTGAAATATTCATCTGGAAAGAAAGAGCTGTGAACCATCTGGTCATCGGGGATCTCCCCACTGAACCGGTCACTTAGAGCCTGCCAAACAGAAAAGAATGAGCTGGTAAGCAACTGAGAGCAATGCAGACATTTTAGGAATGCTTTAATTTGCAAGCAAAAGCATGGGTTCATCTACTGGAGGGAGAGGCAGAGAGAGAGTACACAGCTATCAAATGTCTTACTAACCTGGAAACCAAGACAAGGATTAGAAACCAAGCAAGAAGACAATCTTGCACTTGTATGAAAGTGACCTGAATGCTTGTAAGGTACTTAATCTTCTCTTCTCCTCCTGCCCCTACTTTTAATTTTATAGCAAAAATGGGTGGTAGAAGATTGCACCCCCCTCTGTGCACACAACCCATGCCCAAAATAGCAGGGTGCTTGCTAAAAGGGCTTTGCATCCTGCAAACCTCCAGAAGGAAGCTCAGAGTCGATTCTCACAGTATATGAGGACTCATTCTTTGCTCCTCAGCTCAGAAAGCGCTGTGAGCTTTCCTCTGCCCCTTGAACAACTGCTCTTCTCTGCTGAAACTGCAAGACTGAGACAAAGGGATTTGTTCCCTTTCCTGGGAGCATCTGTTCTCAGAGTAAGTCAGTCCTTAGCCTTGGCACACTTAACTTTTTCATTTCTTTTGGGTGCTATGTTAAAAAAAAAGGCATTGGAACGAGCAGATGGTTAGGGTTTTTCTTGATGGAGACCTTTGAAGGCATAAGGTCTAACTGAAACTCTTCCTACAGCCAAGGTAACTATAGCAGCTGCCTTTCTTTCTCTTCCTCCCTCTCCCCTCCCAGGGAATGGGGCAGTGAGCATCTCTGCTGTCTACCAAGGACTGGCTGCACATACACACAGACAGACATATATCTCGCATCACAGCTGCTCTCAGATAAGTTCTCTACACAGATATCTGATTTCACAGAATTTCAAGGGAATTATCTTTAAGATCTCTTTCAAGCCTGACTGGAACTGGCCAATGGATTCAGAAGTTAGAAGAGATCGACATAGATCTCTAGGAAGCCTTGTGGCCTCAGGAAGTGAAGCAAAAATGTTAATTTGTCATCAGTAGTGATCTGAACACAGCAACCACTTTACTGGCCGTGAATTTAAGTATACTAGCAGCTCTATCTGAAACTACATTACTTGATTATTGCAATAAAGTGATAGAAATTAAACTGGAACTAACTACTCCAACTGTTATCCCCTTGCTGCCTGTCTGCTCCCTAATACAAGGAACTGTGTACATGCCACCCTGACATTCCCCTCTGTGCTTCAGCTAACTCAAATACAGAGCAGCTAGAATTATCTGTTCCAACAGCTGTGGCTAACATTCGAAAAGACTGCTAACACTACCTTCTTCTGCAGATACGTCCCAGCTCTGCCCACCCCTGCCCAGTGACAATGAGAATATGATGCTAATCAGGTAGTGGCAGCAACGTGTGGAAACTTGCAGGACAGACTGCAAATCTGAAGACCAAATAATCCCTCTGACATCCTAGCAAGGTGAACCTTCTACAAAAATCACCAGCTGCTCTCTCCAATTCCTTTTCGTCAGCCTTCTGATTTGATGCTGCACCTCTGAAATGATACATCATTTGGCTTGATCCCATCTTGTTTCCTAGCTACCAACACATCTCCTTCCTCCTTTTTGCTTCCTAGCCCTTGGGTTACACTACACTCAGTGCTAGGTTTTGCCAGCCATTAACTCCCTCTAAGTTTCTTGCATTCCCTCCCCTTGTGCTGAGGACATTCTTAGGAATTTCACCAATAACTCCTTCTGGGCCTCCTCTTTGTAAATCAGTATCATTAAGTGCTTGTCACTCACAACACCATTTATTTTTTTCCTTCCCAGTCAATTTCTTCCTGGCCCAGTTTTTTTGATTATGCTCTAATTTCCTCTTCAACTTTTCTTGACCTTTCAGGGTCTTTGCTAAGGTGTTTGTTTGTTTTGAAGTAAAAAAGCTACCCAGCCTACCTGGCTGTTACAGAAAAATCATCCATCTTCATGGAAGACTTGCTGTATCTCCAGACATCTGCAAGTCCACATCACCGGTTCACGCATTCTACCTTTATTAGCTGCAACTGACAGGTACTAGCCACAGCGACACAAATAAAGATTGTGACAAACTCTTCTCCACTTACTTTTAGTGCTTTGTAGATAACCCCAGGCTGTCTAGGTGACCGAGTGGTATTGTTCTCCAGCTGCTGCTCCACAGCTCGCCTAAGTCCAGAGAAATCTGTTGGAGGATTGTATGTCCTTGTTCCCTTGTAGTGGATTGAGCTGAACGCCTCAGGAAAACAGCTCAGCTTCCGAAACCGATCCTGAATGAGCTTCTCAGGAACCTCAGAAGGATGATCTATATATAAGAGTATCAGCAAGTATATAAACAACCGACTGTTTAATATAATATTTAAATTGCACAGTGCTTTCATATGCAACACAGCACTAGTTTTCCTAATCAAACCTTCTAATACACCTGGAATGCAGTTACCATTACATTTTACAAGAAGGAAAAGAAACAAACTGTTTCCAAAAGCAGTCTCTGTTTTTTGATGCACAGCTTTAGATTCTAAGACGAAGTTCCACAGGTAAAACCAGAAACATCTAGGTTTGGAAACACAGATATACAGAATAAGAAGCAATTTATGACGTAAGCAAATTCCATGTCAGCACACTTGTTAGCTCTTCTCACCAGACCATAACTTGGTATAGCGAGTCCTAGCACCTGGTAAGCAGAGCACATAAATCTTCTGTGGGCTGCTTATGCTCCATGCAACCGTGTAGCAAGGAAGACCAAGCCTCTATCAACCCTTTGTACATGGTGAAGCACTTCAGAACTGGCCACATCAGGTCAGGTTCCATAGAGCCGACCACATTCTTCTGCCTGCTTCCAAGGCCTGTTCTTCCCTGCCCTAAAACTACATAAACACATTTATCTCAATTATCCATTGAGACAGACGGTTACAGCTTGCTGCAAATCTACATGCTAAGAGGTTTCTCTCCTAGTCCTACCATGATCAGAAGTGATCATAAAAATATAATTTTTTTATTACCCTGACTTCGCACACAGGTGTAGCTATCATTATGGGTCACGAAGTCCAACCTGCTGAAACAGCAAATTTCAACAACTATATGAAACTCTGCATTGCTACTCAGCAAATTGGTCTGTAAGAAAAGGAATTGCCTTGGCAGGTAAGTTAAAAGTAATTAAGAAGTCACTCTAATAATAACCAGCAAGAATGCCAAGTTCTTCTACTAGCTCCAGATCTCAGTGGTTAGAAAAGCCAAAATAAGAATGTGGGCCAGCAGGGAGCTGCAGTGGTATTACACAGCAGAAGACTCCAGATGTTCATAGACAGCAGGACTGAGACTCAGCCGCTGCAGGCCAGTTCATTAGGGCTCTTGCTCATCAAAGCATCAGAAATGGACAGAATGAAGGAAGGTTTCACCATGTCTTTCAAAACATGGAAAAAATGGGGCCAGGAGAAGAAATTTACATCCCTGTATAGTCAAAACCAAAATGTGCGATGACTTCCATAAGAAAGTGCATTTCACTCAGACATACAAATAAAACACACAATTTAAATATGTATAATCCAGTACGACACAAGCAAAGTTAAAAGCACTGGTGAAGAACACCAAAAGTGATGGCAATAATAGTGTGCCAGGCCTGTTGCATTGGCCATATCAGATACTTGCACAGAGAAAAGTGGCGTCAAACCATCAGCTCTGTGCCACCACAACCTGTCTCAACCTTATACCAGCCTCAGAACAACGTTGGTCCACAGAATTCAAAAAAAGTAAGGTGAGGTTACTGTAAGTATTGAAGTTCACCAATGTCATTATTCTTGCTCATCCTAGTTTCTATGTAGGGTTTTATTTTAGGCTTTTTGCAACAGGATCCTCCATATCCCTGCCAAAATCCCATGGTGTCTCACTTTTCGCCTTCGCCTGCCGTATCGCCCATACTCACGATCTTGTATGATGACCCCTCCTATGGGTGGCAGAACTGCCATCATGACTAGTCAGTGCCAATGCCCAGCTGGCTAAGAGGATTTTTCTAGCTGATCTGGGGTAGTCAGATTGCCATCAGGGAATGCCCTGCTATTTCCACAGCCTGGCTCCTAGACTGGGACAAGTGAGAACAAAACTCAAACCACATCTTCTATGTGGTAGTAAAGAATGCTGAATATTCAATGCAACCTGATAATTTATAGATAGCATTTAGCACATTGTAATTCAGTTTCTTACTGCCTACTCACCAGAGCCCAGTAGCTTGGTGTACACAGTCTCGTGAAAGATGATGACACCTGGACCCAAAGTTGACAGAGGAACATCTAGGCCACAGCGGGCTGTGGTAGCTTTTAGCTCCTTGGTGAAATGTTTTAAATAAGCCTCCGAGGCATCACCAAGGAATTTGAAGAGATCATTGTGGAGCCTGTCAGCACGAGTACGGTAGATGACAAGGTCAGAGATGGCCAAGACCTTCAGCAGCAGCCGTGTTCTCTGGCTCAGGTTCACAGTGGCCCCCAGGAGGCCCTCTGTATCAATTACCACCACTTTGCGGACTGGGTCATAGGCTGCCCAGACTCCAACTGTGCAAGACTCTTGGGCTGGAGACGTCTTGAAGACTTCCCGGCCATAGAAGAAAGTGTGGTTAAGGGTGTGAGACTTGCCATCCCCCGTGTTCCCAAAGATGGACACTACCTTTAGATGCTGGTCAGGACTGCAGTCCAGTTTCTTAATAAAATCTTCTTCATTCCTTACCTTCCAAAATAAAGAGAAAAATATTATAACCATGCAGCTGGAGTGGACAACACTGAAAACACAGCTGGTTTCAGGATTCATAAGATTAATGAGAGTGATTACTTCCTATTGAGATTTCATCATAGGTTTCTGAAGCACCAAGAAGTCCAAAGCAAAATATTAGAAAGCAGTTTTGTAACACGTACGTATCAATGGGATTTAGGCTGTTCCATCACATAGCTGTTTTGGAAGTGATGCCTCACTGTGATTGCCTGTCTAGTGAAACCTCTCGTACCTCACCCCACTCCCTGAAGCAATTCTTTCAGAGAAGGGAGCACAACCCTACTTCCAAGCCAGCCAGAACAGCTACCTGAAGCATGGCAGACACCCTCAGCAGCACTGGTCTCCTGGCAAGAATCCAAATTCAGGTGCAAAACAGGGGAGTGCTTTTGTCACCTTAACTTGCCTCATCCACAGAGGCTGAGCACCCGTCTAGGGAGAAAGAGCTCCTCCATGCAGCTGTGCTGCATCTGTCCACAGCTGGAGGCTTTCAGACATAGCCTGCCCCGCTCCCACTGCTCTCCAGCTGACAGATCCTTCAGCTGGGAGGGGCAGAGAAGAACAAAGCAAAGTTGTGCACTGTAGTCCAGTTGTTGAAGCAGGTCAAAGTGGCTTTTACAGAAGTGCCACAACTGCCTCAATGATCCATTTCATAATTTACTGTATTGTTCTTCCATTTAAAAAAATAACACACACACACACACAAAATCAAAACAGAGTAGACAGCCCTCAGCAGGTAACTTCTCTTTGGCATCACGTAGATTAAACAACAAGCATCATGCTATTTAGGTAAGAGAACAGGGCATTTTCTGTTCCGATACTAGAGCAACAGGGAAAAGATAAACAAACAATGAAACAGGTTAGGGCTTTGTATGAGAGCCTGCCTTGTTTTCGTTGCAGAATACGGCCTTGGCTTTCAAAGGTTTCAAGCTTCTGGCTATGGCTGGTTGTCACGTGCTTTTTCTTCTTCCAACAGGTTTTATCCACGTTATGTGACAGAGAAGAATCCAACAGAGGCACTTTTTGACAAGGATTAAATTCACCTCCTCAATCACGATTCCCTTCTCAAGGAATCCCCATCAGCTGAGAGGAGCAGGGCTTCCATCCCCTCTTGCCTGCCTCTCAACTTCTGGAAGCTCCTTGGCTATTTCCCCCTCCATGAGCACAGGTGGAAGGTCTCACACTACACAGAGGCCATGAGGTAATAAACAGTTTATTTGAACAAGTTTATTCTTAGATCAGCAAATTAGTTTAATGCTTAGCCAGCCCCTTTTGTTCTGGTCAAATCTACCAGCAGCACCCAGACCTTGAAGGAAAATAAAAAACAGCCAGTGTGCCAAAAAAAAACCAAACAACCACCCAAAACCCACACCAGTGTGCCAGACTGCGATTAGGAACAGCGTTCAGAAAAGAAACCTGTGGACTGTGAGGCTGCAGTAGCTTCTCATGGACTCAAAGCATCCAAGGCAGTCTCACAGTGTGGAAGAAAACAGAAAATAGAGAAATCAAAACACTCTCAGCAGAATCTTTTCTGCTGTCTGTGGGAGACCGTCAAGATACGCTCAAGTTACATGTGCACAAGAGAGGGTCTGCTTGTCATCAGGAAGGTAGTTTAGATGGCAGAAGCAGTTTCTCTTAGTGTCTCTGGAGATGTCTCTGTGGATTAAAGAAGTTCTTGGTTCATGGGATACCTCCTAAAAACATTCACAGATCTGATAATATAATAATGTTGTGTGTATGTAAGAAAAAAGGAATATGATAATTTCTTCTCCAGATTGTTTTGGTTTTAACTCTGGCCTCCCCACCTTCTTCCCATCAGGGTGGCAGACCCTCCTTTTGACAGAGTCAGTGCCTGACCAGACCCAGTCATTCTGATTATGTACTCCCTGGATGGCCCAAAGAAATATCACACTTCAAACAGCTGCTTAAGTATTGCCAGGACAACTAATAACTAAGGTCTTTCAGGCAGCACTGGTTATTATTCTGGTATCACTTTGGGAAGTACGTGGAAGGGGCTGAGTCAGTAATGTCAGAAGGCAGAAAGGACAATAGCGACTGCAAGGATAAGGGTAGCTCTGCAATGCATTCCCACCAGTAAGAAACAGAAGTCAACTCACACAAACTCCACTGCAGTTGAAATTGTCCCAAACTGAGCTAATGCAAATTGTCCATACCAACAGCCTTCTCTCACTTTCAACATACTTTAACAACTGCTGATGCCAAGGGCAACGTATTGTGGGAAGAAGAGCTGGATTGCTGAGCCAGACAGAAGAAAAATTGGTTCCAGGTCAATAATCCAGATCACTCCAACAGAAAAGTTACTCTGAATATCAAATCAGACACTCAAAGCACTGAGCTGTTACCCCCTTCTAAGGCACTAGGCTCTTTCAGACTTCCTTGCAGGACAGAACTCAGGAGTGATTTGGACAAGCAGGTCACCCAGGAGCACAAGAATGTACCGAAGTCCAGCTAGTCCCACGTTGTATCTCACGACTCAGTAATGAGTGGCAAAGAACTTCAACATGAAAAGAGTAAACATTTCCTAGCATGCTTTACTGGCTTTCAGCAGTCAGATGTCAAAGGACTTCCCAAGCAGTGGCTGCATCTAGACGCTCATGTTTGGTAGAGAACCAGTACATCTATCCTCTAAGAGGCTGTCTAATTGCTTTGTGTGCCTAGTCATAGTTTTGGATCCTGCAACATCCTGTTACAATAAATTCCATGCATGGGGGGAAGGTGACCAGGAAACACAAAAAACAAAACAAAAAAAACCCAACCAAAAAAACCCCATCCTTTTGCTGAATATGCTTGTACGTCATGCGTGTTTCTTGCTCTTGTGTACCTGTCTTCTTTAACCACTGCTGTGTGCAGCAATGATATTCTCTAAAAAAACATCCAAAACAATCCCCATAGTAGTAGCCAAATTCACTTCCCTTGAGCAAGTTCCTTTAAGACATTTAAACTCTTGAGTGGGTAATAAGTGTGCCAAAGTACTAATCCCCATTGGGCTCAAGTCCCGCTTCTACATCTTGCTTCTCATCTCTGAAGAAGTCTGCATGGTACCACCTTCTGCTGCATGTGCAAAGAACTCCTGTTGCCGTAGCTGTGTCTACTGCCACGTTGCCCAAGAGCTCCACATCTCTGACATGAACAGCACAAGGTAAATATGAAACCTTCCTTAAAGTGCACAGCAATGTCAGTTAAGAACGAAAACTTGTATGTCTAACCTAAGACAAGATGCATACCTCTCCAGCCCCTTCTCTATTTTGCCATTTCTAATATCAGTGACTCATTTATACTTTTGTTATAGATCTTAGAAGAAGATTCTCTTATAGAAAGAATAGTTTTTA
>Ga0181612_165541_pt1 | contig 15767 bp, 13 predicted proteins | sample HoacroProtozoa21_FD_119630 | JGI IMG/M metagenome (GOLD analysis project Ga0181612, IMG submission 119630) | Hoatzin crop microbial communities from Cojedes, Venezuel. Combined Assembly of Gp0051906, Gp0051904, Gp0051908
CTTTCATTGTTCCTGTTTTTGGTTCCTCCTTTTTAGGGCCCCCACCCCCCCCGCCCCTCCAGCTCCCAGTCCTTCCTCCCTTTAGCTCAAGCGAAAGGCAGCTTTAATTAATTCCGGAATTGCCTATACGTCAGAGGCCAACCCGCCGTCAATCACCAACGTCTTCCCAGAGGATGCGGTGCTCACGACAGTGGGGCAGGTCTGGCTGGCAGCTGCTCCCGGGGGTACCCGGGGAACCCCCCCTCCACAGAGACCCCTCTACCGCTGTGCACGGCCCCCTGCCCACACTTCAGCAGCCCAGCCCCACCGTCCAGCAAGCTGCAAGTCTCAGAGGACTTCAGTCAATTCAATGCCCATAGGAGCATTCACAAATGAAGTTATTTAAGCAGCTTATTTCTGCCCTCTGGAATCAAGGCCGTTATGATGTAGTCCAATACAGGATCTAAACAGCAGTCTGTGTTGAAAACGGGCAGCAAAATAATGTTGTTAGTAAACGTACTAAAGATAAAGTTATTCTCAACAGTCTTTCAGCTGAGTACTAAACTGTATGGAATGGAGTAAAGACGAGGGCATTTCACAACTGAGGCAGCACAAGTTACATTATAAATTTCAATACGCTGCCATGCTACACGAATTACATTAAGTTATTTTTCCTGTAGTTGAACTCATCAGCTGTTCCCTCTCTCTAAACAGGACATTCTCCCATGAAAATCGTTAAAGGCCTATTAACATGAAAAGGCAACCCATTTTGAATGTTAATAAAATACAAATACAGATTGTTACACTTCTCTTCCTTCTTTTGTTTTGGCCAGACACATTTCTAGAGATTGGCTGGTATAGCAGGAATGGTAAGCAGCCGTCCCTCCTCACTCGCAGCAATGCAGGACAGTTTTCTAATGTGATTATAAAAATAATTTGCCAGATATCTTTACAAATTAACCTTGCATCCATATGCTGAAAAGTGGTTTAGGAATCTTTCAAGCTGGGAAAATCTCACAAGATACAAAGACAATTATGCCATGTTTTCTACCATTTTCCTACTGAAGACCCCTTGAGAAGATTTTGCTCAGTCTAAAAGCAAGTGATTTTTATTCCACAAGAGAGCAAATATGCAAGACATCAGCTCAGTAGATGTGAGCCAGAGGTTAGGATGGAAAAGCTTATATATTCTTAATCGTAGCTTTAAAAACAATGAAACTATACAAATGCTAAATTTCAGAAGTTCACCTGAAAAATTATCGCAATTGTTGCATGACACTATTATTTTTACACTTGACTTTGCAAATGATCTTTCACTTCTTCACATACATTAAAACTGAAAAAAAAATGGCAACCTGGTATTTGGGGCCTAAACATTCCTACTCAGTCATCAGAAAGCTCATCCTATGTGCTTCAGGTTACACAAACCTGCTATTTTTGTCTGGGTGTTAGGAAGGCAAATCCTTTACATAATCTTCTACTCTACTATTATTTTTTTCTACGTATATACTCAATTTTCACGTAAGAATCCCAAATCAACTCTACCCCGCCATGAGATCTGTATGGTTGCCTAAATTCCTTAGACAAACTCACCTAAGCCAGGTTGGCATGCACAAAGGCCTCAGAACACAAAGGAGGGCAGTCACAGAGGGCTATGGGATGAAGCATCCCAGCATCTACTTGACAGCTGCTACCTCTCCCCAAGTCCCCTCTAACGACTGTACAAACCATTTCAAGTGAAACGACATTAATTGGGTCAGAAAAATTAGAAGAAAAATAGAATAGAAATATAGCAAAATAATATAGTAATAGGAATTTTAAAAAGATTGTGTCCCATCCAGCTCCAGCTGCTTCGCTTTGAATTTGGGGAGGTGCCCCAGTTTTTGTCGGGAGCTCACCTGCAGGCTCAGCCATCGCTGGAGTCAGGATAAAGCAGCTGGAGAAATGCTGCAGCCAAGCTCTTTGATATTGAAAGTAAAAGCTCTCTGCGGGAGGAAAAAGGGGAGTCTTTTACACACCTACAATCTGTTCTTTTTTGGGGGAGGTTGTTGATATCTTGATTGAATTGATAAGCACCGTAAAGCTCTGTGTCTAGGGCTCTACACTACATATTTAAACTAAAATAATTTTTAAAAGTTAATTAGAGAATGTTATGTAACATAAGCTAGTCAGTGCAGAGGCTAGTCTAGTAGTTTTTTTCTTCACACGAATGCTTACAAATTTGAGTTTGCTTCGAAAACTAAATGGTATTTCAAAACACAAGAGATTTTTGAATAAAAATCCCATTAGCAGCTGTTACCAAGAATGACCAGTGTAAATCCCTTCATATTAAGACAACAATAAACTCCTGGACTGACTCCTGGAAAGACTCTCTAAGGAAGAAAGAAAAGTTAAAAAGAAAAGCCACGTAGACTCAGATCTCCCAGGGATCCACTGCCAGCTGCAGGGTTTGGTTCCTGTGAGTGGGTCCTGATGCCCCGGCACCTGCCTTGGCCCTTCCCGTTCCCCAGACAACCACGTTTCTCTCTGCAGCCACCCCTGTGGGTATTCGCTGGGCAGTAAGGGACTGGCCAGAGGACCCAGCCCAGGCGTGAGAGATGCGTTTTTACCATTTCTCGGGCTTGCTGGGTTGCACACCCACATGTGCTGTGAGCAAACCACTGAGCAAAAGGCGAGCCCGTGGCACTCCCCGTCCCCACTGCTGCTGAAGCCGTGCAGCAAAAAAATGAAAAATTCATAGAACAAAGTACACTGACACGAAACAGAAATTACTGAGAAAGTACAGCGCTATCATCGACTGCTTAGGGAACTCCTCTGAGTGAGTCCTCAGAGACCGTCACGATGGTTGTTTCCTACGAAATACAGAGAAACGAGGCGGCATGTTTTTAGGACCTAGTCTCGTGATATCTCGCCATCACTCAGAGTTACCAAACACCAGCTGAACCGTGGTAATCGATGATGTGTTTGTGCTGCCACTCTACCGCAAATGTGTGAGAAACTGCGTTCGCTCTGACCCACTTTCCTCACTCCGCGAGACACTGCTTCCCACACTGACCACGGAGTACGTACGCACGCTAGGTCCACTCTCACAGCTCCGATGATGCGGGGTAACGGCTCGACTCGGGCAGCTAACTCCCCGGGGTGGCTGAAGCCTCAGACACCTCTGCCTTGCCTTTCCCTGGGAAGCACTTTTTGCTGCCTGTCGTTGTGCATCCCCTCTCCCGTTTGGGGAACCGCGCATCCCACAGGAGCATCAGCCGTCTCCCCACATGCTGGCGCCGGGTCTCGGTAAGCAAGAGGCCATTAAGGGCAGGTCTCTTGTTTCCCAGCTGTTTGTTATAACTCTGTAGCTGTTTGTTATAACCCAGGGTAATCCTAACTGTAAAAGAGCAAGCGAGTCCATACTTCATTCTTGGAAAGCAAGCAGAACCAACAGAGCAAGAGATTCTTAATCAGTTCATCAAATTGCTTATCCAAATAAAAGCAACTTATTGTATAATACTGGAACACTGACACAGAAACAGCCTAGACGTCTGCCAGCCCAGGTGAGTGCCCCAGACAGCAGGTACAGTCAGTCTGCTCCAGGCTGCACGGGCTCCTTCGGGATCGAAGCATATTTTAAACAGGGAGATTGGACTAGCTGCATCTGGGAAAGCTGCATCGCACAATGCCTTATCACCCACCTGCTTATCAAAGGGGTTTTAGAAGACAGATACATAAAAGGTTTTTGATTATCAACTCAAGCAGTAAAAACCCTAACCCCAAAATCCTAAGCTGGGTGTCTTGCAACTAAGAGCAGCGCCCAGGCGTCACTCGCTTCAGTTGCAATCTGCCAGTCCGGCTCGCCATCCCAGCAGATGACTGTTCCTGGGTTTTGTCATATTATGTTTTTGCCCACATGATGAGTCCCATCAGCTCAACAGAGCCCAAGGCAAACACCAGCGGTAGGCAGGAGGCAGGGTGCAGAGCGCTCCCTCATTTAGTGAAAGCAATGAGCTGCTAGAAAACTTCAATACATGTCATGTAATTTTAGCCTATTTCCATTTATGGCTTTCCAACTTTGAGGATTTTGGTGTTACATTAGTTCCTAACTGATCCGTAAAGGTATTAGGTGGTCTTCTCAGCCATAGGAATAAGATGCAATGAAGGATGGAGTTTGAAACAGCACAGGAGGACCCCTTTTGAAAGCACCGACCCCTCTCTAAAATGAAATTATTTGCAAAATTTTCTCTTCTGGACAACATATAGTTGGTTTTGAAGTCAAGGTAGGACCTATTTCTCTATTGGGGAAGAAACTAACAGTTAAGGATTCAGGATGGCCGCATGGCCTTCGTGCTGGCAGATGCAGACCCAGAAGGACAGGAGCTGCAGCCTTGGTCCATCCCACCCTGACCGCAGATAGATGGTCGGCATTATAGGTTATGTGATCCCCTGCAATAAGCAGAGCTGGCAGAATGAATGTGCCCCATTAGGATTCACCCTAAACCCCAGCTGCTGCAAGCTGTTGAATACACGCTAGCATACCTGTTAGCAGTAACCAGGGAGAGATTTACAGCAAGAGGCTGGGAGGGCAGAAGCCCTCTAATGACCACCACCCACTGGGGCACCCAGCCTGGCTCCCAGGATGCAGAATCCAGCGTGCAGGCTCCCCCAGCATGCACAGCTGCACCCAGCTTTACCAGCAGCTCTTATAACCCAGGAAAGTCTTGTTACAAAGTGCAGTCTCTCCAAACGTTATTTATTGTCTGGCTCTGTGGATGTTTGCATATCATGTGGGAAAGTATCTCCCTTTCCTCTGGCTTGGAATATTCTGTGACTTTCTGTGACTATTTTTATTTTCATGGGTGGGAAGCAGGCATGGTGTTGTTGGGTGGATGGTTGGACTTGATGATCTTAGGGGTCTTTTCCAACCTATGATTCTATGACAACAGCTGCCCTGTCCTACCCTCCCTGTACTAATGGTTTTCAGCCCCTACACCCCAAAAGGCAAAAGAGGCACAGGGCAGAGAGCCCGATGCGCAGCCAGCCGGCAGGGAGGGGCAGGTAGCAGCAGCTCAAGTTGATTACATTGTCATGGACCTCTAAAGGTCCTTTAGCAGATCACAAGGGGTGTGTGGATGAGTCCTTCTAGACCATTTATTATTTTGTCTCCATTTTTATGTCTCGTTTTTATTTGTCCCATCTCTAAGGGAAACAACTGCAACCTTATCAATCTCCCTTGACATGAGAGTTTTCCTCTGCTCCAATCATGTTTGTCACCCTTCCCTGAACCCTTTTTAATCCTCTTGTTATTACTTTGAGCAAAGATGGATGGAACAGGAGAAGCAGAAGCAGTTCTCCAGCCGTATGACTTGTGAACTGTAGAAAAACAGATCAAGCCTAGGCTGAACTCTGCAACATCTCTAGCGAGGTCAGTGGAGTTACCTCAGGAATGAGTGTACTCCTCCTAAGTCAAGTTTCTTGCCAAATTCAGTTTCCTTAGTACTGCTTAGGCTGTGAAAAGCAACCGTTGCTGACAACAGGTTGTCCACAGTGCACACAACTGAAGTCACGTCAGGCATATTTTAGCTGGCAACGTGGATAGGTACAAGCCGTACCGAGCATTTTAGAAAAATCATGCCTAGACCTGTCTGCACAGAATTGCAGCACCTGACCAGAGAAACGATCTGGCCATCTCAAACTCCTGTTCAGATCACTGCCAAAAATGAAGGGACAAAGTAACACACTACCAATTATTTAGAGGCCTCCCTTTTGTTCCCATGACTGATGCCATCCAGTGCTGTCTAATAGGGTTTAGATCTTGTCATTCTCCATACAAAGACATTTCCTTGTTTTTCTTTTTACTAAATCCTTCATTTTGATGCATCAATCAATACCATAAATTAATAATGCACCACTCGGGATATGCTGCTTTTCACTTCCATTTCAAATTGCCTTGTTTTGGCATTATGCTCAAGAATAAATAGGAGACCTTGATTTTCTGTAACTTTTATTCTTTTGTGCATCTTCCCCTCCATATTGACTCTATTCATACATTCACATTTTTATCTGCTCTCTGAATCAAGCAGCTGTGGTCCCTCCATCTCTTTTTACACAGAAGTATTTCCAGGCTTTTAAATGATGCCTGTTGGTGTGGCAAGACTCTGTTTTGCCCAACTACTCTGTAACATAAAGGAAACACGATGCAATACAATCAGTCTCCCGTTAAATATAATAATGAGTTATCTTTGTGTATGTTCTTGGGCTTCAGTGACTTTCAATCAGGCATACAAATTTGGACCAGTATCTTGAGCGGTGCCGTCCTTCCTACTACCCTGTAGCCCTGGTGGTGCTTGATCTAATCCCATGGCAGCTGACAGCAGCTCTCCCAGCCCTTCTCAGCTCCTGGGGCCCTTTTCATCCATCGGCTTAACGGCACTGCAGAAAAGAAATTAAGATGGAGGCACGATGCGACGAAGTGATCTGGGCTGAGCCACATAACAGGGCAATGCTGGAATAACTCATCACTGGTCTATCTCGCAGCAACACCTTCATGCCCCAGGCCTGCAAGATCTTCCCTCAGGCAGATGTTTTTGACTTGGCAGTGACAGTAATTGCTTTCTGTGTTAAGGATGCATGGTGCAATACGGTGATTTGTATTCTGAAGACACCTGTAGAGTCAGTATTAAGAGAGAAGTAACCAGCAAAAGCCAAAACAGATGTTTAGTGATATGTGTGTTAGTGCTGAGCTCAGAGAGTTTTCTCCAATCTTGAATTTCTTCATCAAGAACCAAACCAAAAGGCTGACAGTAGCCCAGTTTCATGGAAGTGATCCAGGATTTTTGAACCCCTGCAGCAGCCTACTCTCCAGGTGTCACCACAGCCACCACACAAGAGCCAGCCCTCTCTCCTACCTGCACCAGAGCACCCACACCCACGAGGCTGGGCTGAGCTGGTCTCCAGAGCTGACATCCTTCTCTACCGAGGCAGAGAGCAAAGGGCTGCACAGACGTGACCTGCCAGTTCCCAGCTGGACTCTGCTGCATGTAACAGATCTCTGTAAGACTTGCAGTCATACCTAACCAAAGGGATATTCATGAATTCTCACTTTAAATCCCATTCCATTTCAAAAATGCTGTCCCCTTGAGATTTTTTTTAGTACTTGCAAACCTGACAGATTTTTTAACACATAAATAGGAGCATTTAGTAAGAAAACAGGGACATGATTCTAACTCTATCGAAATACATCTGACAGAAAGAGCTTTTAGGAGAAAAAGGATTGAAAAGATTCACTGCTTTTAAAGAACAGTTAAAACCCATCTTTCATTACAGTGAGACCTAGGCTTTGATCCCTCAATATTATCGGAGCAAAGGCAGTTAATACCTACTTCTAGAGTAGCAGCATTAGCTTTTGTACAGAATTGTTTAAATGACTTCTAGGGCCATTAAAATCAATTGTAAAACACCACTGCGTTTACCTAACCAGAATTTCCCCAGCAGACCAGTCCACAAAAGGCTTTAGATGTTGCAATATGGAGTGTTGCAATTCTGAACTTTCAGCACTTTCGGCTGGCTTCACCCCACTAATCTCAGGAACCTTAGTGAGGAACAAAAATCTTGCCAGGCTTATCTGAAGTCAATGGAGAACTCTGGACAATAATTTAGACTGACTGTTACAAGGGATGAATCCAAGATCTTGGCCCCCGCAGAAATAACCAGGCCTGGGTTATGTACCTAGGCTCTCCGCTGAATACGTGGAGACATCCACATGCCTCTGAATGGGTTCTAGGCAAGCCAGCAGAAGGAACGGGGAACGCTCGCACCTATCTGGCACCAGGGGCTGGCGGTGAAAGCCTCAGGAAGCTGCTGATGCAACCTTCGCACTTCGTATGAGCAACGAGGATGCTCATCCAGGTCTGTGGGAGCCTCGGCTCTGCTCTCATCTGTGCCCAAGGCAATTTTAGCCAGATCTTCTTGTGGCCACCAGCTTATAACTGGGTGGTGCTCTGCCAGTTTCTGCAGTAAATTGCTCCAGTTTTCATGAAATAATTACATGTCTGTTGGGCTAGCAAGCCAGAGAACTACTCTCTAATCTAGTCACTTGAAGTAGGAGTGGAAGAGGACTGCATTCTAGTTTCTGCTTTCATGATTTTTCAGTTATTTGATATGAAACACTAATTGCAGAAAAAATCCAAACCTTGATCTGATTGAAGATACAATGATCTTTAGTGGATATCTGAGAAACCTAGTTGGTCTCAGCAGTGGAACAGTGTTGGTCATGTTTCCAACCTATCATTCAACAAATTAAGGATGTTACTGGCAGAAATGTAGGTGCCTAGAGACTTCAGATCCTACCAGGGTCAGCTAGCAGAAGAGACACGATTTTAAGTATTTAAATTATGGTCTGACATCCCCTTGTGCATTTGGATGTGCTAGAGATACTACTGCATCCAGCTCTCTCTACAACATGAATCTTATGGGGAAGTCAAATGACTGCAAAGGAGGAGGACATTCTGGACTCAGTTAGTCTTGTTCCCTCTCATACATGTAGATGGAGACATACATGTCATCCACTGCCATTAAAAACTCAAAATTATATACTATGTCATTTTTGAATGACACAAGGAATGAGTTGACCTGCTATCTACAGACCACTCACCATGGAATACTGGCATAGCACGTTTGCCAAATAAGATAAATAATAAACAGGGTTTTACCTAGTGGTCTGAGAAATAAAGCTCACAATGAGCAGATCTGTTTTAAAAACATAAATACACTGCTAGGAGACAAATGTGTGCCACCTATGAGATTACCAACTAAGGTTGTGTGTAAGACTCGGAAGAAGCTAGACAAAATAATATGAGGATCACCACTGATAAGAATGGCAGATCACGTATTTTAAGGAAGGAAGCAGCCCAAGCAAAGTGAAACATCAACATAAAACAGTGAAGAAAAATTGGGCAGGATAAAAAAAATATCCAAGAACACAGAAAACAGAAAAACTGTAGAAAAGGAGAGGAGCCACCAAGGTCATAAGCTGACAAAAGAAGTATCTGAAAAGCATTTTCATGCATTTGTGCACTGGAAAACAGTCTTCTGTTCATTTACTTGTACTGTTAGGTTTGAGGTTTTTTCCTGATTGAAGAGCACTATAAAATGCTTTTGCACAATATTCCTTATTTTATAAAGCTCTCATAGAAACTACACACACACAATATTTATATCAACATATTTTATAATAAGATAACTCATTTCTTAACTTCAGTGTGAAAATGAAAATGATCTGACTTTCAATAATGAAGAGGAGAATCAGATTTGGGTTAATGAGAACATTTGTCTGATTAACCTTCTCTACAGTCAATGACTTGTAATGGTCTAACGGTCATCCATGCCTAAGTACTATTGCCAAATGAATTCAATCCATGCCCAAAAAGGTACTTCTAGAAACAATCACAGGCCACTAAATAATATCTGGAATCACATGTTAGTCAATGACCATCAGGAAAACCATGCTTAGAGCATTCAAACACCTAAAGATGTGTTCTGCATGACCAAATGATTAGAGTTTACAGTCTCACTGGTAATATGTATCCAGGTGAGAACTGAATCATATGAGGAAAAAGGGTCACAAGTAATAAAAAATCCCTGAAGCTTTTTACTTGTTAATGAAAATGATTCTGCATAGAAGTGACTGAAAGATAATAGGGCTTAGCAATTGCCAGATGACACTCCTGTATGTAAAATTAGTTGCTGGTCTTAATCCAGTTAGCAACAGTGAGAAGGTGTTCGTATTATTAAATCCTATTGCGCTCTGATGGAACACGGGCTGGAGTTTGAGAAACCAAACAGAGGAGGTAATGGAGACTTCATTCCCTCTGTTAATGCTGTGGTGAAATTGTCCCCATAGAACAGTATGGAGAAATCACCTTTTCTGCCACCTTTCCAATATTTGTAATAGAGATAAGTACGTGCCCTTCTTCTGAAGATACCAAGTAAATACTCAAAATGCCATTAACTCTTCTCTGAAAAATAAAAACAAAAACACAATGTGCAGGTGGAACCCAGGTGTTGGTCTATAGTCTTTCAGGTACTCAGAGGAGTCATTTTGGGAAAAGACGTGTGAAACCATTTAGGATTTTTGTTGCCATTCTTGGCACTAGCTGCCAGAAGTTAAGAACTGTTGCTGTGGGTGGGTTACTTCATTACATTTCTCAGGATTTGTTGAACCTCAGCCACTGTGCAAGAAATGGTAATGGACTCATCAGACTGGTGGTCTGTTAAAATACAGCTATTGTTCTGTTCCTGTGGCATTTAATAGAGCAAGAACAACAGTTCATTGCCAGTAATTCATTGGATAACTGTTGATATTTCTCTTTATGAACTATCGCAGACAAAGGTCCAAACTTTCAGTTATCGCTACTATTTCAAACTAGTTATGATTCCCTCTGTAAAAGCCTCCCAGAGAGCAGAGGGTTCATTAAGATAACAAATTTGAGAGTGTGGACTAAATTAGTAGGCTGTATGTTGTTTCAGGCTTCAGACAGGCTCATATCTGCAAATAAATATCAAAGCACAAATTGAAAAGACTGACTATTACAAATGAATGTGATGAAAACAAACTTTTGAAACAAAGAACGTAAATGATGCCTTTTATGCACACTTGTGATGCAAAGTTGCAAAAGATCAAGTGCTAATAAAACCAAATCATAGTACATGTCAAAATTCAAGTGTCAGATATTCATCCCTGAGAGTTTTTTTTCCAAATTCTGTCTTTTCCACAAGCCTGGCCAAAGGACAGACCCTGCCTCTTGCCCTGCGTGGCTGTGCTCTCTAAGGGCAGACTTTAGCCTTCCGCGTCAGGGATACCCCCGCCTCACTCACGGCTCCACGGGTCCACCAGCCGTACTGGGGGAAGCATGTGGCCAGCAACTTCAGCACCACTTCCTTAATTATGTTTTGCTAATTATGTTATTGACCTTCCTCTGAGGAAGTTCGTCTCTTGTGAGAACAGTATTAACTCCATTAATTAAAAAATGGAAGGTGTTTCTTCTTTTTTTAACAGAGCAGAGAGCATTCTGAAAGTAGCACAGAAAGGAAGGGTACCAGAGCACAAATACCTGTGCTGCTCACATTCGGCCACCTCAGACTGACACAAATTATTCTCTTTCTCATTACTGAAAGTATGGATTGTGAGCAGAAATGGGCGAACTACCTCTTCACCATAATGATCAGGACATAACATGTGCCTAATGAAGGTCATTGCTTCATTTAATTTAATCCGCTATGAACAGAATATTGTTCTTCTTTTACAACACAAAAAGAAAGAAAAATATTTCATGGATATAAACAACATGTAGGACAAATAGCTAGGAGGCAGGTAAAGAATAAGTTCCAGTAAGCAAAAAGCAAAATCATAAGTAGGCAGATCATAAAAACATTTTGAGAGACAACTGGCTAAAAGAATCAAAAAAAAAGCAGTCAAACCTTTCTCAAACACACTGCAAGCTGTCAGCCTGCCAGTTAATCAATAAAGCCCAACAGGGCTTCCAGGAAGAGAAAAGCTAAGTGGACTAAGTAACCACGAAAGAGGATCTTGGGGAAATTCCCATTGCATGGGCTTCCCTGGTGAGAAAAAGTAGGAGTGGCTCAAAGGTAGTAGGGGAAGATTTAGGACAGATCAATAAAATAGGTAGTCATGAATCAGCAGGACCATATCGTATTTCCCTGAGACTGTAAAAGAACTGCGAATGACAGTGCACAATCCACCACTTAAAAGATGCTGAGGGAATAAAAAGGCAGATGTGATCTCAGTTTTGGAGCAGTAAATTAGAAGAAGTCCAGAGATCTATAGACCTCCAATTCTGACGCGCAAACACTGACCTGGGAAACTTAGGATACAGTGTAGAACTAAGGGACGCTAGGCAAACATGATACAATTGGAGAAAAACACCATGACTTCTGTAAGAGGAAAATCTTGCCGCGTAAACCCACTGAGCTCCTTGGAAAGAGTGAGCGAGAGCACAGACTGCAGTGGTGCTGTCGATGCAGCATGCTTGTGTTTCCAAAAAGGTTTTGACAAGGTCCCTCTCAAAAGAATTCTGAATAAATAAAGCTCTTGTAGCCAAAGTGAAAGGGTAGGAACAAAAGGTCATCTTTTTTCAAAAAAAGGGAGATTTCCAGAGGAGTCCCACCAGCAGCAATTAAGCTGTGTGTTCCATTTACCCATAAATCATCTGAGCAAAGCAAACAGCAGGTTGGCAGTTTGTTGATGATACAAAATAGTTTAGGGCAATGTAAACAAAAGCTGACTGCAATGTGACAGGGACAGCTCGCAATAGGACACACATGGAATTCATCTTACCTAACCAGGGACACCTACAACATAGCTGTTAGAGAAACCGAGTCACATGAGGCTCCTTTGTACTCAGTGGAGAGAAACGGGCACTTTTAAGGCTTGATCCTCCTGGTCTGTTTGGGATATATACATTAGAATTGGAGGAATCGCAACCCTAGAGATGCCTCTTTCTCTCCGCTGCCAATAGCAGGAGCATACGATTACGGGCTTAGGTGCCGTTCATCTACATTTAGTCTGACGAACACGCTCTGAGCATGCAGGCAGTAAAATAACAGCCAAAATTCAATGTCAATAAGTGTGAAGTAATGAATATGGAGGGAAACAACCTTAACTAGATATATATAACTTAATGGATTTTAAATTGGCTATTACCGTTCAGAAGAGAGAACTAGGAGTCACTGCTGGTGGGTCTGTGGGAAGCTCTCAGTTCGCTGCTAACAGCGGTCAGAAAGACACGCGGCTTTGTCAAGTGTCAGAGATCTGGGGACTCCAAGTGCATAATAACACAAGCTCAATTTGGGACAGGTCAGACAGGAGCTTTATTAACCGTGATCACAGAGAGAAAACGTCTGGGCAGCATCCCCCTCTCTGCTCCCCTGTACTCTGCCAAGTGATTGCAGAGACCCAGCGACTGTGTCACTATACATGAAAGGAATAAAAACCAAACCAGAAATTAAATGATGGCATTGTGTAGGTGGTGTAAATTTACCCTGTCTTACTGGTGACAGCTCAGGTCCCATCATTTGAAAAATCAATGTAGAAATGGTAGAGGTGTAGGAGAAAGACAAAGGGGACGGTCCGAAGGTTGGAACACCTTCTGAATGGGAAAAACTAAATTAGCAGGACTCATTATGTGGAAAAGAGACATCTGAGGTCAGCAAAATCATGAGTGGTGTGGAGAAGATGAATGGGGCTTACTTATTCACTCTTGGTTGTAATTCTACCAACACACATGGCAGGAAAAAGAGTGAAGTCTCAGAGCTGGCTTCTCATCAGAGGTGTGTTGACAACAGCATCGGTCTGAACCTAAAGTAGTAAAAGTCATGAAACACTGCACTGCAGCCAGCTCCCGGGAGGTGGTGTGTGGGTGGGAGCAGCAGAAGGAAGACGTTCAAGGGCTTTCCATGGGTAAGAGAACAGACCATCAGCAAAAAAGCCGGGCCACCACACGCCCTGCCTCACACAGCCAGGGAGGGAGCAGATTGCCGGGAGGGGCTGTGCAGCGTGAAGGATTCAGAGAGCTGAGAGAAACATGAAGTGTGGACAAACCTTGTGCGTAATGGAAGATAAGTCAAATAAACATGTGGGTTCTTAAACCTTTCTTAATCCTCTAACAGCACAGTGTCTAAGTAGAAAGACAACACACTCGCTGGGCTGCTGACTGTGAACCCCAGGCAAACCTGCTGCCTTGCTGTAGGTGGATTATCCAGAGCTGCCTGTTGCACAAGGCCCGTGAGTAGTCACTCAGGGTGTCATTTAAGGGACAAAGTTTAAAAGGGTGCTAACAACACACAATGAAACAGAAAACTGTGGTAGAGGGTAGGAAACACTGAAACGGTGGTAGACTGGACAGATTGATCAGAACTGTGATCCTTCCACAGCGAGTGACCTCAGAAAAACCCTGCAAAAATTAATTATATCTGAAATACAGCATTTGCAATATATAACTTTTTTAGCAGTCTTAGTACAGGCATCTGGGAAAATGTCTATAGCTGCTGATCGAAGATCGATTCTTTAGAACTGCTAAAACTGCATATCCAATAACACACAGCAAAAAATCGTGAATTAGCAGTTTCCTTATTGGAGACCTTCCAAACACAGATAAGACTACAAAAAAAGGAACAAGAAAAATTAAAAAGAAGTAGAAATCTTCTTCCCTGTCCTTCACAATGTGTACACAACAGGTCCATGCAGGAAAGAAAGCAGATGTGTTTCCAGCTGTTGCAACTGCTTAGAAATGCATCAGATGTATTCTGGCCTGCGTGAAAGAAAATAAAAGAGCTGACCCAATAATTGACAGACCTGTTCTAAAGTGGGGTTAAACACAGCATTTAAGCAACAACCTTTGCAGAGTTTGGAGAAATGCAGAGGTAATTCTTGCTGGAAAGAGGCACGAGCTCAATTTTCCTTACTTGTTGCTGGGGAAGGAGCAGCAGTGGAGGCTGGGTAGGGGGACAGAGGTGGCACTGGCCATGGTGGCTCTGCTTGCCCCCGGATCCCACCGCACCACAGCTGACATTGAAATGTTCAGCACATAGGCAGGAATTTTCCCAGCCCCTCCATGGAGACACAGAGCACAAAGTCTCTGCATCTTTTTTTTTTTGGCCTCTGCCTTGTTCAAAAGCTCATCCTGGATGGTCTAAACCTTTCTGGTTAATGGTTTATTTAATAAAATATTGATTTCTTTTTTCCTCAGGCTTTAGGAAATAGGATCTTGAAGCACTTTGATGAAATACTGTAGTTTCCTTAAACTCTTTTCAAGGTCTAAATGGAAGTCTAAATCCTAAACTGAATGTTTCCTATTAAATTATATCCACATTTCCTACAAGTCCTATAAAAATAAAGTATGCCCACTAAGATCACTGGTGAAGGAGAACACCACAACTTTTCCAGTTTCTCCAGAGGCAGAGGTCCATCTACCACTACACATGGGAAAAATGGCTGAGGAAAATGCCTTCACAAAAAACAGAGGAACGAAGCAATAAAATCTGCAATAGTTATTTGCTAACTAAAACTAAACAAAGTGGAAACTAAATGGTATGCATGTATACCTTGAAAAAAAAAAAGGAATTGTGTCATTTGGATAGTATCAAGTGCAACTAGATAACATATAAAAGAAATCTGTATGTTATTTACTTCTAATTAGTGATGTATAAACTTAGTATTAGAGATGCAGACCTACTATGAATTAAGGTATATAAATTTGATTTATCTCTTTTAAAAATTTTGAAAACAGAAAACATCAATCTTTTTTGATCATAAATGAAAATGACAGTATTTGTTGAGTTCTGAAACAGAATTTAACTGAATTTACCCTGATGTTATAATACAAACATGGAAGAAAGACATCTATAGAGAAAATTTTTCAAAATACCCATGGTGTTCCTATTAGTATTCATTATAATGCAGTTAAAATAGAGTTATATTAAACAGTATCAGTACATTTTATTGATCATACGGAATCGAAACTCCAAACTGATACACCCTGAAATAAAATATCATAATCTGAAATTCCACTGCCTGTGGAAAGCACATTTTAAACATATGTCAGTTTCTTCCACTGGTAAGTTTGTAATTTAATATTTCACATAAAAAATATTTTAAATCTAATTCTACTTCCCCCCCCCCCCGAGTTACCCCGGAAACAAAACGCAAAAAAGGTGTTCCCGAAAACTTTTAGACATTTTTTTTTAACACCCTTTATTTTTTTCTTGGGTATACAAAAGAAAGTGAA
>Ga0181612_146556_pt1 | contig 15766 bp, 9 predicted proteins | sample HoacroProtozoa21_FD_119630 | JGI IMG/M metagenome (GOLD analysis project Ga0181612, IMG submission 119630) | Hoatzin crop microbial communities from Cojedes, Venezuel. Combined Assembly of Gp0051906, Gp0051904, Gp0051908
AGAGTGTTTGTAATGAAATCAGCCTTCATTCTGCTGATTGTAACAGAGTTCTTGAAGATTCGGTTTCACCTGTGCTAGCGGTGGAGTTCAAGCTATTCACTATAGCATGGATGAATTCCGGGCAATGGGTAACAGTTATTTTTCTCTTGAGTTTTGCTAAAACTGTATAGAGTTCCATTTCTGCAGGGAACTCTGGGCTTATTTTATAGACAAAAAGGAAGTAGTCTTTTGTATGAGTTTACCTCCCTATGTCTTAAATGGTCTAATTGATGAGTCTAAAGTTGTAGTTAATTATAGTGGTCTCTGGAGTAATTTTAACATTTGTTCCGGTTGATGTTGTATTGACAAGTGACATACATTTATAGTTCAGTTGTTCCTTGGCACACAAACCGTGTTTGTCCTTTGCAGCATGTGGTTCTAGGGGGTTATTTTGTGACGTGGACTTCTCCCAGGAGTTATCTTCAGAGCAAAACCTCAGATTCCGTTATCACGGTGGCTTGTCAGTCCTTATAGTGCAGCACAAATTCAGTCCTGGGTCTCGGCAGAGAATACTTCCCTCATCACCGGTTCACGGGTTTATTTTTTTAGTTGTGTTGGGAAGACTGTTGACAGGGGTGTGCTAAAGCACCTTGAGCAGAGCTGTGGTCCTCAGTTGTTAGTTTGGGGGGTTGTGCAGACAGTATGGATTTTACTGCACTGCCTCTTGCCAGGCAGAGTGTGTTGATAATCTGCTCCTCTCACGCTTTTTTTCCAACTGTTGTTTTGCATGTAGATTTGAGCAGAGGAAGCATTTTGTTTGTGTGTCTGCTGCTTGTAGACATAACTGAAATGGAAGTTAGGCGAAGATTCTTAAGCCCAGACCCAGCTGTGTATTGAGATCCTTGTATCATTTCTTACCCATGTGGTTGAAGTCTCCTGTTTTTTTGATGTATTTACAAAATAGGAGATATTTGGAAATAAAGTGCTCGGGATCCTCTGTGGCACAGTAGAGATCATCCTGGTAATGTGAGAAATGAGCTAAAGGAATGTAATTGTTTCTCTCCTTAACAGAAGAAACAAACCTGCAAGCAAGGCAGGTTGGACTAACTGAAATCAAGCTGCTGAATGAGGAATGTATTTTATTCTTTTCTTTGTTGGACATTGCCAGAAACACTGTAAATATTGCTGATAAACATGTCTTAAAGTGTTACATTTCCTATGCCAAAATGTTCTTTGTCTTGTTGAGATTCACAGTCTTTCTGGACAGAATTACAGAAGGTATTTGAGCTGAAGATAAACATCAGACACTGCTCCAAGATAATTTTTCCCACATATTCTGGTTGGAGTAGGTGTGATGCAAGGCAGCTTTATGCTACATAAACTGCTTAGAAATTCTTTTTTAATGCTAGAAGCACAAAGAGCAACAATACTTACTTTGGCCAGGGAAGTTATGTAAACTGATAGATGCCAAGAGGCCACGTACTGTAATCTGTACTTACTGGTGGTTATTTGTAGCAAATTATCTTTTGCTGTTCATCTGGCAGCCAAGGATTTTAGTATTTTTAACTTTGCCGGTGTAATTCTTTGCTTGGAACCACCAGGCTAAATAAAAGTTAATTTCTTTGAGGCATGGAATTAATGGCATTCATGAATAAGCATGGTTGCAGGTATTAGTTGACCTAGGTAGCACCAACTCAGGTGACTTTGAACTGAGTATAAAACAAAAGCCTTGAACTATTATAATTATTCCAATATGCTTAAGAATTTTCCAAGCATGTTTGTGGTTTCAGTAACATGGAAGTGTATTGTAAGTTATTAATACGCATCAAAGGTAATAAGTTAATACACTTGTGCCTAGGCTAGAATTATAGCTAAGTGGATGTAAGAAAATTAGTGTCGCTAACAGAAACAGTAAAAATGGACAAAAAATTAATTGTTTTTATATATATATACATATTTTAGCTATGTGTAAAATACCAAACTAATGCTTTATCCTAAGTAAAGCAGCCAGATAGGTCAAATACAGGTCAAAGAACCTTCATTAAGTTGTGTGGGATGAACTCTAGTCACTCTTTTTAAATTAAAAAAAAAAAACCAAAACGAAGCATGCATTTCACATAATTGAGAGTTGCCTATTTTTTATTCATTGTGTGTTCCCCGTGTTTAGAGGATGCTGTAGCGGGATCGGTTCGGGCTGTGTTTGCAGCCTGCGTATGGTATTTGCATGATTCCTCCCCAACCGAGGTACGTGGGAGCGGGTGGGGTGTGCTGGAAGCTCTGTTCCAGGCAGGTCCTACAGGCTTGCCGTTGAGCTGGTGTTTTGCTGCTTTGTTACCACTTTGGATAGAATTACCATGATGTGGTTCTTCATTTGCTCCTGGTAAACACAGATGTGTCTGCTGCCATCAGGATGAACGCTGCCCATTCCTTTCTTCCTGCCAGCACCTTTCTGGTGGCAGTTGTGTTCGCGGGTGAGCTCACTCAGGGAAGGCATCTGGCAGAAAGCTTATCTTTCCTTTGGTGGTTTGGTGAGCCTCCATATTTATCCGTTTTCTGTCTGGCCTCATTGCATGATTGCTGGTGTTGGCACAAGCGAGGTGGTAGGAAGGTGGCTTGCTGGTGAGGGAAGCTGGTGGAACTGCTTGTTTCAGTGGTATCTCACACCTGTGTCAGCTGAAAATGACTGTGGAACCACAGCCTTAATTTAGTTAGCTAAATGAAATGAATTTAGTTAAGTTAAACCCAATTGAATGTAACTTTAAAAAAAAAAATGCATTTCTGTAAGTTAGTGCAAACTTGGTTCCTAGGGGAGCTCAGGTAAACAAAAGCAAATCCCTTGGACAGGTACCGCCATCGGGAGCGGTGAGAGTGGCAGAGGGTGTCACTGGGATGTTGGTTTTGCAACAGTAATTAGCAAGCCAACAAGTTGTGAGCGTTCGTACGAGGAAAGGTAGGATCGCCGGGGCCCTGTCCGACAGCGCACTGCAGAAACACGCCGTGTGGAGAAGCGCAGAAGTTTTGGAGTAGGAAAGCTAGGTTCATCAGTCAGTCACAGGAATCTCTCGGGAATTACCAGGAGGAAGGGATATAGGTGATCCATTTTTTAACTACATAAACTGGCAGATTTGTTCTTAAAATGCTAACTAGCAGCAGGTCATCTGAAGCACAGGGCTTTCTGTGGCCGGGTCTGGGTCTTCACTAGTTCTTGCAGGCGTGGATGAACAGTTCTTCTGTTGCCATGGCAGGGGCAAACACAGAGCATGGTGATGGATAGTTACATCACCCAGCACAGAAACCACCCGTGTCTTGTGGTGGCTTTTGAAGCCAGCAAGCTGCCGTACTAGAGGCCAACTCCCGGCTGAAAAATGGCTTGTTCTGGAACCAGTACAGTTCACCCAGCGCTTGGGAAAAGAAGAAAACTGATGATTAAGGATGTCACTGAAGGTATGTTTCAAAGAGCGGTGATAGACTTCAGGGAAAGAGGACACTTCCATGAGTGTCCCAGAGCTGTGGCAAGCCAGTTTAGGGTTGATTAACTCTGTCTGGTTGCACGCAGCAGTTAAAGGACGACTGATAGCCGTGTGTTTCCTGAGACTCACAGACCTCCACAGGCTGCTGAGACTTTGTGGCCTTCCTGTCTGCATCGAAACGGGAGGTGGAATGCAAGTTCTGCTTCCATTGCTTCAGTGTCGTTAACCTGCGGCCTCCGTGTCAACCCCCGTGCTTTGAAAGTGAGCTGTATGGGTAACTACAGGTCGTGACAAACAGTGTGAGAAACGCTGCTAGCAAAATTAAAGCATTGCTAGAAGGTGTGAAAAGCAGGGTATGTGACAAGGGCTACTGTTGTTAGCACAGTACAAATGTCTTTGTTGTAGAAGAAAATGAGACTAGACTTAGTCGATGTAACTTGTTCCTGGCAACTACGTGTTGGATACCTTTTGTCTTGTCACTTTGATTATTTGTCAAAATATTTTTGTAGAGCTGAAATTCAGGATGTAGTTTTGTTTCGTTTTATTGGTGGTTTTTTTTAGAATGAGAATTTTTTTCCAGTTTTTCAGCACTTAGTTTGTTATTCCTGAATTCTCAAAATGACTGCTAATTTTTATTGGAAAATGATTAGTCCTGTGTATGAAGGTGGGTGGACCTGAGATGTTACTTAGCCTGTGGTTCACAGGAGCAGATGAACCAACGTAACCACCAGAAGGGGAGGTTCCACTTCTCTTCCCTGTTTGTCTTCTGGTCGCATACGCCCCTCTGTGTCTTGAGCTGGTCCTGGTGCTTTAGGGTCGCGTTAGAAGCTGGCAGTGCGGCAATCTGCCTTCTCTGTGTGAGATGGAGAGGTCGCCTTCTTACCACTGATGTTCATAGTGTGTTCCTGAGGATGGTTGGTTGTTTAAGTTGCTTGTCGATGAAACAGTTGGGCTTTTTCTTTTCAGCTTGCTAGTCTTAGTGCCTCCTGCTAGTTGCATCTCACTCGAGCCTGTCTGATTTTGTTCAGGTAGGTGTATGGTTCAAGAACTTTCCATGATGACTCTTTCCTCTTTGTGGAAATGAAGGCAAGCTTACTGGGACTGCGTACCAGTTACGGATCAACAGTGTCATGCCTTCCTGCCAGAGAGGTCCTCCGGCTCAGTGGTATTCTGGTTTAGAAATACTGGCTTGAAATACTGTGTTCACAGGGGATTATGCAGTTACCTACTGACAGGCAATAGGTTGACATCTTTTTGGGTGCCAGATCAACATCTGTCTGAGGGTAAACAAGCAGTGCCTCTTCTGGACGTTAATGGATTTCTGTGCATTCTCACATCACCTGTGAGAACGTGGTTAAACACCAGGGTCTTGGAGTAGAGACCTGCTTGATTGTTAGGAGAGCTCTTCCAAAATGACGGGAGTATCTGGTCTAGAAAATTTTGGCCACCTCCCTTGTGCAGAGTTGTGTGAATGTGATTTCACAGTGTGCGTTAGGACTGGAGTAGTTTGTAGGCTCTGGGGATGGCCTTGGGGCGGAGGAAACTTTTGCAATTTCCTTTCTGGTGCAAGTGGCAGTTTATGCTTAAGAGGTCGTTGAATTACAGATTGTAGCAGAGGGAAGTGCAATATCGGGCATCATTCTGTAGGAGCAAAAATATGGACTGCCAAGGTTGGACTTGGCTGAGAGGGCTCTGAAGAGTTTTGAAACTCCGGTGAGTAACAGATGGAGTCAGACCTACTCGGTCCCCATTTGGACGGTGGTCAGCGCTGTGTGAGAGAAGCTTCTTCCGACGTTGGGCAGTGGGGTGGAGTTAAGCAGAGTGAGGGGTGCAGCTCGGGTGGGACAATTCACCCCCTTTCAGTGTATGGCTGGTGGGATGTGCTGTTGGTGCCACCTCTCTGTGCTCCACTCGGGACCACACAGGAGAAGGTGGAGCCAAGCTTCCAGGAGCTAAAGGTGGTGTGTAGCAGGCTGGCTTCATCCAGTCCAGCACTGATGCTTGGCAGCCAGCGCGTCGGTACGGCTCGTCACTGCCTGTTCAGCTCTTCGAACAGCTTCGCGTGGCAGTCACCCCAGCTGCTGCAACAGTCTCTCACTTCTCTCCAGTGTGTGGTCCTGCCTCTGGTGATGTTTGTAATGCAGTTTTACAGAACTATGAATTTAGAGAAGAAAAAAAAAAAAAAGAAAAATCTGGGTGAGTTTTTGTCTCAGAACTTTTGATTTCTACAGACTGCTACGAAAGAAGCAGGATCCAATGTAGTAAGCTGTGGTTTAATAGTTGTTAATTGTTAGAGGGAGTGCTGTGGGTCACGTCCCCAGTGACAGTGTCGACAAGTAGTCTTGGTTTTGGCCAGGAGAGGGTTAATTTTCTTCCTGGTAGCTAGTATAGTGCTGTGTTTTGGATTTAGTATCAGCATGCTGTTGATAACAGACCGATGTTTTAGTTGTTGCTGGGTGATGTTTATAGGAAGTCAAGGACTTTTCCAGCTTCCCTGGCTCTGTGGGGCAAGGAGGTGCACGCAAAGCTGGGAGGGAGCCTGGCTGGGACCGCTGACCGCCACGGGCCAGAGGGATAGTCCATGCCACGAGACGTCATCGTGCTCGGGGTATAAACTGCGGGGGGGGCTGAGGGGGGCAGGTCGCTGCTCAGAGACAGGCTGGACATCGTTCAGTGGGTGGTCAGCAGTTGCATTGTGCATCACTTGGTTTGTGTATTCTGGTATGATTACTCTTTCTTCCTTTGCTGTCTTTATGTCAGCCCACAAGTTTTGCTCTTCTTTTTCTCCATGCTCCTCCTCATCCCACCCGGGATGGTGTGAGCGAGCGGCTGCGTGGTGCTGAGTTGCCAACTGGGATTAAACCACAACTCAAATGCCATGCAACCTGTATTACTGAGTTAATATCAATTATTCCACTTAATACATAGTTACAGCCCATTATTATTAACTACTTCTTGAAATAAATTTCTACAGTATGCTTACAGTGTGTGTGTTAGGCCGGAGGAGCCATCTGACCGAGTGGTGTTGTCAGAGTTAGTGCAGCTGAGCACTGTCTCTGCTGAGAGGCCGCAGTTTGCAGCTCCGAATGGCGTGGGACTGCTAATTGGCACTTCTCAGCTGTGTGTGACTGAGTTTCCCTGCACAGCCAAAGGGATTAAATGCTGGTAGTGGTTTAGCTAATCCGTTGCGTTGGAATACAGAAAGAATGGTCTTGGGCTAGTCTGAGACATACTTACCGCCTGTTCCTTGACTGTTCAGACCGTGGGAGAGCAGATACTATCATTAAAGATTATTTTTTTGGAGCATTTTTCTTTTGCTCCTGGTCTTCCAAGTTTTTAAGGTCCGTTCAAAGCGCACTGGGAAGCTCCGTAGCAGAGGTTTTTACTAAATTCACACTTAGATTATAGCCATGAGTTAAGAGCATAACGAGAAGATGGTGCTGTTTGTCTAACAGGAATAGAATATATTTCAACAAGCCTTCGCCGCTGTTAATACAGTAACTGGTTGACTGAATTATTTGGAATGTTGTAGTTAGTGTTTCACCTCTTTGGGGTTTTTTTAGATACAATTAGTGTTTCATATTAAGAATTCTTGCTGTTGTGTGCAATTTGCACATACTTGTTGGAAAATTTAGTTTCTGCTGTTATCTGAATGATAATGTCCCTTTGCTTTCAGTAGGCCCAGAACCTTTGTGTAGGCATGGAAAATGAATAGCACAATCTGCGATAAAAGACATGAGCTTTGCTGTAACGTCAGGAACTTCCTGTGTGGGGAGTGTGGAGGAATGTTCAGGTTCTACATCTAGAGTTGAGCTGGTTTTGGAGAAAAAGTAACAATTCCCACAGGACTGGTCTAGCATTTTTACAGTTCGTCACACAGTTACAGGAAGGAAAAAAAAAAAAAGGAACAAGTTTTGCCTGTTAAATATTTGAAGACTATAGGTTTGTTGAGCTATTTTAAAATGAGCAACTGAGATTAGAGTGGAACTTCAGTGTAAGTGCTTTTTTTTCCAAGTCTGGGAATTGATTGAAAATTACCTTAATTGTTAAAAATCTTGTAATGATGTTCTGGAGGAGCTGTGTTATAACAGCATTAAGAAGCATTTTTGCTCTGGTTTTGCAAAGATATGTTCAAGTTCCTGTGCCTCTGTGGTAACTTCTTAAACTAAAGCGCTGTCTTTTTTTTTTTCTGTCACCCCTTCAAGCCACTTAAAACAAAATGAAACTTCTTTGATTCCCCCCATTGGAAGTCGGAGACAAGCGACTTCGAAGTACTGTCTTGCAGCTGTTACGTGGGGGAACTTCTTAGCATAAAAAGGTGTTATGGCAGAAATGTGCTAGTCTGAAATTTTATCGATCATTTTTGATTTCTGATTGTCAGATGCATGCTTCTGTGTTTCCGTATTGTGTTATTTACCAAGCATTTCACTCTTTTGTGCATGTGTACTTCTGTTTCAGCCTTCAATCTGGACAATGAACAGCCGGATTATGATATGGACTCGGAGGATGAAACCTTACTGAACAGACTGAACCGGAAGATGGAAATCAAGCCGCTGCAGTTTGAAATAATGGTTGACAGACTCGAAAAAGCCAGTTCTAGTCAGGTACTGTACTGTGTTAAGAAACAGCTGAGGTTTTTGGAGTTTTCTGGTGAGGTGGTTCTGGGTGGGGTTTTGGTTGTTTTTTCAGTTTGTTTGATTTCAGACTAACAGGGTAAGTGTCTTTGTGTGAGTTTGCAGTTACACAGAAATCACATTACTGTCTCTTATGGTCAATATTGGTAACTTAAACAGGTGGGGAGGGAGCTTCGGGAGCTTGTTGGGAGGAGGTATTTTGAAATTTTAGTTCTAACCACAGTATGTTAGAGAGGACAACTTGCAACATCTTGCTTTACCTGTGTTGGTATGGAAGAAGCTTGCGGCAATTGGTAGGTGCACAGATTTGGCTATAAACAGATGTGAGAATCCAGATTCTTTGTTTCAGTCTGTACTAGTGGAGGTTGGCTTCAGAAACTTAGAAGCATAGACAGTGAAACAAAGTGTTTGTTACGATTGTGCCCTTGTAGTAGAAACTGCACAGATGCAGTGAAGTAAGTTACGCTCCCGTTCAGACTCGGGGGCTGCTTTCCTTGCTTTGGAAGGAAGCACATGCTATGTATTATTTAGTATTTTTTTTTTTCTTTTTTTCTTTTTTATCAGAAGGGTACCGGTATCTTGATAGTCAGTTCCTGAAGTGTTCCAGGAGGTCGGTGTCTGGAGGAGGGTCTTAAAGCCAAAAACGTTATGCAAAAACTACATCTGAAGAATCAGTTTCTGAAAGGCAGGTTTGAAATAGGTAGAGTTATTTCTCAGCGAGGTGGGTGTTTTGTGGGACTGAAAAATCCGTTGCAGGAATCTGATTTAGTTCAATGTCATGTCTTAAGAGACCAAAATGTTGTAGTCTCTAAATCTTAGACAAACTTTAACAAGGATTAGGTAAAGATTTCTTACTATACTAAGATGATGGTATGTGAAGAAAATAATTGCAGAGTACATTGGATGATACTTTTTGAATATGTGGCGCTCGGATCTTTCAGAGCTTTGATGTACATACCCCTGTCTTGGCTTTCAGTTAAAGCAGTTCTAGTTATCACTTTTCAAGATCAATTTGCATCCTTCTTATGCTGGTTTTATCTTGCATTGTTTGAGTAATGAAGTTAAATTTAAGAACTGAAAGGGTTTTGTTTTTTTTGTAAAATGTTATAAGAATATGGATATTTCTCTATAGGCAGCTGCCCCTTTCCCTTAAATGTAAATGACACTGAAGCATTACAGAGAGGTGAAGAGTATTTTGAACCAGAAAGTGCTTATTTAAGGAAGTCCATGACAGAAAAGATCTTACATGTACATGAAGCATTGTAGTTGATTCTTACAACATAGGCTTGTCCTTGAAGGTAACATGCATAAGGAGAAATCCCTCTTTGCAGATGAAATTTTTATGGGACTTCCTATGTAGTATTTTCTGCCTGTCTTCAGGGATTGCGGTGTGTGTGTTCCTGTCCTGCTTTTGGGCTTCACAAAATTTTCAGCTGATGTTGGGTAGCTCTGCCCTGAGCTCTGTGTTAGGGATAATAAGAGAAAATCGACTCTTGCGGGGTACTGGAGCCTGAGAAACAAAGAAGTCTGGCTGCCTGGCAGATTACTTCCCCACATGGGCTTATAATGCTCTCAGATCCCACTTGGGGCTACTGCACAATGCACGTACAGTGTATGTACATGGCTTACCTCTGAAATATGCAGGAGTGCTGGTGGGAATGCCTGCCTCGCCATGGAGAGGGATCCAGACCTTACTCTTGAGCATGTTGGTAATTGATTTAAGTGAGGAATAGAGGGACTCTGCATCCACGTTACTGGTGGTACTTGCGAAAACAAGGAAGCAGGGTCAAAATTTGATTTTTCTATGTACTCAAGGCAGAGGTGGATTTTTAAGAAATATGTTAATGGAGAAAAGGGAGCAAAGGACAAACAAGGCTGAAATTATTTTTAAGCAATGTTCACAGTGATGGGATGATGTTTAAGTTGTGTATTAGCCACACACAGAATTATATAAATTTTTACATGTAGATGGGGTATGCTGATGAGTATGTGTGTTTGATTAACCAGGCTCATGTCCACTCTAGGTAGAACAGATGCAAAATGATTGTTTTAATGCTGCATGAGGTCATAAACACGGCGGGATTAGTGACCTCTTTTTTTTTTTTTGTTTGTTTTATTTTTTTGGCTTTCTTTTATAAACAGTTCAGTGTTTTTCTAATTCTATTGTAGATTGCAAGGGTTTTATTCTGTTCTGGCTGGAACTAACACAGTAGCAGTGGTTATACTTAGGATATCCTTATTTTTCTGAAATGTTTTGTTTCTTTTTCTGCTTATACTAGTGTAGGGACAAGATGTAACATAATTTGATATGTTGCAAAACTGCAAATTTAAGTTGTTCAGTTGATATTTTTCAGATTACGGGGAAGACGAGGTGCTGTCTGACTTCTGCTTTTCATTTAATGAATGGGTTTAAGTCGATATGAGCATGCTGAACTAATGTACTGGTTAGTCAATGATTAGTTTTGTGTTTGTTTAGACTCTGATTTCCATATAAAAAGCTGAACATAAAAAAAAAAGTTATTTAATCACTTGTGTTTAACTACCTGCTACTGAAATAACTTACCTAAGAAGTGAATGTCTTTGTCTCTGGACTGTAGTAAACAGGGACGGTCATTATCCTTTTCTCTCACAAAGTAAACAATTTGGGGGAAAAATAAAGAAATTAGCTTACTTCGGAATATATTCTGTCTACAGTAAAATGTCTTCTAGGGGAGTCAACATTAAACTGCAAAGAATCGTACATTAATAACGACTGACCAATAAGAAACTTGTTTTTTTAGAAAAAAAAAAATGGTCAAATCAAAGTGATTCCCAAATCATGATGTGCAGACTGTAGCAAGTTATTTATATCCTGTGCTTGTAATTGTTTCAAACAGTTTTTTCAGACCTTATAAAAAATTGATGAAGTTCTAGACTACTGTATGAAAGCTTCTGAGAGATGATGATGCTAAGTCAGAAAAGTTGGGAGCTGTATATTTGACTTAGGAGGACCAACTGGTGGATGAAGTACTTCAATTTAGATCAATATTTTTTCCTCCCTTTACTCTCTTGTGCTAGAAAAGAAGTTTATTTGGGAAGTGTACAAGAGATGTGAATGTGTGGTGACTTTCTCCCTGCACCACCACCCCACCCCCCTCTCAAGTGCACCTTTTGAATTTTCTCTTGTAGCTCGTAACGCTTCAGGAAGCTAAATTGCTGCTAAATGAGGATGACTACCTTATTAAGGCTGTATATGACTACTGGGTAAGAAAGCGTAAGAATTGCAGAGGGCCGTCTCTCATCCCCCAAATTAAACAAGAAAAGAGGGATGGTTCCACCAACAACGACCCTTACGTTGCCTTCCGGAGGAGAACGGAGAAGATGCAGACGAGAAAGGTAACTTGGCAGACTTTACTGTTTCAAATTTGTCACTTTAAGTCTTGCAGTGATGGGAATCATTTTGATTCCTGTCCAGCATCTTGCAGGATCTGTCCTCTGGTATCCACAGGTACTGATCTGTTTGTCTCTCTTAACGTTGCGATATTGGATGGCCCAGCTAAATTTCAAACGTGCTGAATGATGTGGTCGATGTGTAGTCCATCAGTTCCCTATAGACAATTTACAGCCTGTCCATTTTTTAGGAAGCTGAAACTCAAAGGGCAATATATGGGTGCTGGCACATAAACAAGCAGCTGCGGGACTTGCTAGCTTGCAAACTTCCCCTTCTGTGAAAAAGGGGAAAGCAATATTCCATTTGCCATGGAGTAAACAGTTCAGGCTTTATATTTGTTGCGTGAATAGATATGAACAGATATAACTGTAATTACTTGGCAGTTCAGATCAACTTTGTATATCTGTGTACACAGCCTTATTGTGTGCTGAATCAAGGTGGGAAAAGTGGTTTAGGAACCAAGTCTTGAAGTCCTTGTCTGACAGACATCCACTGGGTTGATAGGGGATCTGAGCAGAGAAAGCTTGGGGGGCAATGGCTGAAAAGTTCTATTTCAACTGAACCTTAAAAGTTCGGATTTGTTTGCTTTTTGTGGCTTTGTCAGCTGGCTACGTTATGCTTTGGGATAAGTTTCTTCTGAGTGTACTTGTATGAGTCTCACTTGCAGCAGCATTATGTAACTTTTTTTGCTATTTGTGCCTCACAGGTTTTGCTTTTGACTTAAAATGTGTTTAATCTTTAAATAGAATCGAAAGAACGATGAAGCGTCTTATGAGAAGATGTTGAAATTAAGAAGAGAGTTTAGCAGAGCCATAACAATTTTGGAGATGATTAAGAGAAGAGAGAAAACAAAACGCGAGCTATTGCATTTAACATTAGAAGTTGTTGAGAAAAGGTAAAATTGCAAATTATATCTTTAAGAAGTCTTTTATACCGCCAGGGTTTTAATTTTCATCCAACGGGTTTGAAAACACCTCCTGTAAATGCACTATTTTATTTTTAATTGTATTTTTAAGGTACCATTTGGGTGATTATGGAGGTGAAATCCTCAATGAAGTAAAGCTTAATCGACCTGAAAAAGAGATGAGCACAACTCCATCCACTCTTCATAACGGGAATCATCACAAAGTTCAAGAATGTAAAATTAAGGTAAGCTTACTGCTGCGAGTCTCTTGTTACCGGCTTCATCGTTCTTTTGGGTACACCCTGCAGATGTTTGCATTGGAAAACTGAGTAGGAGGCTGCTATACTTGAAGGTAGGAGACCAGGAGACTGCTATGCTTGCTTCCAGTTTAACGTTTGGTGTCTTTGCCACCTAAGTTTTAAAAGGACTGGCTGGCAGTTCTGTTTGTTTCTGTATACAGCAGCATTGTAGTAGTCTTCATTTTCCTTCTCAGTTCTGTCTCTTTCCTTGTACGGTGGTGTAAACGTGAAGGGGTTAAGTGGACCTCAGGACCTCCACGAGATTGCAAAGTATAGGGAATTATTTTTCCTTCTCCCTTCAGAGGGAGACCAGAGCACCGATTTTCAGTTAGGGTTGTCCATGAGTGCTGTCTGACCCTCAGTGCAAGGGTAGTCCTGAAAATACAGGGGTTTGCTGAATTACAGCTAGAATGGCAAAGGGTTCTAGGAACTATCCTGAACTGTTGAGGTGGTCTTTGATTAGTTTCCAGGCACAGGAACGCAGCTGTTGCATCTTGTTGACAGCTGAAAAGAGTTGCAAGCAGCTGATGTTTTCAAAAACACTGAGTGGAATTTGTAATTGTTATTACTGAGGCCTGTATGCTTCTCAGTAATACTGAGTAGGCATTTTGACATCTGCTGCTGCTTGGCCCTCAGTGTTAGGTGAGTAGCAAACATAGGAAGGTGGAAGAAAGAGTGGCTGGGTTTGGGAACCTTTAGTTTCTGCAAAGGGATGGAAGGCTGCCCTGGGAGAATTAGTGCAGAAAGATGAAAGACTTGAGTTGCTGTGTGTCACACATTAGTTATTTTGTCATTCTAAAACCAGTGAAGTTGTGAAATGCTGTACTTAATGCTACTTTGACAGTCTTCCTTTACTTTTTTTTTTAATCTGTACAGAAACCCAAGGGATCTTATAATTGACCTTGTTGGTAGCATCTGGAGAAGTAGTAATATAAGAATAATCCACAGCTAGAAAAGCTGAACTGTAATGGTTTTCTTTTTCCTTGTCTCATGAAGAAATATATTCCACTCAAAAAAAGATAATAAGAAAAATACATCAAAGGGAGCTCTGTATCGAGTTTCACTGTTCGGGTTCGGCACTGAATCGGATCGTAATGTTCCTCTGAGGACAGTCTTTATATTTGTGCAGAAGAGAATTAAAATACTTTTTTTCTGAAGGATCCTAGTTAACCACGGCTGTGACTGCATTTGTTTGTTCTGGTGTTGTGTGGTTCCAGTAGAATTAAATGAAAGATAGTGGTGTAGTCATAAGCACCTTGCACTGCAGGCAGCAGTACTGAGTAACGTATCCATCTCGGGTTAAGGTATTTCAAATGACTACTTAAGAATAAGATTTGGGGTTTTTTTTTGCAGTTAATACAGGCATTAATTGCAGAATTAACTGCTTCCAACCTCAGTGTAGTTATATTACTGCAGATGGCTGTTCTGCTTGTCTTGTTTCTACTTCTTCATATCATATTTCCTTTAGTTGTTACTGAAGCCATAAGTGTCTTTCGTCCTTCTTAGGAGCTAGCTTTGCTTTCAAACATAAATACTAGAGGGTCGTGTTTTTAAAACAAACAAAACCCCCAAACAAACCCAAACTGAAAAACAAGTTTCCACCGCAAGCCATTTTAAGGTCATCGTTCTGGTTCAGCTCACTGGACTGAGTACAGCGTAGAAAAGGGTACGACCTGATGCTCTGCTGTTAATGGGACGAGGGGGTGAAAAAAACCCGCACCCAGCTTCGAAAGAAGCCGTGTTTTGGATGAAATAGCCTGAAATCGCAGTCGTTAGGAAAGCTGGGGTGTGAGGCTGGCGTGTGGCGGAGCGTCTGCCGCTTGCGTTTCTCGCCCGCGACACCTCGTGGTGACGGGCCGAGGGCAGCCGGCGGCGGGCACTGCGCGAAGGTTTTACACGCCTGCTCGAAACTGCCCTGGCTTTTACTGCAGTTGAGAATTTTACGAGTGAAGTCATCTTCCTTTTATCTTAAAAGCTTTGAAGTTTAATAGCGTTTGTGTTCAAGCGAACAGTTTAATATTGATGGAGTTGCTTAACTACGGAGGGTTCGCGTTAGCAAAATCTTAAATAGCACAACCGAGTAACATTACATCTTTTCAAAAATATATAAACTATCTGAGAAACGTGAAACAAATTAGGTCGTTTCTTTTGAACATATCTGAGCAGTTCAGAAAATTGAAAGTGCTTGCCGTAGAAAACCGAGATTTCAGAAAATAATTGGAATAGGATTTCCAATTACAATATACAGAGTGTACTGCAAGGCAAGGAAACTCTTAGGTAGTCATATGGCTTGAAAGCTTTCAGTTTATTTATTGGTAAATATCTGTAAAGACAATCAGAGGTAAAGTTCTGGATTTTTTAATGTTTTGAATATATCTTCTGTTATGTATCTGAAACATAGTCTGCAGATGCTGCATGTTGTAAGGCTTTGGAAGATAAGCAGTCATGTCTCTAAGGCATGAGAAGAGGAAAAGTTAATTACTTTATTTTTTAAAAAATTTTATGTTTGTTTTTCACAAACAGCATCCTCATCATTCATCTCTAAAGGAGGAGGTGTCCGATGTTGTACGTCAAAAGAAGAAGTATCTAAAGAAACCTAAAATAGAGTGTGTAGTAATTCCTCAACAGCCCTCTGCTGAGCCCTTGCCTGTTATCAGCAAGAGTGACATTAAACAGTATGACTTCCACAGTTCAGATGAAGATGAGTTCCCGCAGGTAATACTCTGTTACAAAATCGCAGCGTACAGAAGGTAGAAATTTCAGTTGCCTGTAATTTGGCCAGTCTGGCTTGAAATGGAGAATAACTCTGTTGGCCAGTGGAGATTTTTATATATGTAGAGAGAGAGAGAGAGATAGACAGATAGATATATAAAAGATACCTGCATAAATGATGAGTTTGTTTTCTTCTACTAAGCTATACTTCAAAGAGGCTTGCATTTAATATATAAATGTGGCAGTTCATATTACATAAATATAAACTTCTATAGTAAATTTAAAAAATTATCTTCTGTAAACGTGGCAGAATGACTGTGCTTTCTGGTTTAGGTACC
>Ga0181612_155916_pt1 | contig 15766 bp, 6 predicted proteins | sample HoacroProtozoa21_FD_119630 | JGI IMG/M metagenome (GOLD analysis project Ga0181612, IMG submission 119630) | Hoatzin crop microbial communities from Cojedes, Venezuel. Combined Assembly of Gp0051906, Gp0051904, Gp0051908
GCAGGTCCGCCCCAAGCCTGTACTGGTGCATGGGGTTGCTCCTCCCCAGGTGCAGGACCCTGCATTTGCCTTTGTTGAACTTCATCAGGTTCCTCTCTGCCTAACTCTCCAGCCTGTCCAGGTCTCACTGAATGGCAGCACAGCCTTCTGGTGTATCTACCACTCCTCCCAGTTTTGTGTCACCCTCACTGACCTCGTGGTCTGTGCGGTGCCCGCTCAGCGTTGCTGTTATGCATCGAGTCTCCTGTAACGGAGGGAAAGCTCGCACAGCTGATGTGTAAAACCGCGTATCTCGTCAATGGACGATGCACCAGTTAGTTAAACATAATTTTTTAATGCTGTCTAGTTGCCTTCAAGTATGCTTTCTTCAGGTTTTATTTTCATTCCCAACTGGCTGCTGCGATGGAAGAATGGAAATGAATAGTGGGTTTTGCTCTTCCTTGTAGGGTTTTGCTCTTCCTTGGCAAACAAAAAAAATAGAAAAAAAAAAAAAACCCAGATAAAAGCAGAGGTGTCTGGCCTTCTTTCCAAAATGTCCCATGAAAAGTGAAAAGCCTGTTGCTGCTGTACCAAATAGAAACGCCGATTTCCATGTTACCGTGAGATGCAGTTGTCCCATTTTAAAAAAGCCGAAGACGCCACTGACTTCTCTGCGCTGCGGAAGGGGTCTGTCTCAAGCTGCTTTGACAACAGCAAGCGATGAAAAGAAGTTGTCCCTACTGCATTTCTTTCTTACATACTTGAACTAACAGTGGTATTCTCAGGTGTAAGGATCGCGCTGTGAACATCAGCGGTGTGTTCAAGCCGGTACGCAGCCCTCCCCATTTTCTGTCTCGGGGAACGGCAGCGAGTCGCCGTTTGCCTCAGAGACCAAAAGCCCACCCGGCGCATCGCACGTCGGTCTCAGCTGACGGATGCGGCGCGTTCGCACGCCTGGTTTGGCTGTTGACCTATTTGTATCTACACCTTACCCACAGCTGGAAAAACGACAGAAAGGACAGTTTTGTTCACTTCTGCTACATCTTCGCATTTACTGAGTGGGATGTGTAATGTAAATATCAGTAGAGTCATTTATAGCGGATATTAAGCTTGGAAAGCTAAAGCAGCAAACCATTTTCAGCTTTGATAAGCATTGCGATTTTCTGGTAATCACAAATAAGCATAAATGAAATTTGCATGTCTTCAGTGCTTCGAGAAAGACATGTTTGTGTTCTCAACCTGCCAAGCAACTCCGTCATACCCTCCTCCTCCTCCACTTCCACTGATCTCGGGAGCGGGTCTCAGACTGCTTGCCAGTATTTAAAAACACTGTGACCTGAGGAGCAATCAGGAAGTTACTCTTATCAGTATAGCTTTATCTTTGTCTTAATACTTTTGAAAGTCCTTAACGTCCAAGAGCAGTTGAAAAAAAAGACAAAGCCAGCATTTTTCAGTTCTAGCATTTCTTCTTTTAATTTTCATACTCTTTTGCTGCACACACCTATTTTTGTTACCATGTCTGTGACTTACTGACCAGCTGAGTTCTTTTGGGGTTTTTTTTGCCACAATCTTTAGAGATACCTTTCCTCTAATGCCTTCCACAATGTTGCTTGCACCTTGACTACCCCCCCTGCGCTTCCTTGTGGCAGGAGTCCAGAAAAGCTTAGGAAATGCTTTCGCTATGGAGTTCTGTACAGAGTCTCCTCTGTTGCCTTGTGCAACAAGCTAGCTCGTCTTACAAATCAAACAAGAAGCTCTTTCTTGCCTCCCACAAGGCAAATGACAAGCTGCAACAGTCATCTGTGGCTCATGCTATTTGAACACATGACTGCATGCTGATAAAGGCACTATCAAATACTTCATCATTAAAGCAGCACTTGTTTTTGCATGCACTTCAGAGACTTCTCCACACTGCTTCCTTTTTTCCTCATCAGCAAGTGAAAGTTTGATTCAGGCTTTAAATACTGTCTGGGCAAAATTGCATTTTGCAATACCGCAACTATAATTATTTTCAATATTAGCTGAGACTACAACGTACAAATGCAATTCTGACAAGACCTGAGTATCCTCACGTCTCCAGAAAATGCCTGGAGACTTGGGGCTTGTCTTTACTGTAACGAGCTTGTCAGCAGACGATAGTACTTTTGCCCACAAAGTGACATGTAGATGTCACACTTTCATTTTAGAGTCCTGGATCTGTATTTAATTACCTAAACAAGTATCAGAAGCGTTCGTTACATCTTCATAATATTTACCTTTTTTTGTTGCCTTTTTTTTTTTTTTTTTATAACCAGCCACAAGCTTTACTACAAATTAAAAGGGAAGATGAAGGCTTCCTAACAGTACCCATGGAAAATGTGAGTCATTAAAGAAATATTTTCTGCACAGAAATTCATAGAAATGAGACTACAGGGGGGCTTTTCCCTCTGGGCTCTCAGAAGCAGGCAGTGACACTGCTGCTGGAGGTTTGTCTTCTGCGTAGTTTCAATTTTATCTGAACTTTTATATAGGTCAGATAAGGGTATTTTTTTTCTTCAGGTATTTGTGTTTCTAAAGCAGAATTATTAGGTACCTCAGGACAGCTGTTGTGGCACTCTGTGTCACAGCTGGATGTATATAGGTAGCAGTTAAACGATATATGGAGCCTGTCAGGAAAGGATACACATAATATGTTTTGTTTTATTTCCTGCTATTGATGATAAACATTATGACATGGAAAGAGTTCTTATTTTAAAACAGACCATTTTTCCTTATTTCCCAAGCGCCCGGTCTACTGAAGTCAATAGGAAAGCTTTCCTTGCTTTCAGTGGGATTTCAATCAAGCCCTAACACAGCAAGTAAAATGTTCCCAGACTTACAGCTCTGGTTCTAAAAACCAAATAAAAAAGAGAAAATAATTCTGAGAAGAAAGAAATATGAATGCTAAGCAGAGCTTTAAATAGCAGTCTGTCAAGGAGGAGCATGAAACATAGCTTTCAATGGCAAATAAGACAGCCCCTTGCAGAATACTGGCAGAGAGCAGTTAAACCAAAAGGGAGGTTTGAGTGCTCATTATTTTTGAGACATATTTTGACAATCTCCGAGAGACGACTTGCTCAGGCTCAGAGAACCCATCGTCCCTCGGCAGTCTGTGGGGTACACCTTCCAACAGCAACTACCGCTTAGGGCAAGCTGATGAGTGTAAAGTTTTCATGAAAATGTGCCAGTTACAGTATGGAGAGACCACCCTTAGTGTTTCTTGACTATATACAGTCTGTGAACACAGGCTTGATACAGTCTGTCTCATTCTGTTACAAGCTCTTAGTTGGTCTCTGCCCAGAGGAGGAAAAAACGAACAGCTTATGTGATAAGGCCTCGGGAGCTAAAGGCTGTTAACACGTTTTATCAGCAGTATTGATTTCTGAGCGTTCAGAAGAAGGAAACACAGCCCAAGGAGAAATCAGCTGCCTGAAGAGGAGCAATCCCTGCCACTTCCCACAGGCAGAAGAAAGCAAAAGAAACTGTATTATTTGGAACATAAGGAAATCCCAACTACCCCCCACCGAGATGGCAGGAGCGTGCTCTTGCCGGGTGCCAGCACGGTGCCTTTGGTGAAGGGAAGCACGCGCTCGCCACACAGCCAGGGAACAGCAGAGCAAATGCCAGCTGCTGGCCAAAACCAAACACAAGTGCTCCAGAGACGTTTGTCCTTTCTCCTGTACTGCTCTGGACATACAGGTATGCTCTTGCAGTGCAGGACAGCGCAAAAATACATGGTCAAATCGGATCATATTCTCCTGAAACTAACACAAGGGTCACAGGAGACACGCCACAGTCTGCTCTGTTACCCCTGGGCACGTATGCAAAGACTCAGCCGGATAATTTGCGTTTAGGGTAAATGGGAAAGTTATACATTAGGTTCAAGTGCATACCTGTTTCTGCCATTTAGCAAGTATAGCTGTGTTCCTCCTCTCCAGCCTTTCCAAGAGAACAGGACCCAGAACTGTGTGAAGCTGTTTATAATGAAAATACATTTTCAAACCAGCTGCCTTTTCTCCGCCTGAAGGCCACCATCAGCAAGGTGTTAAGAGCACAATGATGACAGCAGTGTAGCCACTGAAATTTTCCCAACTTCCCCACTAGTGGTCACATTCCCTGCATCATCTGTGCCTAAATCTGAGCCCTGAGTGCACTAATTGGCTATAATTGACAAGATTAGCCTCACCTAGGACCCCCACCCATAAACCTTCTGCCCTTTTATCCAGGAGCTCCGTTTAAGCTCTAAGCTTGAGGTTCACTCCTTGCCTGTGCTAGGTTGTGTATGTCCTGTTACCTTTCTCTACCAGGTCCTTGCGTGTTACGCTCTCCCCCATAAATCATTAAACTGGATTATTTCGAGGTCTGTGTCACTCAGTTGCTGGATGTGAGGGTGACTCGGTGTTTGGCCCACGGGAACAGCAGAAGAGACAGCCCTGCACAGCCGTGTTGCCTGGGCCAGAGCCTCGGCTGAACGTAGGCTGGAAGCTCTGATAGGTCAGTCAGGCATGTAGAGCAATGCCCAAACCCGAGCCCTGAGGACAGCAGGCTGGGTGGCAGTTGTATCCTGTAATTTTACAGAACGTATATTTTGCTCATGTGGGTTTGGATTTGGTTTTACAGCACCAATACCAAGCACAATTCTTTTAGCATAATTACACTACAAGCATTTTTGTGGCATGTGATATGGGTTAATCCTTCTAACTACGGGCATGACCAGACTATTCTGTCCTATAAGCCAATATCAACAGGAACGCACGTTTAAATTATAAAATGTATTGGCTGGTATTCATTAGTAACCTCATTTTGGTTGTTTCTTGGGTCTCTGGTTGGCCAGTCTTATATTAGGTCTGGATGACACTGGGCCAGTGCAAGCGGTAGAAAGGAGTCTCTGAAACTTTGTTCAGCACTTTACGAAACCAGCCACCTGCCTCCAGCACACATGGAGAATCTGGAGTGCGATCCGTCAGCGCTTATGCACCACAAATTGTGAAGACAATCGCAGACAATTCCCTACCACCAGGGAAAGCTTTGAGCTTCTGAAAGTCCGGGACGCACGCAGGCAGCCGGCCATGGCTCTTGCCCAGAGCGTGCACCACCTCTTGTGTGCAGTTACACAAGAGGTGAGGTTCTGGCCATATCTCAGCTACCTGTGGCAGCTAACACCGTGCCGGAAGGTCACGCGCGTTTGGCTGTTGCATGACACCGCCAAAGGCAACGCTCCCACCAGCCGGGCTGAGCCGTCGCTATGGGTCCGGGTCCAGACGTGCCGCTCCCGGCACAGGGCCCTGGCACCGTGTGGTCCTCACAGGGGACGTGATGCCACTTCTACGCAGCTTTCTTCAAATCCAAGGCTGTCTGCCCTTGCGCTGGGTGTTCCTCATGCAGGTTCTCCACCGAGGGTCCCCACCAAGACTGGCTCCAGCCCCACACCACCAGCGCTCAGCAGCTCAGGTGGCACCAGTGTGGTCTTACTGGGGCCAAAGTGGATACATCGTACTGGCTTCCCAGTGGATTTTGGTTCTTCAGGAGCAGCCCGATGCATTCAATGCAGTAAAAACCCGCGGAGGCTGTTTCACCAGTGCTGTTTTGAGAGCCCATCATTAGATGTCAGCCCGCTCCCCTGGGACCCCGGGGCTGGGCAGGGCGTCAGCACATCCAGCGACACGTGCTTATAGGGTAGCATTTGGAAATAAACCCCAAAGCCTTGGTTTTATTAATGCAAAAGCAAGAAGCAAAACAGCATGTAAATTTTCTGCAGTTTCATCATGTTTTCTCATTTGATTTGCTCCATTATCTCCTGTAATCTCCCGCAGAGCCTCCGCCTCCGCTCGGGTGTGCAGGCGATTGTAAGCTCTCTAAAAGCGCCCCATTTATCAAACAAGTGCTTCTTGAGCAAAAAGGAAACTCTAGACTTCTCTGAGCAGAGTTTGTTTATTGTACCATGAAGTATTTCATTTCTTTCTCACAGTGTATTCAGAGAAGATGTGTGAGTCTGTGAAAACTTTGGTTCCAGTAAAAGAGGAATAAATAATAGAATACATTAAGTAACATTTTCAGAGAATCCGCCAAAGCTTTTGTGCTTTAATCTTCACTCCAGATCCCCCTTTCCACTTCTTAAGCTGAAAATTCAAATACAAAGGTGCGTTGGGTATAAAAGCACAACAATTTTAGTCGTTGAAAAAAAAATAAAAAAGAAAATATAAAAGGATTTTTATATTAACTGATGCCAATAAGATTTTCTCAGTAGCGAGGAATTTTTTTAAAAGGGACATTACCAATACATTTAGGTGTAAAATTTAGGAAATATTTGGGAGTTTTTCATAACAGAGTGAGCAGAGTGAAAACTTTCATTTCTGTTAGACCTTCCTCAGGTAAGTGTTAACAGCAGCATTGTGCTGGCTGCCGAGAGCCATCAATGTAACAAAACATTCTGGTTTGTCTTTTTTCAAAATAAAAATTAAACAACCCAGCATAAACAGCAATGGGCAGATCACCCTGTAAAGCCAACTGTCATTCGCCTAGAGGTGGAGCCAGTCATCTGCAGGGCTGAACACAGAGGAACGACATTTTCTGAGCAATAATGCAGGGAAATTGAAAAAAAACCCAAAAAAAGTCAGTCAGGTATTTGCTTGAATAATGGCTACATGTGTGTGATAGATCCTCTCCAGCAGTGAGCAGCGGATTACTGGAAGGGTTAGAATCCATTTGTGACAGCCACAAGAGAATTTTTCAGGGGAAAATCTGGCAAGGGAGCCTGGGGTGGGGAAGAGGAATCATTGCACAAGCGAAAACAATATAAAAAGGGGAAGAGAACAAGTAGCACCTCCCTTACAGGGCAACGCTTTGCTGCCCTACCGTACAGAGCCCTGCTGATGATTACTGTCTTGCACAGTGCTGTTAGGCGTTAGGCAGCACTTCTCTGGCTGTTTCAGAAACAGGCCTTTCTAGGACAGTTTAATCAGTAGGAAAGCTTTCTCCATCACATCTTTCATTTGCTTTCACATCTAAGACGTTCTGGAAAATAATATGCGCACCACGTATCCGGCTGGCGTGAACCACCGGCACGCAGCAACAGAACTGGCGCCCAGCCTTTGTTTTGTATTAGATACTGGGTATCAACTTCCTCATGCTTGGTATTTTCTCAGAAAATGGAAAAATAGCATCCGTAGTTCCTCCTGCTGGAAGACAATGCATGAATCCACCGTGTCTAAGTTTTAAACTGGGGCGCTATCTTTCCATAATTATAAGAGGAGCAGTAGTGGTCCATTAAAACTTTTTCTGTGGATAAGCTGCCATGGTGAGGAAGGGTTGAATGGCAGTCTCTTTGTGGTTATCGTAGCTATCGCGTGGTTTCTTGGTGTGCTTTCGACTGGTACATAAAGGAAGTCCCCCCCATGTATTTGGTGGGACCTGGTGCCACTTCCCGCTCTCCTTTCTGCATTCTCCACGTTCAGAAGTTGGCACCTTGCTCTGATCTGCTCCAGGATCTCAGCTGGCCAAACTGATGTGCCCTCTGTAAAAAACTTCAGGGTGAAAGGAATTGCATAAATGCAAGGGGTTTTACAGACAAGCTTAAACACGGAAATAACAAATGTGGGAGATTCTTAAGTGTTCTTAGTCAAGGACCAAAGACACGCAGATGCCAGCCTCTAGCCCCATGATTACTGTTCTTACCAGCACAGCAAGTGGCCTTATCTTAATCAAACTTCACAATCAGCGCTCCAGCCTCGTTCTCCTCAATCTGCCCAGAGCTTTGGCATCATTCACCACCCACAATCTTGTCTTGCCTGGCTTCTTTGCTCAGTAGTCTCTAATTTTCTTCCTGCTTCTTCAGTTATTTCTTTCCTTCAGCCTCTCTTCCCCCACCCAGGTTCTGTTTGTGTCCCTGGCTTAATTTTCTCTCCTCCTCCCTTCCTTTCTGGCAGTAATACAATCTCAGCATATCAAACTGCAAGCTCAACTTCAAAGAGAGCTTTTAATTTCCCTCCCAACTCACTACCTTATCTCCTTCCCTTACCTCTTCTCCTGGGCACAGTTCCATCATCCCACATGGGTGCTTGGGCCTCCGTGTCCCACATCCTGCCATTCTTGGAGACTCGTGCGAGTAACGTTTTGGCATACGCCCTCTCTTACCCACCCAAAGGTGTGAGTCTCCTGAGCAGATTCTTTCCTCTTCCCTCAGTTACGGTGACCTTTTTTTCACTTCACCAAACGCAGTCGTGTTCCCCCCTTATCCATCAAACCAACCATGTTACTAAGCCCTGTCGGACCCCTTTTAAGCTTCTGGACCCCCTTCTCCGTCACATCAAACAGAACCTTCCCTTTCAAGGTTCTTTATGATCCAGTTCTTGTCTTTCATTAAGTACCAGGAAACCAACTCTGCCCTCCAGTCCCTTCAGGATAAAAGCCCTTGTCTCCTACTTGTTAAAACACTCACTCAGGCATCTTTGTGCTTTTTTCCCAGTCAGCTATAAGTGTCTGTGAAACTATCCTCATTATCTTTAAAATTCTCCTTTGACATTAAGTCAATAAAATCCTTAAGCGTTAGGCCGCTGGTTTGCTGAAACACTCTACCAGTGACTCATATTTCTTTCTGCCTCCCAGCCTGTCTATATCCATTCATTAGTTCTTGTGTGATAGTGAGGTCTCGGGCTCCGAAGGACAGCCATTGCCTTTCTCTTCCACAGCCCCCGCCACGTCGGGGTTTTGATCCCTGACCAGCTGTTGTATTGCAACAGTAAGGGAGTAAATCAATCCATAGTCTTTTCCCATCGAAATTATGCTTCAAAGTTTTTTCTAGTTGATAGCATACTTGTCCCAAGTTCACCAAGCAATGCAGGCATTTAGGTGCAAACGACACTTACAACATTGCATAATAAAAGGAAGCAATGAGCCGGCAAAAACATCAATAAACATCATTGAAGACTAGTTCCGAATTCATATCAGAATGGAAGAAAAAAAAATATGGAACTTCCTGGTAGCACATCAGCAGAAAAGGGATAAAAAACATGCAAAAGCATTCCTGGGAGTTTTTTGTATTCACAATGTTTTCAATTCACACATTTGCTTCTCTCAAGTATTTGTATCTAACCACTGGTAGACCTTATCAGGAAATGACAACAGGAGGAGAAGGAGGTTTTTAAAGGATTCTAAATCCCTATCACCCTTTAAAAGTCATCTTCTGACATTACAAAAAAAAATCATTTCCCATCCTGTTTGGTGGTTCTTCCATGGTAATAAGTCACATTAACAGATTCTGCTCCAGGACAATTAGTTTCTCTGCTCTTGCCACTTCTTCTTGCAAGCTGCTCCTTCCCTGCTCCAAGACTGATTCGCCAGGACAGATTTCATTCCTAAATCAGAGACCTATCCACTTGGCTTTATAGAGGTCTCTCTTGAAGTCAAAGCAGAATTCAAAGAAAATACTCTTTCATCTTAATATGGTCAAACATTTTCTGTTTTCCTGTTAAACAAAAATTTCTAAGCCGTAAATCTTTTCTAGGGTAACTTTTGCTGGCACACCTGTAGTGGCAGCAAAGCTAGCGTAGCATTCCTAATGCTTTACACTGCAAACTCTACCAGTTTGACATAGGCCAAAGTCTAGAACAGAGGGACTAAGCTTTTAAATAGCTTAATTCATTGGTGCAAGGTCTTTGAGATATTTTCAGCTGAAAATGTCACCCAGGATCAAAGTGGTAATGAAGATGCTACAAGACAAGAAAGTGAATGGAAAACAATGCAGTAGCAAATATAAACAAAATAAACTTCATTTACAGCGAATAATAACAAACAAATCACTTTATGTGTATTCATTAGTGTGGCTTAAGGCATGTGGAAATTCTACTACAAAACTCAATGCTGCAATGCATAATTAAGAAAAGCACAGGGACTACTTACTGGTACAGCAAGGAATCTCATCTGAATCTAACCCTCTTTCATATAGTTTTCTTCACACCTTCCCTGTTGAGAAGAATTCCCATAATGAGAATTACCATATTGTAGGTGAGCTGCCTTATAAAAGAAGTAAACTTCTATACAAAAAACAAACAAACAAAAAGTAAATCACTGTGGAGGAATTCGTGGAGTTAGGCAAAGCAAATGAAATACTTAGTAAGCCATTACTTAAATAAAAATAAATTTAAAAGGTAGCAAGTATCCTCTCATGTGTGTTCACAGACATGAAATTACTTTGTCTTTAAATGTTACTTCTGTGAGTGAAATAGGCAAAGAAAAGCCCACATGACAAAAATAAGGGGAATTAGGTCAGCTTCTGGACTCATCCATCAATGTAAATGCAGTGCATCTCCCGCTCATACGATTCCAAAATCATTTAAAGTGATTGTTTTCAATTCAATCTTGATCATCCACCTTTCTTTTTGCCAGAGGCCAGAAATAGCACCTCATCATTTATCCTCTGTGTCAAGCTTTGCAACAGCTGCCCCTTCTGAGCCACTGAACTCAGTTTGCTGCATCTGCTTTCAATAGACGCACTGGAACCATATTTTCTCTATTGCATTCACCTGTCAAGTGTGGTTTAAGAGAACGCGCTTCATATAGCGCTAAGAAACGCTACATCCGCGAGGCTGCTCCTGAGCTTGTAATTCAGTGTCTGCATGGACTGCCTTGAAAAGCTCACAGAACTACATCAACCTTCAACACGTTGCAGTCAACTAACGCTGCTAATTTATGGGTTGAATGCCAGAGAGAAGTTGCTGACAATTCTTAAATTTCTAAAATTAGCAGTTCCCTTGAACCCAAGCATTCCAAATTTCTGCCCAAAAGAATGGTGAAATCTTCCATGATCTTTTTCCAATCACCCTGTTACTGCAACCATTCTGGGTCATGAACCTTATAAATGAGTTCCCAGAGCCTTTCCCAGTTCCCAGGCAAGGGTGCGAATCCCCCCAGGTGCTGGCTCTGTGGAGATAAGACTCAGGCATGACAAGCCCTTGTCCCTCTCCATCTTGACCCTGATGCTCTGTTTCAACCAGGAGAAAAACTTGGGTGCATGGGTCAAAAGTGAATGCTCTTTGGGCAGGTGACTGTTCTGGGCCATCAGTCAGGTGTAGGGCTGTTCCATGGCTTGTGCTTGCCTTTCAGCAGAGGAGTAGCATATTTTTACTTTTACTTTTGTAAAAGCTGATTACGAGATCCCAGTGTGCCCAGGCTGCTCTGCAACAGTTCCTCCTTCTCTGCAACTTGCCAGAAAGTCTCTCTGGCTTTTCACATCGCCCGAATGAAATTTAGCGTGATCCAGTCAGAACAACACTGGTGGAAGGGACCACGAGACTCTTGCCATTTATTGTCTGGTTTAGGAGTCTACCTGGAAACACACGCCCAGTCCCAGGGCACTGCTGTACCAGGCATTAGCGAAGAATATTCTAGCAACAAATCTCTGCTCTGCACAATTTACTGAGCAGAGGTTGGGCAGGATAAAAAGAACAACCCAGACGACAGGAGAAGCCTTCTGAAGTTTAACCTCACGACACCGGGTTATTTATCCGTTTCCACACCCTCACTGCTCTGAACCCGCAGATTCACAGTTCCCCTATGAACACGCACAGTAAGATTCAAGTAAATGGCAACGGGCACGTGGCAGGTTGAATCCCTTTATGTCGGTAGCTGCTTCTTCATCTTTCAAAAAGCAGAAGCAGCAGCCGGTCTGAACTGGAATGCAACCAGCTTCATGTTGAAAAGGGAAGAATTACCTGTAAGAGGTTAGTATCCAACCTCAGCTTTGTCCAGCACCACCTCCTGAATAGCGAGAGTTAGATTTGAAAGGCATGTTCTTTTGAGCAGCTCCTGAATAGGAAAAACTATAGGAGACTACATATTTTTACAGAGAAAGGATGTGCTCTTCTCCATTTACTGATCCAATGCTTAAAGAGCACAGAAATCACCTCCTGCAGGTGCCAGGCTTTGAGAACAAAACAAAACAAAAAAAGAAAAATGGATATTCTGGTAACTATGGAGAGGCTAAAAAAAACCTTTTTCTAGGTCACTGAAAGCAGACAAAACACAGGAAATATTTTCCATTGCCACTCCACTCTCCTCTCTGCTCCCCCAAAACAGAAATAGTTCTGTGGTTCATCAGAAAGCTTCTCTTTCCTTGTTGGATCTTGAAAGAGAATATAATTGCTGCTTGCATGCACTGGTAATGGTGAGAGAGACCAAGATACATTTTTTACATAAAGCAATATGTCATTCATTAAAATAACTACTGCCTGAGTTGAGGAGTTTCTAGCAGGAGTGACATCTTCCCAGAACATGTATTGAAAGGAAGTCAGATAAATAGAAATTGTCTCCTCTTACTTTTACACAACACATCACACTCTAGTTTGCAGCTTAACAAAACCTGTCTTTTGTGTTCTCATAGGACTTGCAGATTTGTTAAAATACCAGCCCAAATCTGGTATGTACATTTGTCTATGTATGTGTGATATTAAAAAATTAATTCTCCGTTATTCCAAGTGTGACCAACTCAGTTCCTAAAGAAATATTTCATCTTTTACAACTCTTTGCATTCTAAGTGTATGGATTTAAACAATACTGGACTAAACACGTACCATTTGTTACACCACTGCAGTCAACAAATGGAAAGAAATATTAGGCTTAAGGGATGCTTTTCCAGCAGTGAAGGTAAGTGAGTAGGAGGGAAGCAGTGGACTCTCTGTTACAAGCATCATCAGTGAGTGATGGTTCACGATGCAGTGGTCCTTTCTAGCTTTAAAAACTTCTAGAAGTTCTCTCTGCTGATCATGCCATCTGCCCGCCACTGGCCCGTATATAGCAACAGCAACAGACCCGCTAGACCTCGGCAGCATTCATTCCGAGAGACTTTGTGTTGCACGAAACCCCCGAGCTCTCCTGCAGCAAAAGCAATGGTATGCCCCTGGTCAGCAGCAATTTGTTCTCTGTCTGTCAGCTCGTTCCCTGCGAGGGAGGCATCGCCCGGCGGCAGAGCCCAGTGCCTGTCACACAGGGGTGCATAGCTGGGAGGTCAAAGTGAACATGCACGTTTTTTTTTAAAGCAGAGTTACAGAGTCAGTGACCCCCCTTTGCCTAGGATGCACCTAGGTGTACAGCAAATGCAACGCATCGATTGCTGATGTTATCGAAGGAAATAGCCCTCCCAGCCACATGGGAAATACGTCAGCAGAACAAGTGGATTCAAATGAACAGCAGCAGAAGGCCCATAGAAATATTGATTCATGGCTTTTTATCCTCTGTCCTTTTCAAATTGTCCCTTTCCAGCACTCAGCCTGCTGTGATAAATACTTGCTCCCTTTCCTGTATTCCTGACTACCGAGAATACACTTTCTGTGATTTTCTGAGCAGGGAGGAAAAATAACATTAAAAAAAGAGACACCTACACTTCTTAGTGATTCTGGTTTCGAGCCATTAGCTCGTCCTGCAGGATCAGGCATTGCTCTCAACGTCTCCCTAATACAACAATGGCCGAGTTGTATCAAGGTGCTTCTAAGTAAAGACAAGGTATTTGAGAAAAACACTGAATGAAGTGTCATTAACAAAAGATTAGCAGCAAAAATGCATCAGAGAAAGCAAGATATCTTTTTCCCTGTCTGTATGATCATATTCATCAACTGAAAAGCTGTAGAAGCTGGTTTATAGTATAATTTCAGGACTGAATGTATTTATCATGAAGATTATGTCAATTATTAAATTACTTCTAGGTTTAGTAAAGAAAGCTAGTCAAATTTTCCTAGAAGTTTCTCTTTCAAAACATTTATCTTTAATGTCTTGATTAGGTGTCTAATATGTCATGTATCTGACAATTTTGGGTGCTACTTTTAATTAGGATTCTGTTATTTCTGATATTCTCCAAAACCATTGTATCTATCCTGTACCTGATTATAAAAAAATTGTGGGGCCCTTCAATCTCCTGCTCTTGTGGCACCAACAAGCAAAGTCACATGTGGAAGGAAGATCAAAATCGCTGTAAAGTGAGTAACTGAAGCAACTGGAAAAGTCCTTCCCATTCAGATGGGTCAGCTATTCAAGTCCAACCTAAATCAAAAGTGAAAATGAGTCCTCTGTAGCTTTGCAGAAATGAGACAAGAGGTCTCTCCACTGGGTTTACATTTGATAGACAGCCCCATCACAAAAACAGATTTAGCAAAGAACAATTCAACGTTGTAGGTTTGTCTAATTCAATAAAATATTTGTAAAAAATATTATGCTCATTTTTTTAATGAACACCACTACCCAAAGAACATTTTTGCCACCTAACCATAAAAGAACAGAAAAGATGTGAAAAAGGGTTTTGCTAGCTGCTGGCTGGTGAGTGGGTGGGAGGGAGGCAACAGAGCACAGGCAGTGTCCGAGGGCTGTGAGCCTTCGAAACCTGTGGGGAGGGTCTCGGCTGCAAAGGGTTATCTGCTACCAGCAGAAGGGCCATCTCCTGCTTCCCTATCCCAGCTACCTCCAGGGAAGCACAGCTTTCTTCGGTGCTTGTACCAGAGTCACCAATCCCACCTCTTCTCAGTCTATCTAATCCCTAAATGAAGTTAACCATTTGAGGAATGCCAAGAAAACTTTAGCTCCTATCCTTCAGCATACCTAACACCCTGGCTTCTGGAAGCAGAGCAGTGCTGTCCCTTCAAGTCTTGCCCATACCCCAGACAAGACAACTCATCTTCAAAGTGGAAGCAGCAAGGAGACATTGCTGATCTGATCCCTGGACCCTGAGGGCACTGCTCAAGGACTACACAGGTACAGGAAGGGAAAAAAAAAAGCCTTATAAACATAAGGAATTTCTTCTGCTGACCTCAACTCGTTGGACTGGTCACTGAAGCTGGCACTGTTGAACTGGTCACTGTAGCTGACACTGATGTTGTGAGAAGACAGTCCCTCCTGCTCCAGTGAAGGTGCAGCCTGAAAGCCCTTCTTAAGCTCTAGGGTTCACTGCCCATAGCACAGTTCTTGGGGAGGGATGTGGGTTTTTAGTGAGTTGGTGCTGTTCTGCTAAATGATCTGCAAGTGCTTATTCCCTTCCTCCTGTGCCAGTTGTCCTTTTCTACCGCTATAAAAATGTTAGTTTGACTGCATAAATAACTGCCCTTGATGAAATTCAGGAGTTTCAACACATACTTTTAAAGCGTAAGTCAATAGCAAGTATCTATTTGACCGCTGACAGCTGAAACAGTGAGAAAAGCAATCATTTAGTAACAGTTAATGTTAAATATATTCCTGTAGTTTATCATCATTTACTTTCCCTAAGTGCATGACATCAGGTGGTAAACGTTGCGAAGGACAGTGTGAATTATGTGGTGTGGCAGATATAATCATCAGCAGCGGGCTTTAACATCAAACCAATTCAAAACAGGAATCTGACAAACAATGCCAGGGGATCATCATATGACATTAAAGTCCTCATAATATCATCCTTTCATATACGTGATGTATTGGAGGCAGCTCTCGGGTAGTCCATAATGGCCCACCTGCCACCGCGGTGATATATGCACTGTATATTAAGGAAATGAAACAGGAATTATGCATGATGCATCATTTCTCTTGCTAGCATCGCTGGGAAGGGAAGACTGCAGCACTATGTTTCTTCAGGATAAAACAGGTTTCTTAGTGCTTTAGTGATATAGAATAGAATAGAATAGAATAGAATAGAATAGAATAGAATAGAATAGAATAGAATAGAATAGAATAGAGTAAAATAGAATAGGAATAGAATAGAATAGAATAGAATAGAATAGAATAGAATAGAATAGAATAGAATAGAATAGAATAGAATAGA
>Ga0181612_153806_pt1 | contig 15765 bp, 9 predicted proteins | sample HoacroProtozoa21_FD_119630 | JGI IMG/M metagenome (GOLD analysis project Ga0181612, IMG submission 119630) | Hoatzin crop microbial communities from Cojedes, Venezuel. Combined Assembly of Gp0051906, Gp0051904, Gp0051908
CCAGCAAAACATTTAAATATGTGTGTAAGTTTATATACTTAAGTAGTGCACTTAAAAATAGTGCACATATGTAAGTATTGGACCGAATCCCATCTGCATTCAGAAAAGAGTTCCTTTACCCAAAGAATAATTTCCATGCTGAGTTTTTTCCCCCATGGATTCAGTGATCATTGTAACCAGAATGGCATGAAGTAGCACTCGAGTACTCCCCTGTGGCATTCACATGTGGCTACTTACATATCTGGCAATGGAGGAAGCCTTTCATTTGCAAATAAAATTCAAAATATTTTGTGGACATGCTCAAAGATACATTCTAGCTCTTACTGTTATTCACTTATTTTATGAATTTCCGTCTGAAAATCTGTGCGTTACCTGGGAAGACAGATTAAATGAAGGCATCTTTCTGACCTTAAAGCCAATGTAATTGCTCAAGTAATGCTGCAGGTTCGGACTGTGCCCTTGCCCAGAATTGGACCTAGAGGTTCAGATGACAAATTTTCAGTATCCCGCGCAAACGGAGCAGAGCGCCACCTGCGCTGTGTGACTCCAGACAGCACGGCTGGGAGAGGGGTCAGCACCTTCTGTACCATTCTTGTGGGTTTTTCCCCCAAATGCCTGAATTATTGCTGCCTTACTACACTTTCTCCGTGTGTAATACCACAGCTCTTTGTGGTGTTATATTGACATAAAAATGATGACAAATAGGTCCAAAGTGTCTTACTGCTATGTTGGAGCCAGATTCTCAGCCTCATCAGTCTGATGATGGGGCTGTAGAACTGGGCCAGCACCTTGGGTTGGACGTTAACAAGCTGGCCCTGTAGCAAGCGTGTGTGGCCTGAGTGATACCAAGTGCTTGTTTAGCTTTTATGCTCCTCACTGATCACTACTACTGGTTTTGGAGATCAGAGACAAAACAGTTCTTAAATAAGTTTATCTTTTTCTGTTTTCTCAATAATGTGTTTTTTAGAACAGCGTAGGAGATGCCATGGTGCATGCTGCAGCATCTGGATTCCCACGGCTGAAGCCATCCAGCTGTGGTTGCTTTCCAGCGAGTTAAAACACCTGGTAACAGAGATTTACCTGGAACGCAAGCTGAAATGGCATAGCTTTGGGCAGCGTGCTTGCCCCTAGTAGATTAAACCTGTATCAACACATTTCAGGTTCTTAACATACTGGACTTGATTTTGCAGACATTTTTAACTTTCAGAGTGTTCAGAAGATGGATAGTCGACATCACAATAGCAGATTCATCCTTTGGTGTAGAATTAGGGCTTTCTTTTTTTCCTGTAACATCTTGTTTCACACGTAGCCATTCAAAAAGGTTAAATGTAAATGTTGTCGCAGAGGGAAGATGGGGAGCCTTCAGCGTGGGGACTAGGTATGGCCAGGGTTCACATGATTCTCCTTCTTCACACTGAATATCACTAATACATGTTATTATATGGCCAAAGGTTTGAAAGCCTACCTTGTCCTCAGGAAGGAGATTTTCCCTGCCCTTTCCGCAGAATATATTATATAAATTAAGGAGGACAGCTAACAATATCCATATCCCATAGCTATATCCATGACATTAACTACAGTTAATAACTGTATTTTTTAGCAGAAACCCAGTATAAACACCCTGCAGTCCTTCAGATAAGCTGTTTTATTTTTACTTAATCCAGCCTTCTAAACGCAGACCTAGCTCTGCAAGTTCAAAGTAGATCCAAACTTTTCTTGATTACAAGTGTTATGAAATAGATGCTTGTTCATTCAGGTTCCATTCTACTCTTCTAATTATTTCATTGTCCGTTGTGTGTACCATATTTTCTTATTTTTTCTATCTCAAGCCAGTTGTCACAATGTTATCCTGTAACTGCATTTTGTTCATGATGTAGAACAGGTGAAAAGCTGTGGAATTCATGAAGGGCTACGAAAAGCATCCAAAACATTGTTCACCTCGTGGAAGGGTGAGCCAGCTTGATAATCTTTGGACAAATGACTAAACAACACTGTGGTGCTAATAGGTACTGAAGTATTTTATGATGTATTCACTATGACTTAAATGACATTCTCTAGGCATGTCAATGATGCAACTGCATGTGTTTTTGTTCATAAAGTCTGGACTGCTCCAGCGAAGACAGTGTTTGTAATTCCTGGTGGGCCAATTCCTACCTAGCTCTTCCGTGGGAAAGTAATTTCAGGAGGCGGTACAGGATTTGGCCCAGTGCTCACAGCTAAGGTAAAAGCTATACAGGCCACAGAAATCGCACGTGGGATGCATTCATCCTGCTGTAGCATGTTACTTTATTTAGTGGCTTTGCTTAAGCAGAAGCTGAAAATAAATTCTGTAGTAATGACAAGAAGCACTGGGCTAAATTCTGGGACCCCTTAACCAAGCAAACTTAGTAAGCATTTGAATTAAATTGAGGATTCAGATCTGAAATGTTAATGTTCCTCCATGGAATACCAGAAAGAGAAGTGTGGAATAAGAGCAGGTTCTAGCTCTAGCAATGGAAAAAGGCCAAATCTGGTAAACTTTAAAGTGAGCTATGATTTAAACCAGAGGGGTTTGGTTTTAAAATCTTGAAGGCAAAAGTTTTCCCTCCATGTTGAATTCTGAAAGGTAATTATTTTGTGTTACTGTGCCTGGACTCCTCGTGCAGAGGAGGTATCTGTATCCTAAATAGCACCAAGAGGTGCGCCTCCAACTGATAGGTCAGAAATTTTACCTCTGTAACAAATTCCATATCTGAAAACATGTCGGGAAATTTCAAAACAAACAAACAAAAAAGTACAAAAATCTTCTGGAACAGTTTCTGTACAAAAAAAAAAAAAAAAAGAAAAAAGAAAAAAAAAAAGAATGTGGAGTCATTGAGATCCATGGCTGAGCGAAGGCTTTCCTCAAGGGAGACCTGCTCCTTTCCCCGGCTGAGCGAAGGGGATTTTGCCCTTGGCTGCAGCGCGTACCTCTACCAGACGGTTTAAGAAGAACAGCAACAGCCTGAGTAGGATGTTAGGAGCATGGTGTGGGCACACTGCCTGTAACTGTTTAGTTTTTAAAAAACTCATTATTAAGCAAATGTGTAGAGGATTAAGGAAATCTGTAGAGTATGTCTGACCGTATGAGTGTGTGGGTGCTGTGCTGTGGTACAAAGAGACTAATTGGTTTATGCAGTTTGTTTTGCATACTTTAGGCTCCTGTATGGGTTTTTTTAATTGATATTTATTTCTCAGCAGAGATTAGAATAATTTTAAAGCTGTGTAACACATCATTTAATGAAATCTATTGTCAGCATCTGTTGTAAACATGTGTTTACAAAACAAGCTCTTGAATACTTGATATTTGGAAATAAAAAATAGCATATCATGTGTGTGTCATTTCTGACAAAAAAGAGAGAAAGCAACAAAAAAACGGTACATGGGTTGCTGTGCAATCGCTGTGGATCAGGTGATGAAGTATTTGGTCTTTTAGGGGGTAGTCAGACAAAACCAAAGCTTTCCACTGAATTCAGTAACCTTCAAATCACAACTGAGGATTCATCATGCAGATATAAACTGTAAAATTCCAGTTTCCTCTAGTATTAAACTTGATTTATGTTAGTTATACTAAGAAATACAAATTTGTTTGAAATTGGCATTGACAGTTGGAAAAAATACGGAGGGTATGAGTCTATGTGCATCTACGCTGCTCAGTAAAAGAGGGCCAGGGCATGAACCCACGACTGAACTCCTGATGTCTGCATTGCTTAGTGCTTGGTTCACTCCTTGGCTCTGGTTTGGACCACGCCAACAAACTACCTCTGTGTGGTTTGTGGGGAATGTCTACGTGACAGAGGCCTCCCCCATGTCGGCAGTGGCTGAGCCAGGTTTGGTTCCCCCCGTTCCTGCAGCCACCCAAAGCTGTAGACCGTGTGCATCAAGGGCCCCCGTGTCCTCAGGCAACACCGCCGGGGCTGCAGCACACACCACAGTACCACGCTGTAGGAGCTCTAGTGGTTGTAACACAGATCTTGTATTACCACAGACATTTAAAAATGGAAACAATTGGAGATTTCATTTCGGAACGTCAGCGCAGAGCCAAGGGGAGACCCAAGGCTGAGTGCTACCTAACATGGATGAGGCCAACCTCTACCAGGCTGTGTGGGTGTGACCTTGCTGATACAATTTGGTTTTGGAGCTAGGTTTTCTACTCTCTGGAATCACTTTTATTTAAAAGTATAGGTGTGTCCATGGATGGGAATTCTGTCCCAAGGCAGCCTGGTCTTTCAAGATCAAAAGAACAGCAGGTTGAAGTTGAATATATTTTTCTAGACAGGTTTCATTATTGAGCCTTTATAGTGAGAGTGTTTTGACATGTTGCGCACGCTTCATGGCTGGATGAGCTGTGACTTCTTTCTATGAAACTTCCTCACTGCTTGGAGTAGTGTGAATACTACAAGCACCAGCACCCCAGCAATGACCAAACAGAACTTTGCTGCCACGGGGCAGCTGAATCTGCATTGATTCAGGACACAGAATGTCTTTCTGAGGTATCTTAAGTGCATTTGGTTTCAGACCACAGTCTGAAACTGCGGTGTGGTGCTCAGCACCTAGCAAAGTCGAGTCCTCAGCCAGCAGCGCAGCTTCAGCCAGTGTGTGCAACCGGGGGGAGCTACTGTTTCATGGACAATAAAGAAATCTGTGGGGTCCAGATCCTGTCTGACTTCCAAGTTCGAAGCCAGACTTCTCTGTTTCCATTTCCAATATGTACAACCCCACAAAAAGGCATCTTGCAGATTCCCCCTGAAAGTCACCAGTGCCCAACACTAGAAATGTTAATCAAGGAACATGCTGTGGATGAAATTGTCATCAGTAGTTTTCTAGCACATCAAGGGTGTCGTTGGTACCTGAAAACTGAATGAATGAGCTGCCTTGGCAGGGGCTGGAAGCACAGCAGGGTGGTGCAGGGGCCAAGGAGAAGCACCACTGGGTGGCTCTGCGCTGACTTCTGCTGCTTCCACCGGAGTGAAATTACCCCAGGCAGTTCCCAGGTGGCTCAGGCTGTGATTGCGTCCCTGCAGATGGGACATATGGTTTTTGAATGAGTCTCCAGCTAGTACCCCACTTACTGCACATTGAGTCTCACTGCAAAATGGTGTCAGAGCACACAAACTGGATTGGCTTTTGCTGAGGCTAAAGGAGGAATTTTTATTTCAGCATCACGCCTAGTGGGCACCAGCCACCTGTAGGGGCTCAGGCCTCGAGACCAGTCCTGAGTGGATCCTCCCTGAAAAGGGCTGCTGCAGCTCTTGGCTTCACGGTCCCAGCTGTTTCACCACACAGATCTTCTCCTATTGTGCCTCATTAGCATTACCCATCTTTGCTTTTCCTGAGGTCTTTAAGTTGGTAGGAGGTCTCAGAAAATGTCTCACACAGTCCAAGGGTGTGAGGGCAGTACTGGTTACCTTCTTTTAAATCCCAGAGGAATCACAGAATAGGCTGGGTTGGAAGGGACCTCTTAAGATCATCTAGCCCAACCCCCCTGCAATGAGCAAGGACATCTACCACTAGGTCACGTTGCTCAGAGCCCTGTCCAACCTGACCTTGAATGTTTCCAGGGATGGGGAATCTACCACCTCTCTGGGCAACCTGTTCCAGTGTTTCACCACCCTCATGGTAAAAAATGCCTTCCTTATATCTCTCTTAATCTACCCTCTTTTAAGTTTAAAAACATTACCCCTTGTCCTGTCACAACAGGCCCTGCTAAATAGTTTGTCCGCATCTTTCTTACAAGCCCCCTTCAGCTACTTGGAAGGCTGCTATAAGATCTCCTCGCAGCCTTCTCTTCTCCAGGCTGAACAGTCCCTAGTCTCTCAGCCTGTCCTCATAGGAAAGATGTTCCAGCCCTCGGATCCTTTTTGTGGCCCTCCTCTGGACCCACTCCAACAGCTTCATGTCCTTCTTGTGCTTGGGGCTCCAGAGCTGGATGTGGTACTCCAGGCAGGGTCTCACCAGAGTGGAGTAGAGGGGCAGAATCACCTCCCTCGACCTGCTGATTGCTTGTCTATGAAGATGCCACATAAATGTTTCCTTTTCTACTTTCACTGAGAGATTTAGTTCTTCTGGACCTCCTCAAGGAGAATGCTTTTCCTCTATTTGACAAGTTTCCTTCCCCAGAGCAGCTGTAAGGCATTTGTCCTGTGTGTTTTGTTACCAGTGTCCCTGTAGGAGCAGGATCCAGTATTTCCAAGTATAGAAAAATTCCTCAACTGCAGTAACTGAATCTAGGGCCTTATTAATGGTTTCTGTTTTTCCTTCTTTAAATTAATTATCAACATCGTCAGAAAACAGGAAACTATTTTACTTCAGTTATAACATTGTCTCTCAAACAGTCTCCATTCTTGTCCTTCCTGAACGTGGGAATCTTAAACTGAGCAGTGGGATGCTGTCTGCCTATTATTACTTGATGAAAAATCGTAGAATCATAGAATGGTTTGGATTGGAAGCTACCTTAAAGATCATCGAGTTCCAACCCTCCTGCCATGAGCAGGGACACCTTCCACTAGACCATGTTGCTCAAAGCCCCATCCAACCTGGCCTTGAACACTTCCAGGGAGGGGGCAGCCACAGCTTCCCTGGGCAACCTGTGCCAGTGTTTCACCACCTTCATGGTGAAGAAATGAATGTGCATCTTGTGCTCAGCATGCTGGTCTGTTGTGTGCTTAACAGGCTTACAAGTCCCAGACACAACAGAAACAAGCTCATTATTCCAGGCAGTCAGTACAGATGCTCTGTCCTACCTCATCTCAGTTTTATCCTAGAGAAAAGTATTACCAGAGATGATCAGATGGCTCTAAGGTTGGGATGTATGATAACTACTAATGTATGTCAAAACAAGTAAGTGAAAGTGTTCTCCTGTACTCTGCTGATTAATGTCACTGAAATATTTGAACTATATATAGAAAGCGGTGGATCAAAATATTGAGGTCTATTACAATCAGCTATGGCAAACCTTGATTGTAAAAGACAATCCTTGAATTGCTGAGATACACAGGGGGTAAGAGCCTTTGCTCAGCCACTGGAGCCAGTTATTTAAGACGGTAACAACCTACTCTCCTAACCACTGAGGTCTAGCTACCACGTTAAGACACTTTGCTTAGTTAACCTAGTTAACGTCAAGGTTAACTAAGTTAAAAAGAGACACCAACTGTCTCACTGTTAAGCAATGGTACCCGTTTCATGATGGAACACAAATGTTGTGACCTAAAGCAACAACATTACAACCCTGTCACTTACATAACTGTTTATTTCAATTGTGGAAGCGAACACAAGCTTAAATGTCAATTTCTACAATCATATCACACTGTGTACCACAGATTCCTATCTATATTAAAGATATACATTATTACTCATGAAACTATTTACCTGCTTTACAGGAAATAACATCTCACCTTAACGATTAATAAATAATAATAATTTACAGCACCAGACTCAAACACAACTACGGTCCAGTAAGTATTATTACAGAATCAAAGTACAACCACAAAACCTAAACACAATATATTTTACATACACACTTTCATAAGTGATAGGTAGCAAATACAGCCCCTGTCAACCATGGTGTATATAAATGGTCTCAAAAGAATAGGCAGTAATTACGCTTTACAACCACAGAGCTACACTAACAATTAATTTTCACAGTATCTTTAGCCACTTTTACAATGATAATCTGTTTCAATTAAAAACAGTGAAACAAGTATGGCACAGTTGATTTAATCCTACACTATTGTTTCAATAGAGCTATTCTCAACTGGATGCGAACGAGACTAGCGTCATACCCAGAGAGATTAATGTCTTCACACAATTCCCAGATGGGCTGGCAAGGGCGGCAATTTGCTCACGGCCACAGTGAATCAGCTGCCAAGAAACTATGACTCCTAATTTATGCACAATTAAGTCATGACAAATAAATGCCCTAACACATGAAACTAAATGAAGGATGAAATCTTCAAGTTTGATTAGATTCAAAGCAATGTTGAGAAAAGACTAGTTCTTCCAACTGGATGCTATACCAGTGGATTTAGATCAAAGGCAAGTTACATACCAACTTAAAAGTGTCTTTAAGGATTTAGAAAGCACTTTGCAGGAGGCTAAGGCAGTTTAAGTGTCAGCATCTTGTTGCAACATGTCTGCTAGAAGCTGCTACTTCAACAGCAGAGCTGCAAAACAGCAATGTAGGTGCAGCTTATGAACTTTAGTGCAGAGTCAACCATCCCCTAAACTACCAATGAAGATGGTATGAACTAATTTGCTACTGATTTAAGGGGGGCCCCAATACTCCATGTCTCTACCTGAGCTATGGGTAATAATCGACTACTGCTGCCAGCAGCAAGCGTCAGTCATAATCTGTATTTTCTAACCTCAGTCAAAATTATATGGGTAACTCCTCTAAGACAAAAGTTTTTCAGGACTAAAATTCACTGACAGGCATAAAATATTTTAGATATAAAAATATATACATTTAATATTCATCATCAGTGCATGCTAGTTTGACAGAGGTAAAAGAAAACCATTGAAAGCATATGAATTTGACTTATTAAAAAAAAATCTGCTTTTACACAAAGCAACATTCTCTTCCACAGCTTTCAAAACAGAATTAAGGCAAATACAATCAGGTCTAATTTAAAAGCTTGTCAAACGTTTTTTAAATGTTATCAGGCTAGTGTTTACAGAGATAAGAACGGAATCTTTTGTCAGAGTAGAAATCAGGTTACCCCAGTAGTTTAAAAGACACAAATAATTCAAGTTTCCTACTCAAGGACAATCTGGAGTTCAAGGAGCTGGGGGGGGAGGTGGGAGAAAGAAAAATGTAATAAGCAAGTGGACCAAACAATGCTATTCTGCAATGGAAGATGTTTACAAACCTATGAGCTTTCATCTTTGTCCTTCAGCTGAATAGCAAAGGCAATGCATGCACTTGGGCATTCAAAGGCAAGAAGTTATTTCAGGGTTCTGAACAAAGTGTGGGGACAGCTTTAACTTGCAAGAGCTGATAAGCGGAACCGTTCCCAGCAGTCTGCTCCTCCACAGCCATGCAGGTGTGGGAGCTGCCGACCAGATCGTAATTGAGAAGACAAAGTCAGATGGCAGCTGATCACAAAACTGCTGTGCTGTAAACTCCAGTGGCTCAGGGACTGACTGGCCAGCAGCAGTCAGATGCCCGGCCAGGGCAGGTCCCGGGGGCCAGACCTTCATCACCCACCTCAAGCTAAACTGGACAGGAATCTGTTCACATCCCGGGCTCTGCAACTGCGCAAGGAGCCGAGTTACTCATTATCTAAGTGGTCAGTATATCTGCAACAAAATCACGAGTATATTTGCAAACTCTTTGCCATCATTCACCCCTACACCTACATATGCAGTATACTTTCACACATATTCAGCTGTGAACGTTCGTATTAGCTGTTTGAAGTCTATGGGACTACTATGAGAAATCCAACCACGGCGAGAACAAGGCAAGTGGGGGGAGGTCTTCAGAGGTCAGCAGGGCAACAAGACCCTCACTTACTTTAAAATAAAGCAAAACAAAATCCGAAAAACGCACTCTACCACTACAAGTGGGCACTAAACTTGCCATTGATGGTATAGACAGACGCATACACAGAAAGATAAAGCAGGCTATTCTGCTCCTTACTTCTATGGGCTCTAGCCTGTTTTGCATTAACTAACAACTACAGAATTTCTTTCTGTAGTAAAACAACTTAGTTCCATGTTTGCCCTTCAAGGATTTAAGTACAAAATAAAAAGACATATATACCTATATTTCTTTACTATAAACAAAGGTTAGAAACAATATAAACAGGAATATTACATCTCACTAGAAAGTTACTCTGAAACAAACTGAAGTATTCCAATACCTCCCAAAATTGCTTATTAGCAAAATTCACTGCATTCTGCAGTTCTAACCTAAATTATAGCTTGACCTAAATCAGATATTCCAGCCTCTGCAATTTACAGTCCAAAACAAACATGACAGAGTTTTCCCAAACATTACAGAACTGAACTATTTATACAAAGCTTTCAATTATATACGGTTTTATCTCCATGTATACTACACAGAACATAAGAGACAGACAAGTATAAGTTAACTGAAGGAAAGTAAACTGTGGGCCCTCAAACATCTCATGTCTAGACAGAGCTTCATTACATCTGGACTGTGTTAGCAGAAGAACCTCAAAATAATCTTAAATTCTTCATGTGTTTGCCATGTATTACAGGAGTACATGGATTTATTACTGAAATTACTGTGTAGAACACAACTTAGAAGATTACCAGTAATACTGTTTATAGACTGCCTGTTTATCTGTGAAAAAGCTCCTCATTTGAAGGGAATTCCAGCAGAAGTCGTTATTGCTCTGGTTCCAAAAGAGTCAGACCAGGTTCATGGCTTACCCCTGGCTTTGTGAGTGTGGAGACACTTTAGCAGAACACCACCACTCAGGTTACCAGAGAAGTAACCCTGCATCATGCTTTCTTCCCTGCCTACTTCATGCATAAACTAAATCAGGAAAATCTCAGTCATGACAGGATTGATTTTCTCAAGCAATCTTCTGTCAGTCTTCTGCGATGTCCAGTAAAGCAATCAAGAGCCAGATCCACAAAGGGGACTCGCTATTACAACAGAAACTTGTGATGCCTAACTTCCAGACACTTCACAAAGTCCTCAAAAGCAGTTTCCCCATCCGATGTCCACACAGAGAGGCACCCGAGAACAATATTCACAGAATTCAGGAAGTAGAGATAAGCTCACAGACAGAAGAGAATGCTCAAGAGGAGCAGGAATCAAATCATACATATCTCCAAAAGTTAGGCAACTAATGCCAAGCTCCAAGGCAGCGTTTATGCAACAGATTACTTCTCAGAACACTCAGGGATCCACATTCAGACACCTCCTTTGCCAGTCTATAAAATAAAAATTTAAGCAGTCTTCAAATAAATAAACAAAAGCACTTAAGTCAATAGCTCTGTGACCGGTATGCTCATGGGAATCCCGTTCCACTGAGTATTTAAGTATTTTAAATAAGGTGATACAGGATCAACAAAAAAAAAAGCAAGAGACTTTTCTGTGCCAGAAATCCATCCAATCTGCAGTTAGAGATCTACTTGTCACTGAAAGGTCAACCAGTCCTCTTACCCACAAGTTACTCAATTCACCTTTTCTAAACCCAAGCCATGCTAATACTAGCAGAACACCAGAGCATTTGGTGCCCTTTACCATCAGTTAGCAGGATGGGAAGAAAGCCTCTGCATCCTGCAGATGCAAAGGCATCTGCACCAGCTCTGCATAGACCAGCACCAGCCCAGCCAGGTGGCATTTCTACATGGCTGCTGATCCCGCTCCCTGTCCACCCAGGAACACAGTTAAATGGCACAACAGCTTCGGCTCAAAGTTGACCCCATTAGACCCGGGGAAGCTCTGCGAGGAACCACGCTGCTGCCTGTATCAAGCTTTTCACTCTTTGCAGACCTGGGCTAGCCACGCCATTGGTTCAGTGGGGGCAGAGATATTGTATATAAATTAGAAAAATCACCTGGCTTATGAAGTTAATTCCCATGCCAACGGGGAATAATAAACTATCACCCTCAGCCTCCGAAGCCCAACAAAATGCCAAGTAACTGCATCCGTTGATTTCTTGCCCATATGATAGGCACAAACTGAAGCACAGGAAGTTCCGTCTGAACATGAGGAAGAACTTCTTGAGGGTGACGGAGCACTGGAACGGGCTGCCCAGGGAGGCTGTGGAGTCTCCTTCTCTGGAGATATTCAAGACCCGCCTGGACAAGGTCCTCTGCAGCCTACTGTAGGTAACCCTGCTTCCGCAGGAGGGTTGGACTAGATGACCCACAGAGGTCCCTTCCAACCCCTACCATTCTGTGATTCTGTGATATCTCATAAAAATGGGACACAGGTTGTCTCTTGGCCAGCCAAGCAGCGTGTCAGTGTCAGCGTATGACCAACTGGAAACACTGAAATCAGAAGACAGAGGTCAGAACTGCAGGTGGTGAGGCAGATAACTGCAGCTTCACGGGCTTCAACTCAGTCATCTGACTTGCACGTGCCTGACTGACATTGTCTCTTACAAAGTGAATGGATTAGTGACAGTTTACAGAAATTAGTCATTTTAACAATTTTCATGTGGTACAGTAACAAATGCTTTCCTGAACTTCAAATAGACTGGGCTTCATCCCTAGAAAATCTGCAGAAGTTGCTTCCATCATGCACATGGGTTGACAAGGAGGACGGGTTCTTCTGAATGAGTTCTCAGTAACATGGGAGCACAGACCAACACGAGTCAGACACAGCACTAAAAGCAAACAACCCGAGAGTCTGAGCCACAAACCAGAGACAGTTCAAAAGAACAATAGAAAACTGGATGGCAGCCTCGGTTTGTTTGTGTTTGGGAAGCTTCCACCATGTAGCCAACTTTCTACAGACTTAGCATCCACCACCCACCGTAAATATTGACCCAGAGCAATTTTCTGTAAAATAACTGCTTTTGGGAAGATCAGTGCACACACAAAATGGAAAATCAGACCTTTCACTTCGAATTCACTTCTCTAGGTATCATCTGCACTACAGTTTGAAAACTTAAATTTATAATTCTTAATAATTATAATTCTTATTACTCAGGGTAGATCATTATTGTAATAGGAAAAGCAGTACTTAAGATTTTAAAAAAGATATACATAAAATCACTTTATTAAAGATAAAAAAAAAAAGAAGATGCTTCTTTCCTGTATTTGTGGGAAATAGTTCACTTCTTCCACAGACGTGTATTTCTTTTGTGGTATTTTTGTTCAGTTACTTATTTTTATGAAGATAAAATGTCTAAAACAATTACAACCTAACTAGTTACATGTTTTTGCTCTGTACACTACGTATGCATCTTAAATTACTTTTCTTCATTAACTTCTATTTACTCTGAGACACAGGCCAACCTGACAGGCAAGAAAAACAACTTGCTTTTAAGTAATGTTAAAAAAAAAATTCAAATTCTAAAGGATCGGTGAGGCAGCTGGTAAGGAAGGAAGCTAATTCCTTTACTCCATTATTTTCTGGTCACCTCTTTCTTCCTCCAAATGCAAGATATCCAAATACAAGAAATTAACACAGCTAATGATGTTACTACAGGAGCCTCCTTCTGCATGCAGTGCCTCACAGTCTCCCCTCCATCCCTCCAAAATCTCCACCCAAATCCTTGATACCTTAAACACCCTGCCTCCTCCTGCTAGTGAGGCCAAAGAGTCAAAGGAGAGACAGTTTCCCAACAGTTCATTGCTCACTGTAGCACAGAAGTAACTTACCACTGCTCAGTGGTGTGAGCTTTCACCCACCCCTCAGAAGAGCTGATCTAGACAGCAACAGGCACATCCCCAGCACCTCCATCACACTGCAGAAACCTCCACCCACAAGAAGCTGGGGGCTGTACGGAGCTCACAAGCCATGTTATTGTCCTGTAACCTACCCAACACATCCAGCTCCGTATCAGAGGCATATGCAACGTCACTGCTTCCCTCTCCCCCTTCCCCCACCATCTCATTCCCAGACTGCTGCAGCAAAAGGCAGCACATGCCCCCGGGGGGTCACCCCCAGGGCGATGCTCCAGCACCTTGCAGCTGAGGTGGCACTGGGGAAGGCAGACAGAGAAACAACACTGTGCAAGTAGTCACTGACAGGCCCGCCGAGGACATGGAAAAGGACCGGAGGCACCTAAGCATCCAAGGGAGGGTGGCAGCCAGCATGCTCGAAACAGCAAGGTGGCTGCTGGGACCCCTCCTGTCCTCCCCAGCCCTGAATGCCTGCATTAGCCAGCGTTTCCTCACCACCAGCCCACAGTGCTCATTTTGTTAGCCATGGCGCCTTTCCCCCACATTATCTTCCCTACTTCTCCTGTTCTAAAAACTCAGGGCCACCTTTTCTTCTACCCTTTCAACTTAGGGTCACTGGGCCATGTTAACTTTCAGCATGTAACATTTTGTTTGTAGCTCCAGGCATACCCCCCAGAGAGATCCCCCACCCAGCCGGATTCTTACGCTTTGCTTAAAACGGTGCACCTCGTACCTTCCTAGCAAGAGCACTAGCTCAGGTGAAGCAACATGGAACTGGGACATGGAGTCTGGGTAACCAGGTACTTCTAGGCCATCATGAGGCTGGATGGGTACAGTCCTTCTCTGAAAAGCTGCTTTTAATGTTCCTATGCAGGATAAACATGTGCAGAGTTTGGCCACTAAGTGCTTTGTGGCAGTAGTTACTGGGACTGAAGAAATCTGGTTCTGCAGGCCCTCTGGGGAATAAAGCATGGGCCAAACTTGGAAGGATGTGGTTATTCTCTGGAAGAACTTGATCTACCAGAAGTTTAAGCATGGGAAAGATGGATAGATTTCCTCCCTCGCCCCCAGAAGCTCTTTTCTGTCTCACTACAGGGATGGGAAGGAGTAGGTATCTTTGGTAAGAGGGCATCCCTTCTGTCCTGCAAGGACTGATTATCCAGGCCTGCCCCCTATGCCTCCATATTATAGCAAGTTTCTCTCCCCATCTTTACAGCAGCTGCTTACACAGCTCTTACGCTCCCTTGCACACCTCCCCTTCTTCTAACAGCTAAGCAGAAAGCAAGCAAGACTCCACTACATAGTTCAGGAGAAGAGGGCAGACATACACATCTTTTCCTCTGGCAAGCAAATTACTACCACGATGCAGCGATCGCAGCTGCACACAATACACAGAAAAGGTCCAAAAAGGCAACAGGAAGCAAAGCAACCATGCTTGCCCCAAAGGGCTGGTGAATCAACAGCAAACTGATAGTGAGAAAAAGGCAGCAAGCTTTGTGGTGCAGACACTCCTACCCTCTCCTTTAGAACGGCACAGAGAACTAAAAAAATGACACAATAGTAGTTTTAGAAATTGTCATATTTAAGCATGGCATTGTCATCCTGGAAAAGAACACATTGACATTTGACTACATCCCCACTCCTTTCCTGGACCATTTGCTTTTCGTGGTCTTTATCAACGAAGGCACAGATAACATCCTGCAGCCAAGCTGTCATCCTGAACATCACATCCAGCTTGCGAGTGGAAAACTAAACTCGCATTCCACCTCCACGCAGTAAGTGCCTCGGCTCCGCACGGCCTTATGACCCACGCAGTGCTGTGGGCAAACAGCACCTCTCACAGCTGAAGGAAGGCACCTAAACACCACAAAGGCCTCTTCAGAAAGAAGGCATCAGAATCCTCTTCCATTCTTAAGCTAGATTTGTAGAAGACATAAGCGTTATGAGCCTTGCAAAGCTGTCCACAAATGTACCTTGGTGGTTCACCGAGGCTTGCAAGACAATCAAATTGCCATTGTCAGAGCTGCCGTGGGCCAATGCACTGGATGCAAGCTGTTAATGCGACACTTGATCCCACACAGTTTGACAACTCATGGACACAGAGGGAGAACAGTGTGGGCCACCTATACACTTTCATCCGCTTGTCTACTATTCAAAGGAAGATAATGTGAAGAATAACCTTTGAAATCATGGTCACCACATCACCCTTAGCAGACTTGTCCTCCCTCATCTATTTTGCTACTCACTAGGTAAAGTCCACAAGGTTCCACAGGGCAACAGCCACTTCCTTAAAAACATGGAGACAATCTTCAAATTGCACCTTTCTGTACCCAAAAGCTTTGTACCCACCGCTGGCTTTCCCCCACTCCAAGGATGATGTGTTCCCAGCAGTCCGGGCTCAGCTCCCAAGCCCTA
>Ga0181612_172853_pt1 | contig 15765 bp, 14 predicted proteins | sample HoacroProtozoa21_FD_119630 | JGI IMG/M metagenome (GOLD analysis project Ga0181612, IMG submission 119630) | Hoatzin crop microbial communities from Cojedes, Venezuel. Combined Assembly of Gp0051906, Gp0051904, Gp0051908
ACTCCTGCTGGCCACCCTATTCCTGACACAAGCCAGGATGCCACTGGCCTTCTTGGCCACCTGGGCACACTGCTGGCTCACGTTCAGTCAGCTGTTGGCCAACACCCCCAGGTCCTTTTCTGCTGGGCAGCTTTCCAGTCACTCTTCCCCAAGCTTGTAGCGCTGTGTGTAGGGTTGTTGTGACCCAAATGCAGGACCTGGCAAACATGAACCCATTGCTTCTGCTGCCTTCTCATCCCTAACTCAATGACTTGTGTGACCAGTACTTCAGGTGCAGAAGGACCTGCCTTACGCTTAGCTCTTTCTTTGGTTGAGGCTGGAGAGTGGCTGATCTGGGACAAATCTACCCTTTACTTGCTTTGGTCACAAAAAAGCCAACTGAGAACAAACCTTAAGAAACCCACTGCTGACGGAGATGTGCCAGGTTCAGACATACATGCCAGTGCACATGTAACACACTTCTTGACTGCGTTCTGGGCCAGCAGTTTCCCAGTGACTAAACAAATCAGGCAGGAATGGCTTTTCCCTGATTTTCACTGCCTTGTTTTCTCACTCCTTTTGGGTGCACTTGCCTTGTTTAGTCAGGAACCGCCAAAAGTCAGCAAATGAGCTGAGAACTGCATCCCAAACAAACTCTTGTCTGTAGCAGAAGAACACATCAGGCCATTGACCAAGGTCTTTCCCTTCAACACATCTGCATTAACAGAGAGGAAAAAAAGGGTCTCTATGTAAAAATAAAACTATTGAACACTTAGGTGTTGCTATTTTCATCAGAGATTAATGAATGTTTTAAAGCTTCAGTTCACTTGGTGCTTCTCAAAGAAAACATAGCAGACTTGGACGAAGGGAAAGCAGTGGTATTACCTACTTAAATGCTTCTGAATGCCGAGAGGCTGTTTGTAGCCTCTGAGCACAGAGTGGCCCAGAAACAGCGGGAAGCAGAGGACAATGGCTGTGGTTACGAATGCATAAGTGAAGGTACGGAGGCAGAGAGGGAATGTAAATTGGAGCTGGTTTCTTGGTCAAACTTTGCCTGCAGTTTGTCATCTAATGAAGGAGTCCTAGCCTTAAATAGGTCCTGTAGTCCTTCTGGGAGAATCAAACTAAGTGACAGACTGGCTTTCTTACTAAAGGTAGTATGAAGACTAGACACAGGGGAGCCCACCTGTACTGCCCAGCCACAGGATCTGCCCAGGCTATGACCCTGCAAAGAAATGCAATGGGATAGCATCAGATTTCCAGGGTTTTAAATTTGGAGGTATTCTCTGCTACTTCAGAAAATGTACGAAAAGGCATGGAAATCTACTAAAAATCGATGGGGATGGAGGGACAACCTGAAATGAGATAGCAAGATGGGTGGGATAGATGTCAGGTGAGAAAGGGAAATGGTAAAAAGAGTGGCTGCTTGCTGCAGGGTGGGAACCATGCCAGAGGGCCAGGCAGAGAGATAGAGCAGCAAGAGGTTAGGTCAGGTCACACAGAGGTGGAGGAAAAGCAGCGTTGTTCAGGAGGTAATGGATGGAAGGAGCGATAACGAAGAGAGTGGGCACGGGCTCTTGGGACTACTCAGCCATGAGCACGCCGTGAGCAGAGTATGAAATGCTGGTGCACTGCACAGGGATGGGTGCTCCTTCCTTCCTACCCTTCAAGCTGGCCACAGGGAGCTTATGGGAGCCCAAGGATTACGGCTGCAGATCGGGAAGGATGTGGTCAAGAGAATGAGTTGTCCATCCTCCATGATGGAAGATGGAAACACAGATTCAAGGGAAAGGGAGTTGGGATCATGTGTAAGGTAGGGGAATGAAGGCAGCCACAGCTTCACCGCCTCCCACAATGAATCCACTTGGTGGCAGGACTGCATGCTGTCGTGGCCAGAGGCCCAGGATGCAATCAAACTCCACCTTTTCAAGTGCTTTGCTTCTCAGTTGTAACACACTGTTGGCTGAGGTGCATGGAAATGTGGTGGTAGCCCTGGCCTTGGCTGCAGGGTCGCGTGGAAGGAGTAGGTGACAGGGACATGTCCTGTGGCTGGCACCAGGAGAGCAGGCCTCCTAAGCCTGACCCGGCCACCTGAGGGCTACACTTTACAAAACCGATGGGTAACTCACAATGAACTCTGACATCTCATCTACACATCCCACCTGACATTATTTCATCCTATCTAGTGTCATTTGATCCACCTTCTAAATCCAAACTTCAATATGCAGTTATCTAAAAGAAACGGTCCTCACACATAAGAGCCTAGAAACTAGAGTTCGAAGCATAAAAAACAGTAGGTCAATATTAAGTCACACCCTGGCAATCAGAGGGAAAAATAAAGGCAGTTAACTCCGAGCCACATGAAGCTTTATGCATTCAAAAACACCAATAGTGTTTTATTCAGAAAAAATAAACAGTCTCCCTTCAAATGAGGTTAACATTCACGCGCGATGACACTATGTGAGCCAGAAACATATTTTGCCCCAGCAGTGTAGGAGGGTGTGTATAATCCTCATAGAGGCAACGAGACTCCCAGCTCCTCCCAAGTGCCTGCCCAGCCCTTCCCACTGACCTGTCTTAAGTTTCCGCTGGGGTTGATCTTTGGTTCTCCTTTCAATTAGTTTATTATTTTCTGGTTTAGCTTCTCTATCAGCCCATCTTATTTAAACTACAGCCTGTAAACTGGGTTTTATTTTTTGAGCTTTAAATTTTTTCCTAGGAGACTTTCTAGACTTCAGCCAGATGGGGCCTCTCTTCTTTCCCTTGGCTCTACTCACTGGGAGGAGAATAAACGCCTCCTCTGTTCTCTTTGGACAGGTTTCCAGCACTTGTAGCATGGTTTATTGAGAAGGAGCATTTCATATTCTTCCGTGCTGCAATACACACTGTAGACAGAGATGCAAGTATCTTCACTGCTGATGGAAAACTGATACTTAGAAAATGCTCTCTTCCATCCCTCTTTTAGACCCAGACAGAAGACAGAGCTCGGGCACTCTCTCTGCCCCACCACCCTTGACCCCTCAAGAAGCCTTTGATCTCCAAGTTCTTTCTTTCACAGGACCACAACAGCCAGAAGGGACCTCCAGCTGTTTCTGGTCCAGCACCTTGACAGCTTGGATCAGCTCATCAGCACCTTCTCCAGTCCAGAATGAACTGTCTCCAAGGGTGGAGATCCCACACCTCACTGGGGTCACTGGCCCCTGTTGAACTATTTGATCACCCTCTCAGGCCATTGCTGAGCAATCAGCTGGAGCTACACCAAAACCTTTATCACAGAAATTTTAGAGAAGCAGGCGCGGAGGGGACTGTGCCCACTCAGGTCATCCCATTGGGCCCTGCTCACCCGTGGCTCGCTCTGGACAGCTGGTTCTCCACAAAAGGTAGTGCTTGAGATTGCCCATAGTGAATGCACAGAGACAGGCACTTACAAATAAAATTTGCACTAATAATGGATCTTTTTTGAGCTTCTTCCTCCTCCATCTTGGTCTTTTCCATCTCCCATATGCAGGAAATTCTGCATCTCAGAGGAACTCAGGACTGCACAGGACTTCACACACTTTAATGCCCCTGTGTACCACGCTAGAAGGGGCCCGTGGAAGCGTACCTGCCCGGTGGCTACTACTGACAGAAAACCACCCTTCATTGTAAACACACACTTGACAGAACATCTGACCTTCCTTTTCGTGGCAAGCAATTGTCTTGCCTCAAGTATAAATACATTCTTTAGAAATACATAAATGCATAACTTAAAACCTGCCTTGACGCAGGCAGGAAAGAAAACCACATTGCGACCCCAGGGAAGAGCTTATACATTCACACAAGTTCGTCGGGGTCCCTTGTTCAAGCCTTGTGTCCCTTGCACAAGTGCAATGAGAGTCAGCAGTTGTAGTTTGGTTTTGAGGCCACGCCGCTGCTGCAGCAGGGGTCCGTAGTGTTTATGGGTTTCTTAACACCTTTAATGCTGTAATATTGCTTTCAGGCAAAGCCCAGTTGCAGAAAATATCAGCCGGTGCCCTTTAAGCAATGTTGAGTTTTGCCTGGAAATGTTATGACTTGTCGGGTGGCCCCGTCCTCCGCCAGACACCACAGCCCCTTGCTGATCCTGACTGTGGGACAGGGGGTATTTCCAGCGGACGTCAGGGCCCACACGCTGCAGATGGGAGAAACCTTTCTGAAAAAGCAGCCGTGGCCTCATTTGGACAGGGTGATCGCTGAGGCTGGAAAGCAGCTGACGTATCCTGATGTATTTAGTATTCAAAGAACTGTCACCTCTGTTACAAATAGCAGTTCCCAAGGCTGGGCACGCCAGCCTGCGAGGGTCAGGGGTAGTCCTGCCCTGGGCCCGCCTGGAGCAGTGCCAAGCAGAGCTCGCTCAGGTCACTCTCGTCATTCTCCTCCGGCTCGCTGCTGAAGTTGGAGGTGTTGCTGCTGGGCAAGCTGTGGCCAGAACCTGTCCTCAGAGATGCTTGCCCCTTTGGGTCCATGTTCAGCGCTGATGCATCCCGGAGGCACACACTGCCGGCACAGGCAGGAGTTCTCTGGTACTTTGGCTGGGAATAATTCCTCTGGCTGAAAAACTGCCCTAGCAGAGATTTCTGAAGAGTTGTTTTCAGGCTTTCACAAGTCCTCTGCTTTGTGATCAGCTGGGTGTAATGCAAATCCAGCTGCAGGATCACGTCTGTCTGGAAGGGGAGAGCAAAGGATAAAAAGTGAATCAGAGACTAAGACTTGAAGCAGAGCTTTTTGGCTGTTGCCGCTGTCAACAAAAATGACAGACTTGGCTGGCTGCTCCACAGACTTACAGCCCCATGCTGTGGCGTGATGGAGCAGTGCTACTGCCAGAGAAAATGAGCTGTTACATACGCTCATGATGTCTGTGGGCCTGAGCCATGGTTTCTGGATTTCAGGACTTCTCCTGACATCAGGCCACCTCAGTTGAGACCTCATCAGCCCAGTCAGGGCACTGTCACCAAGAGCAACATGCCCAGGAGGCTGGCACAAGGGAGCAGGAGGGCATACTGCACCCAAGCAAGGAACGGCACAACATCCGTCCTGGCCATGGCACAGGACTGCTGCACACAGGAGAGGAAAGTTCAAGGGGGGGGATATGAACCACTTAAACAAAACACACGTCACACAGTAAAAGCCAACAGTTTTGAGCAGCAGCACTCCACATGGATTCATTCACAGTCTAGCACTATTTTAGGATTTTATAAAAGATGGTGAAGAAATCAGAAAATAACCATATTCATGGCAGCTAAATCCCTGAACGTGAACCCCTAGCACAGGGCTGTGCCCGGGACGCCTGGCTGTATGAAGCAGGGAGGTGTATAATGGAGCAGGATTTTGGCAGGCAACACAGGGTCCAGATCTCACGTCTGCACGTAAAAGCAATGCCAAATTCTTGGGAAGGGTTCAAAAAAGAGCTCCAGGATCAAACAAGGACTCAAAGCGCTGCCATATGCCGAGGCACATCAGGCACTTGGCAAACGGAGCTCGTTGTAGGCAAATCCAGGCAGCAGCTCGAGAGCAACGTTTGGTGTAAGCCTGGATGGGGCAGAGCAGATAAGCAGCTGGCAAGATCCACTGGCTGGGTGTTAGACGGGAAAAACAAACAAACAGACAAATGAGAAACAAGGTGCATACTGCTATGTGGGGAGGGATGATCTGCTGGAAGAGACAAGCCAGGGGACTAGCAATTCTGCCTTTCTCATGGTCTTTAAATAGTTTGAAGGTCTTTTGAAGTGTGCCAAAGAGGCATAGCTTGGATCAGACTTGGTAGTGTCACCCTAATGGCAGTGGATAAACCCTCCTGCTGCTCGGTATCCTAGCCAGCCCGGGAGCCCATCTCTCAGGCAAGCACACAGCCTAGTGAGACATCCTTCATCTAAAGTATTTGGGCTAGTCTGATCTCCCCTAGGCTGATACAGGCAAAGACCAGCCTCCCCAGCCTGGCAGTGTGGAAGGACAGAGCGAGCCAAGAGAACGATGCTGGCTTTTGTGCCTTGGAGATCAACTAGCTCCTGTAACGTCGATCTGGATGTTACACTGACACAGGCACACCAGGCATCAACCCGCATGGAGCCACTAGACACACAGTCAGATGCGCATATCCAGCTCAAGCCAGCGGGGATGGGGAGTATCAGTTATGTGAGGCTGCAGCAGAACCACGGAGATCTGCATCTGGAAGCTCTCTACCTGAATTTTCTGTAGGCCGGAGAGCTGGAAGACGCAGTCTAGCTCCTCCCGCTTGTACACAGAGGTGAGCAGAGACTCCACTTGGTCCAGGCAGCTCTCTTTCAGGACAGCCACATTGCCCATCTCCTGGGTCAGGAAAACAAGAGGAAACACAAAGAAATTTCAGCATCAGCCTGGGGATGGACGTGCAACTGCCCACCAGACTTGCTGCTTCTCTGCACACAGCAGTGCCTGGGGCTGGCCTGTGCCCTTGACACTTCAGCCGGTGGAAATGCTGCGTACCCTAATGGAAGTACTACAGAATGCAAGCAACAGAAATACGGAGATTTTACACGCCTGCCTTGTGCATATCAATGAGAAGACCTAGCCAAACTTCCCCTGAGGTCATCTACCAGGAAAACTATGGTATAATAGGATTTCTGGCAAAGCAGATAGCAGCAACAGCGAGTATCACAATCACCTGTAGTGTAAGAGGTGTGTCAAGGAGGTAGCAAGTTTTCTAAGGGCGTAGCTGGAGGAAGCTCAGAGTTGCGCCAGGTGTCAAGTGAGCCTCCTGTCATCTACAAAACTGTCAATTCTTGATGAACTATTCAAACTTATCCAAAACAGTCCCATCTCTATGAGAGCCTCTTCAGTAACAATTGTATCTTGGAGTCACTAATAGCACAAGAAGGGACAAGGAAATAAGGGCCTTATGAAATAGCATCTTGCTTTGGATTTGAGCCCTCTAGGATGCGTGACAGCCCAAATCCAGCAGCCTCTTCCACTGGAAGGTGCTTCCCTCTGCCAGCTGGCTGCAGCACCTACCATGGCCCAATCCTGCTGACGTGCATTGGCCACGGCCAGGATGTGCCAGCTTGACTTTGGCCATGGGAGCAGAGCAGCCTGGGTGGGCTCACTGCAGGCACACGTAAAGCTGGTGACACATGAGGAGGGTCTGACCCTTGCAAAACTTTATCACCGTTGGCAGGAGAAGTTGCACTGGGCATGCTGATGGAGGACATTGCAGGGAGGCAGAGGTTAGAGAAGCCCTGAGAGCTCTTCCTAGCCTTTACAGACCTTCCCCAAACTGCAGCCTGCAACTGGCCAAAGCAATTTGTTTATGGCCAGGAGAACATTGTGGGTAGAAGCTAAAATGTTGGATCCCAAATGCTGGCTGGCATCTGCAGGCATCAGGGTCACCCCTGCTTGCAATGCTAGCAGAACAGGACTAAACACCGCTGCTCATCCAGTAGGTCCACTGGAGGCAGGCTGAAGAAATACCATTTATCTCTGTACAAAGCAAAGCCAAATCCCATCTCCACACTTGGCAACTTGTTACTGGAAGGATAAACTGGAGGGAGTTTGGGGAAGATCAGGGCAGTGAATGGAACCGGCAGAAAGGGAGATGGGTGTGCCAACAAAGGGAGGACACAGCTCACAGGGGGACGGAGCCGCTCTCCTGCTCAGGGAGTTTTGTCCTGGTCCCCTCCACCAGCCTGAACTGTGCTTGAAACAGGAGACGGGCTGCAACACAGAGCACTTTCTGCAGAGGAACACGGCCCTCTCCTGGTCTGCCCTTCCCTGGCTCACTGCATCAGGTCCCTGCTCCCACCTACCCTGTGCTATCACTGCTATGCCGAGCCCAGCAGCCAGGTTAAACTAAACCTGGAGACCAAAGACAGAGATACAAAGCAGATCAGCCTGGATGCCACTAACACAGGGCTTCAGCAGCAGGACTGCAAAAAGGAGCGGAGTGGCCCCACTGCATCCAGCCAGCTCCATCCTCTAGCACACTTTTAAGGAAGAACAGGACACGCATGCCGCCAGCCTTGCCCAGCGTGAGCCTACCCTGCCAGCCTCCTGTGATGTGAAAATCAGTGACTTTCCAAGTCAAAGGTTATGTCTGTGCTTTCAATAGCCCTTATGGACTCTGGTGAAGGTGTCCAAGTTATTTTTGAACCCTGCTGGACTAGTAATACCCATGACATCCTAATCACTAGGAGGAAAACAGACCATGGCCAGAAGCCCTCCTCACAGTTACCCCACCATTAGTTCCCTCTCTTCCCCATATTCGATGATGCCATTGTGCTCTCCCCAACCTCATCACTGTTTCCACACATCTTCTGACTTCAGCAGTCCCCCCTTCCTCTGGTGTATCCCCACTCCTGCGACCTCTCTGAGAGTGGCTCCTCTGTGGATCCATCAGCCTCTTGGAGCTGGGGTTGGGCCACATTCCCTTTTGTCTCCTTGCAGGCACGGATGTGCTCTGGATCAGATAACCTCTAAGTGCCTGCTTTTGCAATTGCGTTAGCAGCCTTTGCAGACACTGTGAATCTTCAGCAACTAACATCGCAGCTGGGTTTACGTTAGCAGAGCAGGGTTCTTCAGACCTGTGCTAATCCACTGGACTTTTCTCCCAAATGCCTGTTTATTGCTCTGTAATTTTGAGCCCCTTGAGGTTGGGCCATTTTTTTTTCAGCCTAAGAAATACCCGGTGTACTAGACTGACTATCACAAATATAACAATATTCCATCTCAAAATAAATTACAGCTCTCAAAAAGCCAAGCAGCATCAGGAAGTTTGGATGGGGTGAACCACACAGCCTCCCTGCATGGGATGAAGCCAGTTCCAAGCTTCGAACATCCAAAAACAGATGTGCCGTTCTTCTCTGGCACAGACCTGGGACCATCCTGAAGCAACGGAGTAAACGCTCAATACTGTGGGGAAATGCCCAAAGTCCCAAAGTCCCTTCAGCGTTCACAGAGAGTATCTCCCAGCAGCCTGAGAGATTAACTGATTAAATGGCTGCATTATTAAATGATTTTGGATTCAACAGCCAGCCATGTGCTGCCAATCTGCTTCTGCATGTGAGGTTGAGCCTGTGTCCTGTTCCTGGGGCTAGGACCCTCATCACTGGGATATGGACCAGAAGGGACCAAAGGCAGCATGTAGCCCAAACAGCACAGATTTGGTGACACATCATACCTGACAGATGCATGTCCAGACACTCTAAGGGATCCACATGGGTGCTGATTTTGCAATACCCTTAGGCAAAAACCCTCCCAGACATTCACTCTTTTTGCCATGAAAATGACATGTCCACTCTGGATCTTCCTCACTGCAGTTCAAACCATGACTTCCCTCCACATGGGAAATAACTTTTTACATATGAAGGCCCCCTATCCAGCAATTTTTGCTCTTCTTGCCTAAACCACAACTATCTTGCTCCTTCCTTTTATTACTTTGGATGCATTTTAGTCAGCACACTTTTTTCCATGAAGCATGGACCCAAAATTGGACCCAGAGCTCAGCAACAGTGAGGAGAGCCAGAGAGGATCTCACACAAATCTTGGAGCTCAAGTTTACAACCTTGGCAGTTTTCTGCCCTGCTTTTGTTGCACCAGCTGTTATGGACCTTGACCAGAACTGGTACCTCTGTCGTTTGCCATCCTGTGCTTATGCTACTGCTTGTTCCTGCCCACACGCAGGAACTTGCATCTGCTGAATAACAGCCTCGGCCCAGACTGCACCTCCAGTTTACCAAACCTTTCTAAAATCTAACCCTGCCTTTTAGCACCTTGCAGAAATGCCCAGTGTTATGGCATCTGTGCATTTAACAAGTGCATGCTATGACATACCCCTGAGGTCATTAGTCAAAATAGAAAACAATGCCACAGCCCTGTTTTTCCAAAAGAAACAACGTATTCAATTATTTTCCTCAGAGTAGGAAAGTTTTCTCTTCATTTTAAACGGAGCTTCCTGTGTTTCAGTTTGTGCCCATGGCCTCTGGTCCTGGCACTGGGCACCACTGAGAAGAACCTGGCAGCCCAGGATCCCATTCACCTTCTCTACCATGCAGGCACATTGCTGGCTCATGGGCAGCCTGGTGTCTACCAGTACCCCAGAGCCTTTTCTGCCAAGTTGATTTCCAGCCTGATGACCCCCAGCTGCACACGTGGTTATTCCTTCTCAGATGCAGGACTTTGCACTTCCCTTTGTTAAACTTTGTAAGATTCTTGTTGGCCCATTTCTCCAGCCTGTCCACGTCCCTCTGTATGTCAGCACAACCCTCTGGTGCGTTAGCTGCTCCTCCCAGTTTTGTGTGAGCAGCAAACTTGCTGAGGGTATGTTCTGCCCCATCATCCAGATCACTAATGAAGATGTAAACCAGTACTGGCCCAGGACTGATGCCTGGAGCTCCCCATTAGTGGCCTCTAGCTGGATTTCATGCCATTGATCATGACCTTTTGAGCCTGGCAGTTGAGTCAGTTTCCAACCCACTTCACCATCTGCTTATCTAGTCTGTTATCTGATCAGCTTGTCTATGATGATGTTATAGGAGAGTGTCAAAAGCCTTGCTAAATCCAGATAAACAATACCCACTGCTCTCCCCTCATCCACTGAGCTAGTCCTTTCGACACAGAAGGCTATCAGGTTATCAGGCATGGCTTCCCTTTTGTAATCTATGCTCCCAGTCATCCTCTTGTCCTTGCTGTGTTTGGAAATGGCTTCAGGGATTATTGGCTTTGTCATCTGACCAGGGATCAAGGTGAGGCTGACCAGCCTGTAGCTTCCCAGACCTTCACTCTTGCCCTTCCAGAAGGCAGGACTGACACTGGCTTCTTCCAGGCCTCAGGAAGACCATCGCGAGCTGATGGAGAGTGGCCTCAGAGTCTCATCACCAGGTCCCTCCGCTCTCACAGGTGCACCCTGTCAGGTCACACAGACTTGTGTACACCCAGTTTGTCTAAGTGCTCCTTGACTTGGTCCTCCTCCACCAGGTGTAAGCTTTCCTTGCTCCAGACCTTACCCCTGGTCTGAGAGGCCTGTGAGTCCTGAAGGCCAGTCTGACCAGTAAAGATTGAGGTGAAGAAGGCATCAAGTACATCGGCCTTTTCCATGCCTTGTGTCACCAGGGTCCGTGCCCCATTTAGCAGTGGGCCCACATTTTCTCTTGCCTTCCCTTTGCTGGTATGCTTGTAGAAGCCCTTCTTGTTCCCACCAGATTCAGTCCCAGATGGGCTTTGACTTTCCTAACACCCTGCCTACATGTTTGAACCACGTCTCTATAGTCCTCCTACATCACCTGCCTTCACTTCCACCTCTTGCACACCTCCTTTTCATGCGTGAGCTCAGTGAGGAGCCCCCAGCATGTCCATGCAGGCCTCTTGCCGCCTTTGCTTGACTCCCTGTTCATCAGGATCCTTGAAAATCCACCAGCTCTCCTGGACCTCTCGTATCTCCAGGGCTGTGTCCCACAGGAATACAGCTCTCCAGCCTGAATGACCATCAAGACATTCACCTGGGCAAGGAGCAACGTAATCTCAAGAGGTCAGTTAAAGCTCTGACGCCTGAGAATCAAAGCTCCACCGCTGACAGTAATTTGTTATCCACAAGTATCTGCACTCTGCTAAATTCCCAGCCTCCACAGCCTCCTGTGCCAATGACTTCCACAATCCAATTACAGTGCATGTAGCCAAGTATTCCCTTCCATTAGTCTTCTTTATAATTTCTGGCTGTGTAGAAGTCAGGAAACGGAGAAAAGGATATTCTAAACTAATTTTTATCCCATTCACGATTATTTATAAACATTTCCCCGTAGTGGAATGCATCTTTTAATGAAGATGATGCCGAAGAATTGGCAAGGGCAGAGTTGGCTGGCCCAGTTTCAGATATTCTAAACAAATTGGGGAAAGGGTGACTGGAGAGGCTGTTAGGTCAAACAGCTCCAGATCAAGTGACTTGAAAATAAGGAGATCTAACATCAAAGTTTAAAATAAGTAGGCATTTAAACAGTACAGAGCAAAAAATGGGAACATCTTAGCTCTCAGCATCATTCCTTTCTACATATGTCCTCTCTCTCTGAAGACAGTGCTTGTCAAGCAAAAATGCACGCCAGGCAAGACCCAGGATGGGAGAGAACACTACCACTGGACAACTACAGAAAATGAATCAATGCTAGAAAAATAATTAATTCTCACCATAATTATCTCTGGCAAGCCCTACAGCAAGCCCAGGCTCTCTGCTTAAGTCAGTTTTATAGGCGGACTATAGCACATGATGGGAAAACTACCATTTCCTCAACCAAATGGCTCCCTGGGTTCATTTCCTAGGGCTTACAACATGCACCTCACATCGAGCCTGGTTTTGTTGGGCTTCAGCCTCCAGCTCCTGCATCTCAGCAATGCAAGCGTGGCTCAGACGGTCCCCCAGCTCCCCTCAGCATCCCCAAGGAGGGGTGGCACGGTGAGGACACAGCCAGCTCACCCAGATGCTGAAAGGAGCCAGATGCCCTCCTGCAGACACCCGTGCATCTCTCTGTGGTCCCACGGGCAAGAGTGGGTGGCCTCGCTGTGGATGTCTAAGGTGGGCAGATGAATTGCAGTCTGATGTAAGGATGTGCTGCCATGTCAGCAGACACCACAGGAGGTCAGTGTGAGCTAGCACTGCTGTGGAGCAGGGCAGGAACGGGGATCCTACCGCCCTGGCTCTACTGGGGTCCCTTTTCAGTCTCCCCAATCCCTCCTGAGACAGCTCCGGGTGCAGGAGTAAGCAGCTGGGTCCCCCTGTCCCCATCATTGCTGATGTGGGGTGGATGCACACAAACACTTGCAGACAGACACACACACGCACGATTTTCATGCGTGGTTAGGGTGCTCACGAGGGGAAACGATGCTCCGGCTTGGTAATTGGCAGGTTCAGGCTCCAAACCTCTGGCTGGATGCACTACTCTGCATCAGTGACCACAACGTACTTAGGGGCAGCATCCCTCCACGAGCAACAAGGGCTAAAAAATCCACCAGTCATGCTACGACTCAGCAAAAGGACTACAGAAAATGAAGAAGGTGGTTAGCAAAAAGGAGCAGCAAGTTCAATCCTTAGAAGTGGCGTGGAGACCACCAGAAAAGACCACAGCTGAGCACATGGTCTGTTAGGAAAGGTCTGAGAAAGGGTGCAAGGAGGTTGGTATAGCTCAGCCCAGAACAAGTACAGGAGAATATATTGTTGCATCAAGATATATTAGCACAGCAGGCTATGAAGACATCATTCAAAAAGCCAAATCTGCTTCCAAACACAGAAAACAGAAAGGCTCTTCATCTCAGTCAGATTAAACGCAATAATTTAATCAAGCAGGCCAGAAATCAGGCCAAGGAGTAACTGGTTAAAGGCATCAAAACTGACACAAAATCTATTTTGCAATGCATTAGGAGCAAGGCAGGCAGTCTGCCGGGCACTGATACGCAGAAGGAACACTCAAAGAGGTGTTTGCAAAGACGATTAATTGTGTCAGAGGTAGCAGAGAAGGGGATCCTTTTCCACGTGGGTTCAGCCTCTAACAGCCCTCAGGACCCCTCAGGTTCACCATATCCCCCCTCTCAACTCTGCCCCAGGGGAAGGAGCCCGGTGGGAATCATGGGGACAGGGGCCAGCATCTCTGCCGGAAGACTCACAGGGGGCTGGCAGAGCAGGAGACGAGCGTCCGCGATGTGGGCTGGAGGGGGCCGCAGCTTGGCACACACGCGCATCACGTTGGAGAAGAGCCGGTGGAAGCAGAGCTCCACCTGCACCCCGCAGGGAAAGGTCACTGTTTTGCTCAGCGGCTCTGGAAGGGAAAGCCCAGCGGGGTCAGCACCTGGTGGCCCTTGGCTCCTCACGGCGTCCCACCAACATCTCCCTGCAGACCAGTGTCCTTGAGGGGTGCAGGGACCCCCAGCCCTCTCCTCCCTGCCACCTCGTAGCCCTCCCCGCGCCTTGCATGGATCACCGTGGCCATGTCCCCAGTGCTCAGCAGCTGCTCCTGAGGGGCAGATCGGGTCCGTCAGGGACCGGGCTTCCTTCAGCGTGTGCTTGATCTCCATCACCTGCTTCCCAGTGACCAACGGATCCCGGCCGATGTCTGGAGGAGAGAGTTTGGAGGCACAAGGTCTACTCCGGGTGCCTTATTTATCATCCTGCCTTCCAGACCCTACATGAACATCTCTATATCACTGCCAGCTTATTAAAAACTCATACGGGTCACGGCCTGCAATCTGGCTTTTAGGGAGGGAGATCAGAGGTGCTGATCCTCACTCGCACCTTTGCTGGAATGGCTGGGCTGGAGTGGCACGGACCCATTTGGTTTCTGCTGGTATCTCTTCTCACTCCTGCTACTGAAGTAAGTGGTTTCTAGCCTGGGTTAAAAGTGCTCCTTTACCTTCTAACACATCCTCCAGCATGTGTGTAACCTTCTTCTCCTGTAGAATATGTTTCTTCAGATATTTCATGAAGATCCCAGAGCTGAACTCCCCATCCTGCAACTCATAGGCTTCTGCATCTTCGCTCCTGCAAGAGTAAGGACTCTTCCTCACATTTCTGCAACGGGCATGAAGCCCTGTGAGTGAGTCAGGGCTTGCCAACTCCATCTAGACTCTGTTGGCTAAGGTCAAGTTAGCTCCTCACACAATGGTGCAAAGTGCTTGGTTTTGGCCCAGGGGAGGGTGGGAAGCGCACGGAATGGGAAAAAGCAGTGGAGGACGACAGCAGAGGAGAGCACAACCTCTTCTGCCAGCCTAGGTGGGTGACAGCAGTTGAAAATCCACTGGAACTGGCACTGGAGCGGTAATCAATGCTCATCCTCATCTCAGGAGGCTTCAGATAACATGCTCATGGCACATGTGCCTTGGGAATCAGGCTCAGGCACAGAAGGACAGATTACAGGAGCTGATGCCACCTTCACGCATAACCTGTAACTGATGCACAGGCTGCCACTAGCAATGTCAGGAGGAAGAAAAGAAGTGTCTAAACGGGATGTGCAAGAGACGGATGGTAAGAGCCAGAGGAAACATGAGCAAAGCTTTCTCAAGCCTCCAAAGCCACTATGCATGAAGGGATGCGAGGAGATATGGCTGTGCCACCATTTGGTCCTGTGTCACAGTGTGGGCACGGCAAAGTGCACTTACGTGGCGTAGCCGTAAACGGTATTGCCCCAGGGCTCCAGCGGCTGTACCTGGGAGAGGGCACACTGTGGGTTGTACCTGGAAAAGGAGATGAAGGCACGCGTCAGTGTTGAGGACACCCGCCAGTGTGTGCTTGGAGGGTACAGAGCCCCTGTGCTGCACCAAGTCCATCTCCTACGGATGGCAATAAGATCAACCCTCACATCAAATATAAACACCCATGTTACCTGGGTAGCAACAGAGGCTGAAGCTAAGGAGTCCTACAAAGAACTCAAACCATTGGAAAATGAGTAGATAGGGCCAGCTTCGACCTATCTGCACTGGTGAGCTGCTCCCTACCCTGCAAGCGAGCCTGGAGCTGTGGGTGTGACCATGCCTCCTCCCTCCTGGGGCTGGTTTGTCACAAATCCAGGCAGCAGCACAGTGCAGAGCTCATACGGGCTCACTGTGGCACAAGGGATGACTGTCCCTAAAGAACTCAAAGGTGTGCACTTCACAAGGCTATGGCTCAGCCGTCCATCCCAGGGGCCTGGGGTGCCCCACAGCTGCCTTTCAGCCCACGAACACACCTTCTGCCCCAGGACACCAAAGCATGCTATGGCTGATACACCTCCAGATCTCACCGAGAGATGGGATCAGGACACGTACCCAGGTCTCAAAGCCCAAAAC
>Ga0181612_160639_pt1 | contig 15764 bp, 11 predicted proteins | sample HoacroProtozoa21_FD_119630 | JGI IMG/M metagenome (GOLD analysis project Ga0181612, IMG submission 119630) | Hoatzin crop microbial communities from Cojedes, Venezuel. Combined Assembly of Gp0051906, Gp0051904, Gp0051908
ACATGCTTAAATGCAGCAGATTCGCTTGCTTTGTGTGCCTCTGGCTTCCTCCGGATAGCTGAAAACCTAGAGAGTAGGCTTTGAAGGCATGCTCCCGTGCCAGCTACTTTCGTATTTCTAAGAACTGAAAGCTGTGAGCAGAGCGTGTTTGTGCTGGGAATACTGTGATTGTAAGAAGTGACACCCTTCATTAGGATCTGCCTTATAGCCAGACTTGTTCAGTAATAAAATACAGCATTTCTTGCATGCAAATCTTTTTATTTTTGTTTTTCCTCCCATTCCCCTGAGCCAGGAAGCTTAAAGTGAATGTGCTGTTCTGAGCTTTCTTTCCTGCTGCTGCTGGTGGGGATAGTCTCTGTCCAAGCCACGGCTCCTCGGTGGGCAATAAAGGAACAGGGGTGAGGGTGCTGGGCTTATCTGATCAAGGAGTGAGCCACTGGGCATTGAGAAGAGGAGGAAGGATCACCCAGATGTATGGCTGGGACAGAAGAGGCATAAATTTTGCTCCTGTTGCTCTATTCCCCTCTTGAACTCGGGCAGGCAGCTTTATCTCTGCTTCAACGTTCTCCAACCCTTTTTCCTTTGAAGCCTGGGGTAAGGGGGAAGCCTGTGCAGGAGCAGGGGTTACTCAGGAGATGCTGAAAGGCCGAACCATTTTTGGACACTATTATCTGTTCTCGTGGCTCTGTTCCTGGTGCCGGAGCGCAGCCCTTGGGGCTGTCCCTGGACGTGGGTGATTATAACAAGCTGAGACGAAAGGCGGTGGGGTTTGCCAGCACAAACAGCTTCCCTGGCCGGCCGAGCCAGGAAGCTGCCGAGCAAGCGCTTCCCCTTGGAGCTCCTTCCGGAGGCAGGGAGCCTTCCTGGCTGGATTTGGAGGACCCATGCGGCACAGCCCTGTGTAACTCTTGCAGCATCGGTCTAGCCTTGGGCTGCAGTGGTGAAGGAGGGGAAAAATAAAAAAGAAACCCTTCTGGGTTAGGATAAAGCAGCAGGTCTGCAGGAGGCAAGGTGGTTGCAAGGTGGTGGAGTGGCCCGTGGCCATGGTCTGCCTCCCCCCAGCAGCGGTGGTGATGGCAGGGCTGATCACTAGTGCTGATTTTTGGATGGTGAGGCTGGAGGCAAGGCTTGCCCTAGGAAATCTGATCTGCTTGTGTCTTTCTGCCTCTCCCTTAGGTTGAGAGGTCCTGAGCAGGCTGTGAAGCAGATGGTGAGAGCTCACCCTAGTGCAAGTTGGCTCTTGGTGCATTGAAACTCACTATTAGCCTGGCAAAGATAAAAGAGAAAAATAGGTGTATCTGAATGGTGAGTGCCCTGTGGATCAGACAGGTTGCTACATGGTGGAGCACATGCTTGAGGATGAGATCATCTCATTGCAGGGCTGCAGGATGGATGGAGGAGCCTTTGGGAATACCCTGGGTAGCTCCAGCAGCTGGTCCTGCAGCTTCATTCATGTTCCTAGCACAGGTACGCAGGCAGCAGCCCAGGTTGGTCATGTTTAGGATTACTAGCCCTCACCAACTCTTGGGAGTTTGGGTTAGCCAGGAGATGTTTGTGAAAAGTAAGTGGAACCCACCCTGAAATTGCTGGTCTTAAACTTTGAAAAGCGTCCAGCTCTGAGGAGCTGGCTCCAAAGGATGCAGGTAGAAAAGGGTTGCTTTCATGTTTTTCTGTGCCAACAAACCATGTTCTGACATTTTAATGGTGTTAAGAGGAGCTTTTGGCAGCCTTGGGGTCTGCTGGATATTGGGGGCTACCTGGTCATCTCGGACAGATGTGGTGTCCCCAGCCACTTTCCTGGACTCCAGCACCCACCTCGCACCAGCACGGTGGTCTGGCAATAGGAATACTCCTCAGAGGGCACTGTCTTTGCTCAGAGCATACAAAAGTTGCTGCTGTAAAGTGTAGAAGTTTTATGGACTGTGGGAAGGTTCGTCGCTTGTCCTGTCCTGATCCACCCCCTACTCAGCCTGCTCTCAGAGAGGGTTGACTGAAAACTTGTCTGTGTGTGTCTCCCTCTAATTAGGGAAGCCTTTACCTGCAGGATGCCTGCTTCAAAGCACCTCTGCTGCTTCCCCTAGAGCTCCCCGTTCTGTTTTTCTGGGCTGCCATGCTTTGTGCCTTCCAAAAAAACTCTTCTAGATGGATGAAATCACTGTGCAAATTACCTTGCTTTGGAGCAGACTTGCTGCCACTTCACCCAGTACCAAACTTTTCAAAGCCTTTCATGTTCACAGCATGTATTCTGTTAGGATACTAACTGGACAATTATTTAGCTCCCAACTTTAGCTCTGTGGTGCTCTCTTTTGTACTGTTAATCAACTCTATCTTCATTAAACTCTTCCAGTGTCACTACTGGAGCATAATTCACAGAGCGAAGTGGAGCATAAACTTGTGTTACTAAGGCAAGTTTGCTTAACCTACCTAAAATAGTCTGTCAAAGTTGTGTTCCTCCAGGCCACCAATAATTCTGCTTGTGCTGCTGAAGACCAGAATGATACTGCGTGAGCTGATCTTCCCTTGATTTAAGGCCTCTTGCTTACTGAAAGTGCAGTGAGAAGTTTCTGGCTTACCCAGACAACGATGGAGGAAAAGCACTGTGACCTCTGGCAGGCAAGGAGAAGGTGTCCTCATGTATCCTTGCTCCCCTTGTTCCTTGAAATCTGGCTTGTCTTCCTCTGAAGTGCAGTGCTCCAAAATGCAGAGGTGCCTGTGCTGCCGTGCAAGCAGCCCTAGGCATCACTGGATGGTCAGAAAGGCAACAGTGAGGGGCCAAGGTCAAAAACAGCTTCTGTACAAGAAATAACAAAAATATTATCTCCAACCTGGAAAAGGTCACAAGGAAAGAGGATGAGGAGTGCAGACAAAGGTGAGAAATGAAGGCACATTATGCAAGATTTCTGCTTAAAAATCTAGCAGAAGGAAACTGTTCTTGTGACCACGTGCTAAGCTGTGGAGCTCCCTGCTGCAGGGTATTTTGAGGTCATCTGCATTTCAGCATCTCCAAGAATGAGTAAGCCCTTCTGCAGAAGGGACATGGGGTGCAGGTTATGGAGCAGAGACCCACCTCTAACTCTGAAAATCCTTGGTATCTAGACTTGTTGGAACATGCCCTAGGAGGCCTCATTGCAGGCTGGGCTGGTGCTAAAGCTCTGATTTAGAGGTTTGTTGGTAGCTGTTATCCAGTCGAGGAGACTAAGCTGGATGCACATTTTGTTGATCACTGGAAGGAGCTGTTCTTGAGCTCCCGAGATGCTCTTGCTTTGTACTGTACCATCACCAGCAATTCCATTATGTTCAAAGCTAATGTACTGATAGCAATAGTTCTGCAGGACCAAAGCCTCAGTGGGATGTTTGTGTAGGAAGCGTGGCCAGAAACACGCAGTCTGTGTGTGGACGTTGTCAGGAGATGGGCTGTGTCTTTAGCTGTCTGCATTGTGCTCTCTTCCCCAGTTCTTACTAAGCTGTTCCTTATGTTTTTCATAAGGCTTGCTAAATTCTTTCCTCATAGTTTCTGTTGTTTGTTGATGATCACACCGCTTCTTGCAGAGGAAATGTACCAGGTGAACCTTTTAGTCTTGCAGAAAGTCAGATAACAACCTTGAATCTGGCTAGAATGGTGCTCTCAGCACTTCAGTATGCTTTGTGCGATTGGGACACTGCTAGTTAGTGACATCAACCTTTTTCATGAGTGAGGTTGAAAGCAGTCTGGTGACTCAACCCACACCAGATCTAGGCAGTGATAAGTTTGATATAGACTGAAATAAACTGGGAATTGTACTAAACTGTTTTGAGCTGGAGCATGTACCTTGGGCAATAAGGATTAAGGCTTTCAACTTCTCTAGGGCTGTCAGATCTCATTCAGGTTGCTTGGGGTAGAGCTTGAATTGGTTTTGGTATTGAGACAGAACCAGCCTGCCTCTAGTGAGGACACAAATTGCTTCTCCAGTGTGCTGCTGGGGGACCGAAACCAGAGACGTGATGTCTACACAGGCTGTCTCATGGAGGGTTGCTCATGGTGAAGATGCACAAAGCTGGGTAGCAAGCTCAGTTCAAACCTTTAGTGAAGACTTCTTGCGAGAACTAAACAAGAGCACTTAATTTATTGGTGTGGACCAAGATGGATTGGATGCCCAATCTGGGCACGGAATGTCTATGTCCTGAGGAGGTGACAAAAGGCCTGGGGAGATGGTATTGCTCAACCAATATGACCACAACTGGCTCTCAGTTCTCAGTAATCTACGTAGCATTTCTTCAGAATACAGTAAAGTATTTTGACTGTGGTAGTTCAGGTAGCAATCATCAAAATGGCCTGACTAAACTAGAGGGGAGTCCTGGCGCACATGTTGACAGAAGGTGGCTGGCAGTTAACTGCTGTGGTGTTCTCAGTATATAGCCAATAAAATACTTGCAATGGCATGCAGGCCCTGTATTCAAATGCACTGTGGGTATCTGCTTTGTATCTCCAGGCTGAAATCAGAACAGTGTGAGAGCGTCGCTCCCTTCAAATGCTACCTTGATTTGCTCCTCTCTGTTTTTGCCAGCTGACAGCAGTACAGAGCCTGTTGGTAGCTTGGTCTGAAAGTGAGAGAAATGTTTGATGGAAGAAAGTTAATGTCAATGGTGACCTGGGTGGGGAGAGATGGACAACTGTCTTGAAATAGCTGCGCGGTTGAGGACATGAAGCATATGCAATGCAACTTCTTACCTAAACATTTCTGTGTTGGTTTAGGGGAAGGTACTGCTAGCTCCTTAATGCACACCATGAGTTCTTGTTATGTTTGTGTATAAAGGCAAATATACTTGTGGGACTTAGTGGTTTTTGAGAAGGTATCTTTCATGGATCTGCATATTGGGTACCTGGAAGGGGATGGAAGGCCAACCTCTTGGTGCTCTGCAGGAGTGTTGCTCTGGGACAGGCATTGCTGGACCTCTCTTCCCTAAAGCTTAGAACAGTATGGAGTTTATGGTAGATTTGATCACTTAAGGATAACCTCCACTCAGCAGCATCGTGCATTAGTTTGTTTAATAATATCAACTCTGTGACTCCGATTCTGGTTCCCAACAGGCCTCAAGTTCAAGATCTCAATGTTCAAAGACAAAATGATCTGAGGCTGGCACTGTCCTGAGGAAAGAAAATGCTGTGAATAGATGGCTTGTTTCTAGCTCTGAACTAAAATGTTCCCAAAATCAAACTGCTGTCTAGCTCAACAGGGTGTAAACATATTCTCCTGTGGGAATAGCAATTGCAGACCAGTCTGAGCTGAATCTAGCTGCCTTTCTTCATATCAGTCTGTTAGAGTTTCTCAGACATTAGAGGCTTTCAGCAGATTGACGATGCGTGATCTTTCTCAGAAGTCTTTTTTTCATCATGGGAGTGAGAAAAACCTCTAGACTACTGAGAATATTTGACTTCATTTAGAGGCCAAAAGGTTGTTCTGTGGTGGATGTTGAACCAGTGCAAGGGAATATTCCCCTTCAATAAAAGAAGCCCTAGTTTTGGCTGTCCTGGTGTTAAGATCAGAAATGGCATCAAGGCTCCTTCAACAAACACATCCTTGTGGATACTTCAAACTGGTTGAACTCTTGGAATATGAGCAACATCCCCCCCCCCCCCCCCCCCCCAAAAAAAAAAAGGGAAGGACATAGTGTTGTGATGAAAGAGTTGTGCTTCTGACATGCTTTACTTGGTCTCTGTGTGTAATCACTTGCTATCTTCTAGGACCCCAGTGCCGCCTTTCTCACTGGAAGGCTGGCAAGAGGGCAGGGCATGTGAGAGCTCCCCAGAGAAAGAAATTACCGATAAGCCACTCTCTGCTTTAATTTCAGTCTTTTCTACCTACTTCCTCAGGATTCCTAGCCAGGAGCCAGTCTGTCTGCAAGAGGAAACCATCTGAATAGACAATGGCGTGCCAGCACTTCTGTAGGTGGCTTTTTGAAGCCTCCTTGTCATCTTCAGCTAGGACACACAAAAAAATCAAGATGTGAAGGACAGGGGTTAGGTGTTGTAATTGCAGCTGTCTGCAGAACAGGATCTGCAGCTTGGCATACATCAGTCTGTCATGGTGAACAACTCTGCAGCTCTCAGACTGGCACATCGGGGTGGTTTCTGATCGTTTGATGTATAAAACTTGTTTCTGCTCACTGTTGGGGTAAGAGCCCTCTTAACAGCAGTACTTAAACATTTCGTATAATTCTGCAGCCTCAGGTGGAGAAGGGGGCAGGGGACAATCCATGAAGTATGGCTCAGCCATCTCAAAAATGAATAGAAATTGAAGTGGTGGAGCCCCGGAAACATTTGACTCTCTCTTTCAAGCTTGGCTAGACATTTCGTGGGCTCAGTGTTGTGCACTGAGGCTGAATGTGCCCATTCCCGTCTGTATGAGTTGAGACTGTCTGGATGGGTTATGAACTCTTGTCTAGGTAAGAAAAACTTGCAGGTGGCTGCGCGTATGAATGCGGTTGTGTGCAGTTGCAACAGAATTCAGAAATCAATGCTACACTGAACGTCTTGCATCCCTGTACATGTAGGGATCTTTCCTGTGACAAGAAGTAATTTTATATTCTTCTGGCACAGCACTGATGGTAAGACACTGAATTCAGAGATAAGACCCATTTGTTTTTATTTCTAACCCTCTGCTATTAAAAACAAAACAAAACCGTGCTTGCTATACAGCAACTTTTGTGTTTTTCCAGTTTGTGCAGGAATATTACTCTCCTGGGAGAGGATGATAGACTGCAGTCTAACTGGCTTAATTGTCGAAATCTTTCCTGATAGTGAGCCAAAATTTACCTTGCTTGGTTTTGTTCTGTTCCTTTCAGGTTTCTTTGTCTCAAAGCCTGTCCACAGTTGCTTTCCTCGCAGGTCAGTCTTCTGAGAAACTGTAATCATTTTATTGTTCACTCTTAGGATCCTGTTTAGCTCTGCCAACAGCACTGGCCTGAGTGATTCCAGCTACAGGCTCTAAACCTACCTGCCCAATGCTTCACACCAAGCAATGGTGCTGAATTACGAAAACACTGACTGTCAATGCTACTGCTTGATTACGAATATGAATGAGACAAATGTAAGCCACAGAGCATGAGCTGTAAGACATGGAAACCTTACACTCCACCTGTAAGTTCTATGGAACGGTTTCTCCTTTAACCCTTTGTAGACTACTAAGTGATTTCAAGCTTGCTACTGAGGTGCCACCTGCTTAAGTGTTTCCCTTTGACTTGCAAAGATTGAAAAGAAAGCTCAAAGCATCCAAATCACTCAAATAGTTTCTTATCAAAAGGGTTGCAGAAAGCAGGCTTAATCATCTCACAAGTGGACTTCGATGATTGTTGTAGGCTCCTTCCAACCGAAAATATTCTCTTCCATCTCAAGAATGGCCTGTCCAACTGTTTGTTCTTTCTTTCCTCCCACGGAAAATGTAGAAGTGTGGCTGGCATTAAAGAGGGAGGAAAAAAAAAACCCACCAGTGAGGTGGTGGTTGGTGGTGGGGAAGGTGAAGATGGACACGGCCCAGCCTCAGCTAGGTAGACCTGTTTGTTTGTAGACCTTCGGAGCTCCTGCAGAAGGTCTCTTCTTAAAGCGAGCTTGGCCTTGCTGGGAAGAAGCTTATTGCTTAATGTTTAGGAAAGCCCTGGGCTGCATGAAAACCGGATTTTTCCACACAGGCCATGGATCACTTGTGGTGGAATGGTGGACTGAAATGCAAGGTTGAGAAGGAAGGCCCTGAGTGTTAACTCCACCCACACTTAAGATACAGCTGCTCAGCGTGACTATTTGCATTAACTGACAGAACAGAAATGTGAGCGTGTGCTTGAACAGGAAAGATGAGTATTTGCAATGCTTTCAGACGCTTTCCTACTTGGCCTTATCTGTGTCACTGTTCACAGAGAGCAGGAAAGCCATTGATGGCATCAAGAGTCAAAGGCATTTAATGGAAAAATATAATTATATGGGTACTGAGCTGCTTCATAATAGTATCGAGGGCTTTATTCATCCAGTTGTCTAGGTGGTGGGAATGCTACGGTTGCAAACTAGTTTTAAAGAACAAGTGCTATCTAACAGTGTGCATATTTGAGTCAGCTGGGCTTTTAGCATCAAAAGAGCTTGGTTTTGTTTAATCTGTCAGTAGGGAGAGTAACTCTCTCCTTGTCTGGGAGTTGGATTACAAAATCTTGAATTTGCTGTTGAGAGGTGTTACTAGTGCTTATGCTGGAGTAATGGCGAGGTTTGTGTACCAGTGTCTCAAACTATGCCAGGAGATGGTCCCTCTGCAACCACGTTGTCTGCCTGTGTGTGGAAATATGGCAAAACTGTGGCAGTATCTTCAGGCAGTCTGTTATGCTACTGACCATCAAGCAGCAGATGAAGGTTTTGATTAATGGGAGCGTTATTTTAATGGTTTGTGCTTCAATATGTGCATACCAGGCTACTGGTTTCATGCTCTAGTTAGCTCTGAAAGGTTCACTTGTAAATGGGAGAATTTTTATCCATATCTGTAGGGCTGGAATAGTATGAAAATCTTTTATAATTGTAACTTGAGTGATTTTGGTTTTTTATTTTAAGGAGGTAAATGCTGTCTGGGCTCTCAGTGCTAGAGCATTTCATACCGAGGAAGGTGGTGAAGGTGGCTAATGCCTCCTTGGTCATTTACAGGACAGATCCAAAGTGTGTCCCTCCATTCCCTGGTGGGGTAGGGAACTGCAAGCTAGACAGCTCTATGCTTGTCCCTTGGTGCCCCCAACCAACCTGAAACAGCTGTCAAAAGTGTTTCATCCCATCTGTCCTGTTGAGGTGCGTTGGTAACTACTACAGGCTCTTACTTAACAGTGGAAAACCAGATCCCCTTGTTGCGTTCTTATTGCAGCCTGGAAGTTGTGTTTGTACTAACGGTGGGTAGTTGAAGACATGAATTGGTGTGTCCTGAGATAAGACTAAGCTTGTAGAATATCTTGGCTTAATCTGAGCATCTATTTCTAAGCTTAGTTCTAACAGCTTTATTGCTGGTGGGGCCTTCAGCTCACCATAGCCTTCTGTATTTGGCTGGCCAAGAGGCCTTCCAGCCCATGCAGGGACCAGGTGCTGGCATCCGTATTCCTTTTCAAACAGAAAAGCTGAGCCCCAAAGTGTTGTTCCACTGTTGGCTTGTGCTGTTGTATCAGCTTTTACTGTCACTTTTACTCATTTCAGAGGGCAGCTGTCTCCTTAAAATTGATTTTGCTTTGAAGTGATGGGCTCTCCAACCTGAGCAGATGTGATAACACATGGGTATGTGGAGACTCTTTGCTCTTGGACAATCTGCAGAAGGTAACGATGCCCCTTCTCTAAGACAACCTGAGCAGGGATGCTGTGTTTCTCACACTCAAACTCTTTGTTGGCTACTTGGACTTGACGCATTTCTCTAAAACGCTGCTTCTACTACATCCTTTTACCAAATATCCGGTTTTGATCCCAGTCTGCAGTGTCAATGCTAGAGATGTCATGTTATAACCACTTAACTTGGAAAACCAGTGCATCCCTGTTACTTGTACCCTTCCATCCCATCACAGAGGGAGGATAGCACTTCAAGGAGAGAAAAGCAAGAGGCTTTTCATGCAACTCGAAGTTAACCAAGCATGCAAACTCTGAATCTATTGTAGCAGCTAGTAAAACACTATTGGGCTTTGAAGCTTGTTGTGGAACTTGAGGGGCTTTTTTCTGTTCTTGTGTGTTTGCTGCCAGCGATTGTATCTGCTCAGTGAGATGAAAGTCGTCATCCCAAAGTGTGAAGAATCTTCACAACTGCATCCCAGCAAATGATCCCTTTCTATGTTAAAAGTGGGGTTTTTAGCTTGTCTGGAAGCTGTTACAACCCTGACTACTAGTGCCTCTCTGCCGCAAGTCCTCGTGAACCTGCTGCCAAGTTTGATTAAAAACTACTCATTGCCTGGAAAATGTTGGTCTTTGTTAGGCTTGTTTTTGTCTCCACTGTTCCCGTGTGTTTTTGCTTGGTACGAAACTGCACTGGCACCTGGTGCCCTCCTCTTCTTGATCGTGAAGGTTTCGGGTAAATATTTACATCCACATGTGATCTAACTGGATGTGTTAGGCAAGGGGCTTTGCAAGCGTGCCCAGCTAAGGTTTAAGGTTATTTCTTATTACATCTTTCGATGTTGCTGAGTGTTCCTGTTTTTTATCTATTGCCCTCAGTTGTGTAATCCTTTATTGCTCTATTGCATGACATCATCTGGATCTGCTGTGCGAGTCTGTTCTGAGCTTCATAACATGTTCAGCTGAGTCCTGGGTGAGGACCATCATTTATTTCTAAATCCGTTAGCATTCTGAAAATAACTAAATAAACACCATGCTAAACTCCTTATCGCCAGCGCGTTGCCTCCAGCAGCAGTGAAAATATTCACATTGTTTGAGCCTCTGCTAACTGCAGAGGAAAGGCTGGGGTTCCCAGGGGCTGGACTAGTTACTGGGGGGGGGGATGTTCTTTAAATTGTGTATAAAAAGCTGGCAAGTGTGTTCTTTACTGGAATCAAGAATCTCTTAATGCTCTGAGGCTAAACTAAGGCTGAAGTCAGCTACTCAGCTGTGGCTCTGCAAATCTGTTGTGTGTCTATCTCTGCCCGAGACCTACTCGTTCAGCTAGCAGGCCTCTCTGTACAGCTGTAACATCATTTAAGGGTGGGCTTTTCCCATGATCTTACCCACGCAGAAACCAGAGCAAAGGGAAAATCATCTCTTTGAATGTTACCTCTTCGGTGACTTCAGTGGCATGGCTGGGGCTCAGCAATCCTGCTGCGCCGGTGTGTGCTATGGGCCATAATGATGAGATGTGTTGGTCCTCAGGCGTGTGCTGGCAGCAGGGAGATGGAGTCTGAGCTCTCTGGTCCTCGGCTGGCTGCTGCTACAGGGTCCGGGAGCAATGATACAGAGACACTGTGTCCTATTGTTAATGAGCCATGAAATGGAGATGTGCTTTGAGCTCCGTGGAGATGTTGTCTGCTTAATTGCTACAGAAAGGTAAACTGACACTCAGGGATTGAAGTGTCAGGCCAGAGTTTAAGCTACTGGTTGAGAGATGGGCTTCAATCCCACGCTCCCTAACATGTAACTTTTTCCTGTATACCAAAATAACCATGAGCAATGTTCCTTCAAACTTTGCTTCCAATCTTGCTCAGGAGCCTGCAGACAGACCATAGCTGTAAGACCACCGAAGTCCACGTGCCATTGCTCCTCTAGAGCTGCTCCCTTTACATCATCTCCCTTTACCCACTTCAGATCTCCTACCCTGTTTGGGCATGATGCACCTCTCCTTTCCTACAAGAGGTGGAAAGGCTTCTGATGGAGTCTGTGTTGTAGGGCTCCAAAGTCTGGATTAGATTTAGATCAGGTTTTGTGTTGGTGCTTCCCTGGGGAAATATCTCTCTTGCTTTGCACACCTATCTTACAGGGAGCCTGGGAGGCCCTGCGATGTGCTGAGCTGTATGGGATGATTTAATCAGTTAGCCAAGGCGAGTGCATAGGGATGCACTGTCTAGTGGAAGCTTTCGGTGGCCATGAGTCCATGCCAAACTTACAGCTCACTGGTTACTGCCTGTTGGTATCTCTAGACAAATCTTCTGCTAACTAAACTTTTTCGCAGACCACCAAATGTCCCTCTTTTTCCTTTTGTTTCCAAGATAAGCCCAGCTAGTGGGGACTGAAGTCTGACTAAGTTTTGTCTTAGCGTGTTGTGACCCCATCTTTCTAGTAAGGTGTGAGCTTGGCTGGTTTTGGACTGCCTGATCTCAAAAGCTGCTTGTGAAATGTCTTGTAAAAATATGTGGCTGGATGAGGAGCAACTTCTTAATGTCCCTACTGAGGAGAAGGTCTGAGCATCCCCTGTTCCTGGACACAAGGTAAAGGGGATGGCTTGCTCACCCTGCTGTCTAGGCAGTTTCCAGGGATGGCCAAGTAGTCCATAGGTAATGTTTTGGTCCTTGGGGCCCCAGACAAGAACAGGGTTCATTCAGTCCCCGCTAACCAATGTGGTCAGGAGACAAAAGCTCAGGCAGCATTGGTGTCCCTCAGCTGAACCACAGCTTCGTATTGCAGGTTTCTAGCCATGGTGGCTCCTGCTATGCTGTCAGGTGGGATCTTCACACTTACAAGACCTTCCAGTCAGGATGTCCAGGTTTTGTTAGGTACACCTTGTTCCTGCTGCTCCTGGAGAGGCGAGATATACTTGGAAAACTCCTCCAGAGAGGAAAAGATTTATTCCTGCTGCTATCCCCTGTCCTGAATGCATGCTGCTTAGAAGGGCTGCAGCAGGGACTATGTAGTCAGATCCTCTCCAAGCTGCAGTTCTTCATGTGGTATTAAGCTCCTCTCCAAGAAGACAATGGTTGGGTGACAGTTGCTCCCCTTATGAGGGGTGCTTGCAAGGGACCCGTAAATACTTCCTGGAGGTGAGAGCATCTTTGTCCCTATAAAAACGAATCCCCTTTTGGGGCATGGGGAGGGATCTGTGTTCAACACAAGGACTATGCAGCAAACACAGTTACGATGTTTGAGCAGTCAGTCCTGCTTGCATCTCCCTGTTCTAGCTGGTGGTAACACAAGATGGCTTGCATGGTCCTGGCCTAATAAAACCTGCATGCTGGCGTGACTTTTGCCAGGGAGTTTCTGCCTCTAGCTCTGGCAGAGCGTGCTGGTGAGAGTGGCTGCCTTCCCCAACTCCTACCAGTGACAGGAGGAAATCACCATCTGGGTGCAATCTGTCTCTAAAGGTCTCTGACCTTCCCGGCAGCCCTCGGCCTGAGCACCGGCCCTGCGTAGCTCCAAGCAGCTGCAGGAGAGAGCCAGCAGTGCTTGAGGAGTTGTGGGGAAACTGGAGGGGAGGGGAAAAAAAAATACCAGAGGGAGAAAAAGGAATGAGTATTTATGTACCTCTTAATCAAATAGAACTAATTCCCCCTTTTGTCAGACATGACTGGCTCTCTTCTCAGCTGTGGACATGAGCAAGGAGAAGCAGCAGAACATTGTGTCTTTGTTTGCCTGAAACCATCCGGCTTCTGCGTCAGCTCCTTGTGCTGCTGCCTCTCAAACTCCCCTGATCCCCGCCTCGTGCGAAAGGGGCTGTTGTGCCTTTTCTTGGAGTGGTTTTGTGGCTGTTGCTGTGATCTTCTCTCTCCTATTTGGACGAGTTTCTTGGGAGGAGTAACTTGAGATGCCCTTCCATCTGGAGGTACTGATCCAGTGCTGCCTGATGTTTGTTTGTGCCTTTGCTGTGGGCTGGAGGACAGGCACCAAAAAAAGGTGATAGTTGCTAAACTCGCCCCAGTGTCTCAGTCTGCAACTGCTCAGACTGTGTAGTCACCAGTTACCTTACTGAACTTCCATGGCTCTTAACAAATCTGAGTCCTCAGACCAGATCTGGGTCTCTACAGAGCAACTTCAAACGTGTGTCCCGAAATGGGATCCTTAGTGCTGTGGTTGAGACCTGTGGGATTTGGCTCCAGGGATGAGACCAAAGACCGTATGATGGTGGGATAAACACTTAAACCCCTTCCAAAGGGCAAGACCTCAAAGGGGAGCTGTTCCCTGGTGGTTCCCCCCCTCGGAGGGGGTTCCCAGCAGGACACTGTGCTCCCTCTGCTGTGCTGCAGCATTTATTGCACTGTCCTGCATCAAGCAGGTTGGACTACAGGCGCTCGATTTGTGGAGCAAACTGACTTTCCACTTGAGTTGCAGTCAAAGCACAGGAGGTAGGACAGGATTTAAGGAGTACAGGGCATGATTAAAACAGAATAAAACAACTCGGGCTGCAGCTGTGGCGGTACTTCAATATTTTTTTGATCCTATGAGCAACTTCTTGGCTTTCATTTAAAGCCTCGGCTGTGTCACAGGCGTGGGAATCCCAGCAGTACTTCATGCATGAGTATTGGATAAGAATTTACCTGCAATGTTTGGGTCTATGTAGTGGTTCTTTCTGGGCTTCAAACTCTCGCAGCCTCTAATGCCAGCCCACCAGAAAAATCACTGTCTTGGTGAAAACGTCCTCCTAGAAAGCAAATGTATTTGGTATCCCTCCCTGGGCTGGAGGAGACCCAAGTCTCTTCTGCTCAGATACGTGGCTGATCCTGCTGGACCAGGTGGTTGGGTCATGTATGATCTGGTTGTGAAGGCAAGCAAAAATCCTACTGGGTTTCCAAACCAGCTTAGGTACAAAGAATTACTTGATGCCAATCGGACAGTCAATAAGAAATAACTTGCTAAGAGAGGATGATGAACATCTGCCTTGAAGAGAGGTTGTCTTTGTGTGTAATGCTTGTTACTCGCTATAGCGGAATACTCAGATGAGGCTCCTCAAGCTGAAGGGCCCAGGGTAGAGTGTAACTCCTGCTCCTTGGATCCAGCTGCCTCGGGGTGACTGTGCTGAGCTGGGCCAGCAGAGACTGCTTGCAAAGAACAGGGCTGGAGACACTGGGATAGACCAGATAGCGCCAGACAAAAGGCATCTGATACCTTCTCTGGGGCCTGGCATTATGTCGGATAAGCTGATACCTTCCAGCAAGCTGTACTGGTGATGATGATAATGTTTCTAGCAGGGGACACCCACTGCTAGAATAATTCTTTTCATCACAGGGAAATACAATTTGACCTATAAAAGGAAATTAATACAGGGCACAGTTTTCCAGCATTGGCTGTGTGACCATAGGATGAAGGTCTTGAAGGAATCCTACAAAGCCCTGCAGGAGACTTGTATGAAACACAGCCCTGCAAAGTTCTCCTTGCATGCTCTCACCTGTATTCCTGTAGCCCTCTCCTTCCAGGAGGAGCTGGTGAGGTCACCACTTGGGAGACTGGGCTCCCAATCACCTGGTGCAACTGGGTGCCATGCATTCAACTTGTGCAAGGAGTTCAATGTTGTGTTTATACGGTTTAAACCACTAAAACAATTAACTTCTGCAATGTATGCATCTTCCAAAGTAACGTAAGTGGGTTAAAGCCAGATCTCCTCGCTCTTTCTGCGATAATTTTGGAGTGGGAATGGGTGTCACTTGTGAGCTGAAGGAGGTGGCACTTAGCATTTGAAACTGGAAAATAAGTTGATTCCTTGAAGTTAATCTGGGTGCTAAATCAGCATGAATGCTCTTTTCTCGAGTAGCTGCTGGATCTATACAGTAGCTTAAGCTCTCAAATTTCGGCAGGGGGTTTCCCACCTTCAGCTGAAATGGTGTCAAATGGTTTTCTAGGTGCTTTTTCTCGATGTGGTTCACTGATTTAGAGGATGGGGGAAGGTTTGCCTTGGATATGCTGCCTTGAGACCAAGATCTGTAGCACTCAAAAGCCAAGATGCCTTTAAGCTTTCTTTAAACCCCCTTCACCCTTAACTTTCAAACCTCCCGAGTCGCTCGCTGCAGCCGAATCAGCTCGGAGACCCTTCTGGAGGAAGGAAAGGTGGGGAAATGCAGAAGTAAAACAGTCCGAGTCAGCCTTTCATGGTAGTATAGCTATTTATCCTAATATGATATCATGTACACGCTGGAAGTGATGCAAACGTCCTCTTGCTTGTCTCTAATTGCTACCTTACTTTTAATTCACTAGAGGAGTGTTAAACTTTTGTTCACTGCTTCCCCAACTGCTTTGTGCTCAGTGTTCTGAGCTTCTGGGCTTTTCCAGCCTGGAGAAGAGAAGGCTGAGAGGGGACCTTATAAATGCCTACAAATATCTGCAGGGTGGGTGTCAGGAGGATGGGGCCAAGCTCTTTTCAGTGGTGTCCAGCGACAGGACA